>Ga0209737_10001604_pt1 | contig 16093 bp, 16 predicted proteins | sample TergutCu122P3_FD_187284 | JGI IMG/M metagenome (GOLD analysis project Ga0209737, IMG submission 187284) | Cubitermes ugandensis P3 segment gut microbial communities from Kakamega Forest, Kenya - Cu122 P3 (SPAdes) (version 2) | ecosystem: Host-associated > Arthropoda: Insects > Digestive system...
TCGTTTTTTCCTTTGAATAACAGGGTGTTAATGCCGCGTTTTTTCATATCGGATTCAAAAAAGTTACCCCATGAGTCATTGCCAATTTTGCCAACAAAACCTGTTTCTATGCCAAGAGCAGCTAATCCATGTATTGTGTTAGATGCTGACCCTCCCGAAACTAAAGTTCTTTGCAACGCTTGAGTTTCATTTAAAATTTTTGTTGAAAAATCAGATTCAACTAATTGCATACTGCCCTTTGGCAACGAAAATTTTTCTAAACATACGTCGTTTTCAAGACGAATTAATATATCCGTCAAAGCATTTCCTATACCTAAAATTTTTTTCATTATATAAATACTTAATTTAATGATAATTACCTTAAAAATTCAAAAATAAATTATTATTTTTCAGCCACAAAGATTACATTTTTTTTTGAAATAAGTTGCAAAATTAAAAAAAACAATATTATTTTGCGCCGTTTTTTAATCCTCCACATATTAAAGAACAGTAACATAAATTATTTTGGTAATCCCTAGTAGCTCAGTTGGTTAGAGCGGCGGACTGTTAATCCGTAGGTCGTAGGTTCAAGTCCTACCTGGGGAGCAAAAGATGAAGATTAAAATTTATAAATAAAAGGTTACTTTTCCCGAGTAGCTCAGTTGGTTAGAGCGGCGGACTGTTAATCCGTAGGTCGTAGGTTCAAGTCCTACCTCGGGAGCAAAATTGAGATGAATGCAATAAGAGGCAAAAAAACTTTCAGCCTAAAAGCCTTAATTTTATAACTTTATACATCTTGTACCTAGTAGTTCATTCTTGTAATAATGTGTCATATTATTGATTTTCAACCTCCTTTTCCATTTTGTACTTCCACCTGAAAATTACCGGCTCTTCGTTTATTTCTTCGATTCCTTTGTTTATGATTGCAGAATTGACCAAAATAAAAATTTGCGAATTAAAAATAGGCAAAAATGCTACAACACTTAAAATACAGGAACTTAACGATAGACAAAAAAAACTTTTTGAAATATTAAACCTGCAAGCAAGTCAGATGTTACCTGCAAGCAATTTGCAATGTAGTAACCAATAGACGAATATTATTCGCCTAACACGTTGATATTTAATCACATCTGAAAGTAAAATCTGTTTCAAGGGCATATTACTATATCCGGTTCCCATATCAATAATATCATCTAAAACATCATCTACACTACTTTTATTTTTTCTATATGCTAATTCTGTTTTGGCAAATGAAGAAAATACAGCCGCTACAATTTCGGGATTGTCCGCTTTATCACACAAACAACCAATATCATACATCTGTTTGATAATGCATTGTTTATCTACTTGTTAAAGACAGGTGCGAAACATTAGTAACATATACATAACCAGCAAATTAATATTTCAAACTATTTGTTGTAACTTATTTGTCAATTAATTACAAGGAGATGCGAAACATTTGTAATAATTCTAATATTTTTTCGTTTGCTTTTTGATATTTTGAAAATTAAAATCATGAACAGATTGATAGCGCCTTCTTTGTTGTCAGCCAACTTCTTAAATCTTGAGGCAGATATTGAAATGGTTAATAAAAGCGAAGCAGACTGGTTCCATATTGATATAATGGATGGTGTTTTTGTGCCAAATATTTCATTTGGAATTTCATTGATTGAATCTGTAAAACAAAAAGCACAAAAGCCCTTAGATGTTCATCTTATGATAGTTAAGCCTGAGCGCTACATCGAATTATTTAGAAAGGCAGGCGCTGATATAATCAATGTACATTATGAAGCATGTGTTCATCTGCATCGCACTATTGAAGAGATTCGGGCAACTGGCGCAAAAGCGGCTGTAACAATTAATCCACATACATCTGTAAATTTGCTGGAAGACATTGTTTCTGATGTAGATATGGTTTTGATAATGTCAGTTAATCCGGGATTTGGCGGGCAATCATTTATTTCTGGTACTTATGAAAAGATTAAGCGACTTAAAGAACTGATTCTTAGTAAAAATAGTACCGCACTTATCGAAGTTGATGGCGGAGTTGATTCAAAAAATGCTCCCTTATTGTTTGATTGTGGCGCAAATGTTCTTGTTTCTGGGAATTTTATATTTAAATCTCAAAATCCTGTAAAAACCATTAGCGAACTAAAAAGACCATAATTTATGGGAAGAATAATTGCATTTGACGCAGGAAAAAAAAGAGTCGGAATTGCTGTTACCGATAGCGAAAGAATAATAGCTAATGGATTGGTAACTATTCCAATACATGAAGTTTTGCCTTTTTTGGAAAACTATTTAAAAAAAGAATCTGTAAATTTATTTGTTATAGGATTTGCGCTTCAAACCAACGGAACAGAGTCTGATTCAATGAAATACATACGTCCTTTTGCACAAAGTCTGAAAAATAAGTTTCCTCATATACCAATTGAGTGGGTTGATGAAAGATTTACAAGTCAAATGGCATTTAAAACAATTGTTGATGCAGGCGTTAAAAAAATTGCAAGACGCAATAAAGCATTGATAGATAAAATTAGTGCAACAATTATTCTTCAATTTTATCTTGAAAAAATTAATTCAATAAATAAATGATTTATCCTGTTTTAATGTATGGCAATCAGTCGCTTAGAAAAAAAGCGGAAGAAATTGACGAGAATTATGAAAACTTGCAAGAAATAATTAAAAATTTATGGGAAACGATGTATGGCGCTGATGGCATAGGATTTGCAGCCCCTCAGGCAGGAATATCAATACGTATTTTTGTGATTGATGGTGCGGCTATAGCAAAAGATTACCCTGAATTAAAGAACTTTAAAAAGGTTTTTATAAATGCTAAAATAACTGAAATGAACGGCGAACCTGTCAATCAACAAGAAGGATGTTTAAGCGTTCCGGGAATAAGAGAGGATGTTACGCGCCCCAAACGTATCCGTATTGTTTATTATGATGAAAATTTTAAACTTCACGATGAAGTTTTTGATGACCAGCGAGCCAGAATAATCCAACATGAATATGACCATATTGAAGGAAAATTGTTTATAGACCATTTATCTCCGTTGCGTAAACGGTTGATTAAAGGGAAACTGTCATCAATCATATTGGGGAAAACAAAAGTAAATTACAGGGTAAAACTGCCGTGAGAATGAATTAAGTATGAAAAATAATCAACTTATAAACATGTAGATGACGCAGGTTCTTTCTCCTCTTTTGTGGAGAGGGGTTAGGGGAGAGGTAATCTGCGTGCCAAAAAACTGTTTTATGTTATAAATTTTGCATGCTTAAAGATTTATCGAAAAAGGTGAGAAAATAGAGTTACAATTTATGAAAAAAAAGTAAAAAAAAATTTTTATAATTTTAACTTATTGCAAATCACATAATTAAAAATAACATGACATTTGTCTTGAAAAATGAAAAAAACAACAACTATTTTTGAAGCATAAATTTTTAAAAATAATTTTTTATGGCAAAAATAAAAGGAGCAATAATAGTGGACGCCGTAACATGTAAAGGGTGTGCATTATGCGTAGAAGCATGCCCAACAAAAACGATGGGACTTGCTAAAGAAGTCAATGCCAAGGGATATAATTATGCATATCAGGTATCGGAAGATACATGTATTGGGTGTGCCAACTGTGCAACGGTTTGTCCCGACAGTTGTATTACGGTTTATAAAATGAAAGTCGCATAACTAACCTGAAAGGCATTTTTTGTGCGATAATAAAAAAGAAAAAATTAATACATGAAAGAGATCAGGTTAATGAAAGGAAATGAAGCCATAGCCGAAGCCGCTATACGATGCGGCGTTGACGGTTACTTTGGTTATCCAATCACACCTCAATCAGAGGTAATGGAAACCTTGATGGCTTTACAGCCCTGGAAAACTACCGGAATGGTCGTTTTACAGGCTGAGAGTGAAATCGCTTCCATCAATATGCTTTATGGAGGTGCCGGCTGCGGAAAAAAAGTGATGACATCATCATCCAGTCCGGGAATAAGTTTAATGCAAGAAGGTTTGAGTTATCTGGCAGGCGCCGAACTCCCATGCGTTGTAGCAAATATAGTACGTGGCGGTCCGGGACTTGGCACAATACAACCTTCACAGGCAGATTATTTTCAATCAGTAAAAGGCGGAGGGCATGGCGACTATCGCTTAATTGTTTTAGCCCCTTCAACTGTTCAGGAAATGGCTGATTTTGTTGAAGTTGCATTTGATTTGGCTTTTAAATACCGTAACCCTGCCCTGATACTAACAGATGGAATTATTGGGCAGATGATGGAAAAAGTTGAAATGAAGCCCTACAAACCCCGATGGACAAATGAAGAAATAGAGAAAATGCACCCTTGGGCAACAACAGGCAAACCAGCACACCGAAATTATAATATAATAACTTCGGTAGAATTATTGGCGGCAAGGTTCGAGGTGTTCAATCAAAAACTTCAGAAGAAATATCAGGAAATATGCGAAAAAGAAGTGCTTTTTGAAACATTTTTGTGTGAAGACGCTGACTATTTGTTAGTTGCATACGGCTCAAGCGCCCGAATCTGTCAGAAATCAATTCAACTGTTGCGGGCAAAAGGAATAAAGACAGGTTTGTTGCGTCCGATAACGCTTTGGCCCTTCCCTACAAAAAAAATAGAAGAAATGGCAGATAAAGTAAAAGGTATCCTGTCAGTTGAAATGAGTGTTGGGCAATTAGTTGAAGATGTTAGACTTGCTGTAAACGGAAAAGTAAAAGTTGAACATTTTGGTAGATTCGGAGGAATGATACATTCACCAGAAGAAGTAGTTGAAGCAGTTGAAAAAAAATTAATAGGAGGATAATTTATGTCAATTAACGAAATAATTAAACCCGAAAATCTGGTTTATAAAAAAAGCAAACTGTTGACTGAAAATGTCATGCACTATTGTCCTGGATGCAGTCATGGAGTAGTTGCCAAACTTATTGCAGAATCAATAGAAGAACTTGAAATTCAGAGCGAAGTAATTGCAGTAGCGCCTGTTGGCTGTTCTGTTTTGTTATACAACTATATAGATATTGACTGGCAAGAAGCCGCTCACGGACGTGCACCTGCATTAGCAACAGCAATAAAACGCCTCAGATCCGACAGGTATGTAATTACATATCAGGGAGATGGCGACCTTGCAGCAATCGGAACAGCAGAAACAATCCATGCTTGCAATCGCGGAGAAAATATTTTGATGATTTTCATCAATAACGGAATTTACGGTATGACAGGCGGTCAAATGGCGCCAACAACACTGCAAGGCATGAAAGCCTCCACCTGTCCGTATGGAAGAGATTTGGCAATTGACGGTAATCCTTTGAAAATCACCGAGTTATTGGCTCAATTACCGGGAACTTGTTATGTTACACGCCAATCTGTACATACAGCGGCAGCAGTACGAAAAACAAAAAAAGCCATAATTAAAGGACTTCAAAACCAAAAAGAAGAAAAAGGGACATCATTTATTGAAGTAGTTTCCACTTGCAGTTCAGGCTGGAAATTAGATGCAGTTCAATCCAATAAATGGATGGTTGAAAATATGTTCCCATTTTATCCACTTGGCGATATTAAGGATATTTAAAATTCATAAATAATTAATCTGTAATAACATGAATGAAGAAATTATCATAGCAGGTTTCGGAGGACAAGGAGTACTTTCGATGGGGAAAATTCTTGCCTATTCAGGAGTGATGCAAGATATGGAAGTATCATGGATGCCTTCATACGGTCCCGAAATGCGAGGCGGAACAGCCAATGTTACTGTTATTCTCAGCGACAACCGAATCAGTTCGCCAACTTTGAAAAAATATGATACTGCAATAATTCTGAATCAACAATCAATGGACAAATTTGAACCAACCGTAAAACCGGGAGGTCTGTTGCTTTATGATGGAAACGGTATCACACGACACCCTGAAAGAAAAGATATAAATATTTTCAGGGTAGATGCCGCACATGAGGCTGCGCTTATGCAAAATTTGAAAACTTTCAACATGATTGTACTCGGCGCATATCTGAAAATCAAACCATTAGTTTCAATGGAAAACGTTATGGAGGGTTTAAAGAAATCGTTACCCGAAAGACATCATCATTTATTGCCCGAAAATGAAAAAGCAATAATTAGAGGTACAGAAATTGTGCAAGAAGTGCAGAAAATTTAAGGTGAAGGGCAATGTTTACTATGAACCTCACAAACCTCAAGAACAAAATAAAATAATGTTCGTGAAGTTTGTGAGGTTTACTGTAAAAAAAATTCAAAAAAAAATCAAAAAAATTTGCAGATATAAAAAATAGTTGTATCTTTGCAGCGCAAAATTCAGGGCGCTTAGCTCAGCTGGTTCAGAGCATCTGGTTTACACCCAGAGGGTCAGCGGTTCGAATCCGTTAGCGCCCACATTTATTTCTTCAAATAAAACTTTCTCATTTTCTTCGCCTCATCTTAATTAGCCATGAAAAATAATCAACTCATAAGCACACAGATTAAGCATATTTTTTCTCCCCTTATTGTGGAGGGGGTTGAGTGAGAGGTAATCTGCATCATCTGAGTGCCATTAAAACAGTTATATGTTATAAATTTTGAGTGCCTTAGTAACGTTTTCCCCAGAAATCAGATACAACATCTTATGAAAAACGAAATAATTTACGGTATCCGCCCCATTCTTGAAGCTGTTGAATGTGGAAAAACTATTGAAAAAATCTTTGCAAAAAACGGTTTGTCAGGCGATATGTTTAATCATCTTAAACAAACTTCCAAAAAATTTAAAATTCAAATCCAATACGTACCGGCTGAACGAATTAACAATTTTACTGATGGAAATCATCAAGGAGTTGTTGCAATAGTGTCATCGGTTAAATATCATGATATTGAGACGATTACAAATAATGCCATTTCAAATAATGAACGAGTGCTTGTCATTATGCTTGACGGAATTACTGATGTCAGAAATTTTGGCGCAATTGCCCGCACGGCTGAAGCGGCTGGAGTTCACGCAATTATAATTCCTGAAAAAGGAAGCGCTCCGATTAATAGTGAATCAATTAAAACATCCGCAGGCGCTTTGTTTAAAATTCCTGTTTGTAAAGTTTTAAAGCCTTGGTACACACTAAAATTCCTAAAAGAAAATAATTTTAAAATAATTGCAGTTTCTGAAAAAGGCGATGAAGATTACTCAAAAATTGATTATTCAGGCAATGTCGCTTTGATTTTTGGCGCAGAAGATAAGGGCATTTCATCTCAAATATTGAAAATGTGTGATAATAAGGCAGTTATACCATTAAAAGGAACAACTGCATCATTAAATGTATCAGTGGCAGCGGGAATAGTAATTTTTGAGATTTTGGCAGAGAGATAAAAAGAGTTAAAATAAAAGAATAACTCAAGATTTTACTCAAGTTTCCTACCTTCACTTGAGGCTTTTAAATTAATAACTATATATTTTAACACATTGGTACACACCTCTTTATAGTGTTAAGTGAATAGTGAATAGTAAATAGTTTATTGACAAGTAGTTAAAGATAAATATATGCGTCATTTTAAATTTAACACAACAATAGTATTACTTAAAATTTATTCTTTCCTTAAATTTAGTCTGAAAGCCCTTAATAAATTAGCGTAGGGCGTTGCCATACGTAATTGAATACCACAACATTAGCCCTGTAAGGGCGGTATATTAGTTTACGCCCTTTGACTTCGTCGATTTCAGCCTTTCAGGCTTTCAATTCAGGACTTTTAAACATGTGTATTTTGCCCTACGTTGATTTATTACGGGCATTAAGCCCTTTTAATCATTAAAAAAAACAATGAATTACTTAATATAATTACCTTAATATCAATAATTTATTTATAAGCTCATTTTTATATTAGTCTAAAAATCAAATAGTTGAAAAAGGCAGGAAATTTGAGTTAACTTATATGCACTCATATTTCACACTGCAAACAAATAATTGCAGATTACCTCTTCTCCAACCTCTCTCCGCAAGAGAGTGGAGAAAAAATCTCATTTGTTCTTCTCCCCCTCTTTCGAAGGGATCTGGGGGGAGGCTGCGTCATCTGCGCGCCATAAAAACAGTTATAAAAAGTTTAAACGTTTTTTTCATTTTTTTTATCAATTCTTAAAAAAAAACTATTTTTGCACCTTGAAAATGATTCATTTTTTATTAATTTAATTAGAGAAAAAATGGCTAAAAAAATAAGCGAAAACCCAATAAATCTAGTAATTGTCGAATCACCTGCGAAAGCGAAAACCATTGAAAAATTTCTTGGAAAAGAATTTATTGTTAAATCAAGTTTTGGACATATTCGGGATTTGGAAAAAAAAGATTTTGGGGTTGACATAAAAAATAATTATGCACCAAAATATTTTGTATTACCTGAAAAAAAAGAAGTTGTAAAAGAATTAACTGCATTGGCAAAAAATGCAGAAACAGTTTGGCTGGCTTCTGATGAAGACCGTGAAGGTGAGGCAATTGCATGGCATTTATTTGAAGTTTTGAAATTAAACAAAGAAAAAACCAAACGCATTGTATTTCACGAAATTACAAAAGAGGCAATTCATAACGCAGTTAAAAATCCGAGGCAAATTAATAATGATTTAGTTAATGCCCAGCAAGCACGCAGAGTACTTGACAGATTAGTTGGTTATGAACTTTCTCCCGTACTTTGGAAAAAGGTTAAGTCATCATTATCAGCAGGCAGAGTGCAATCTGTTGCTGTCAGATTAATTGTTGAAAGAGAAAGAGAAATTTTTTCATTCAATTCTGAATCTTCCTATAAAGTCAATGCAATATTTACAGTTGCAGCTGAAAATGAAAAAGTTAGCGAAATAAAAGCCGAACTGAATCATCGTTTTAAAATGCCCGAAGAAGCGCGTAAATTCCTTGAATCATGTACCAAAGCAAATTTTAATGTTGAACAAGTCGTCAAAAAACCATATACAAAAAGTCCATCAGCGCCTTTTACGACTTCAACTTTGCAGCAGGAAGCGTCTCGGAAACTTGGTTTTTCGGTTTCTCAAACCATGTCAGTTGCCCAAAAACTTTATGAATCAGGAAAAATTACTTATATGCGTACAGATTCTGTAAATTTGGCAGATTCAGCAATAAATATGGCAGTTGCGCAAATTAAAAAGGAGATGGGCGAAAAATATGTTAAAGTAAGAAAATACAGAACTACCAGCAAAGGCGCACAGGAAGCGCACGAAGCAATACGTCCCACATATTTAAATTCACCCGAAATTTCAGGAAATGCTGCCGAACAAAAATTGTATGAATTGATTTACAAGCGAACATTGGCTTCGCAAATGGCTGATGCTCTGATTGAAAAGACAATTGTTACAATAAATATCAGCAATTCAGATAAGAAATTTGTTTCAACAGGGGAAGTAATTCAATTTGACGGATTTTTAAAGGTTTACATAGAATCAACAGACCAGGAAAAAGATGAAGAGGAAAACGTTGGATTTCTACCTCCGCTGAAAGACAACGAGTTACTCGGTTTATACATCATGGAAGCCCGTGAAAGATGGAGTCAAAACAAGTCAAGATATTCAGAAGCAAGCCTTGTACGCAAATTAGAAGAACTCGGAATAGGGCGACCTTCAACTTATGCGCCAACTATTAGTACAATCCAACAGCGTGAATATGTGCTAAAGGAAGATAGACCCGGTACAAAAAGAGAATATCAAATTTTTCTGTTAAAAAATGGTAAAATATCGGAAGAAAAGAAAATAGAAATGACAGGAGTTGAACGTGCAAAACTGTTTCCGACTGATATTGGCATGGTTGTAAACGATTTTTTGGTTAAACATTTTGAAGATGTTGTAAGTTATGATTTTACGGCAAAAGTTGAAAAAGAATTTGACAGTATTGCTATCGGAGAAATCGTCTGGCAAAAATCTATAGATGATTTTTATATTCCTTTTCATAAATTAGTCGAAGAAACTCTCGAAAAATCAGAAAGAAAAACAGGAGAAAGAAATATCGGAAACGACCCAAAAACAGGTAAACCCGTAATAGTCAGGATTGGACGTTTCGGACCTGTCGCACAAATCGGCACAGGAGGCGATGATACCGAAAAACCTGTTTTTGCATCACTTAAACATGACCAGCATATCGAAACCATAACTCTTGAAGAAGCACTAAAACTCTTTGAATTACCAAGAAATCTAGGTTTATATGAAAATAAAAAAGTAACAGTTGGAGTCGGACGTTTCGGACCATACGTAAGTCATGACGGCAAATTTGCTTCCCTGAAAAAAGGAATTGACGACCCGATGGAAATTACAATCGAAAGAGCAATCGCTTTAATTGAAGAAAAAAGAGAAAAAGACAAGAATAAACTTATAAACTCATTTAAAGAAGAACCAGATTTAAAGATTTTAAACGGAAGATGGGGACCTTACATTAATTATAAAGGTAATAATTTTAGAATCCGTAAGTCAATAGATGCAAGCGCTTTAACATTAGAAGATGCAATGAAAATTGTTAATTCTGATGAAAAAACCAAAACATCAAATACAACCAAAACATCAAAAACAACAAAATCTGAAAAAGATAAAAGAGTTGCAAACAGAAAAAAGAAGTTAGTGTTAAGTTAATAGTGAATAGTAAATAGTTTATTGACAAGTAGTTAAAGATTAATATATGCGTCATTTTAAATTTAACACAACATTAGCAGTTCCTAAATAAAAACTGCAAACATCAAATAATTAACATTCTGATTAAAGATATTAAAAAAACTATCTTTTTCATATTTCTGAACTGCTGTAAAAAATATTTTTACCACAGTTACATTGTTATCTGTAAATGAAGCAGACGTTAGAAAGGTTTTTATCGTATGCTCATTTTCTCCTGCTTGACCATTTTTTTCTGTATTGCTGTTCATAGAATCCATAACGGTTGTTTCGATTATAGCGATAGAATTTTCCATCTTGACCGAAAGCAATGCTAACCATCAATTCGTGCGAACCGAAAGAATATCTTTGAATGTTGCTCAATGTAAAGTCAAATGCGTATCCAATACGGTATTCATTAAGTCGAACACCAAACAGCATACTTGTTCCGCCAAAAGCGCCACCTCCGCCAGACTTGTATGACAAACCGCACCAAAATTTGTCGAAATAGTAAGCCATAGCATTGATGTCTATTTGAAATGCGCCGTGTTCTGTAAATTTGAGTTGAGTGCCAGGTACTAAACTCCACTCTATATTGAGGTCGAACACATACCCGCCAAGAAATATATATTCTCGTTCTAATTTATAATCCGAACTGCTGCGACCGCCAAATGTGAGGTACGATTGAAAAAGGTTGGAAGCCGAAAAACCAACATAATAATCTTTGTCAGTATAATGTACCCCTGTTGCCGCTTCGGGAATAAAACTGCTTAATTTGTTTGCGTCAAGATATTTGTCATATCCGAGTTCAGTATTTATTTTTTCTCTATCAATATACAACTGAAAAATTGAGGTTGATAATCCGAAAGATAATTGACCTGTATATAGTTCTAAATGATAAGCATACGTAAGTTGACCACCGGTGGTACGAATCGGACCGCGCATATCGTTGAAAAGCGCAACACCTAAGCCAACATTTTCAAGGCTTAACCTTTTGTAATTTCTTCTTGTTCCGCCAAAACCTTCATGGGGCATGCGAAATTGAACGGTAAAAATTTGATTTGCAGGGGCATCCTTAAACCCAACCCATTGATTTTTGGTAACTAACCCAATTGAAGTATATCCATCTGCACCGCATGAAGCAGGATTTAAAATAAAGCGATTGAAAAGATACTGAGTGTAAGGCTGAGATTGTTGACTATAAGATGATTCAGTAGAAAGCATTAATAATGAAATGATTAAGATAATAATAGCATTTATGCCTGTAAATGTTGAATTTACAGACATTTTTAGCGATTTGTATTTCTTTATCATATATTTCATTATCGTTATCTTATAATGGTAACAGTACCTGTTATAGGTTTTTTCGTTTTGCCGTCGTTCAGATTTATTATGTAATAATATGTTTCTAACGGTAACATACGTCCATTAATATCGCGACCATCCCAAGGAATTGGATAATCTTTTGAGGATATATATACTCTGCGTCCCCATCTGTCAAATACTTCTACGATGCAATCAGGATAATCCTTCAATAGCGAAATATTCCAGAAATCATTATCCCCATCGTCATTTGGCGTAAACGTATTAGGTATTTTCCCTTCAAATTCTTCGGTATGACATGCAAATATTGTAATTGTGTCGCTTGCATGGCAGTCTTCAAATTCGGCTCGTACCCAAAATTTACTGTCTCTCTTCATATCGTGGTTATACACATTAATTTGCGTAAGAAATTCGCCACTTTCACCTGTTGACCAACTGTAAAATGTTTCGGCAGGATTATTTTCTGTATCACGAGCATAGAGCGTAAATTCTGGGGTACAGATTATTTTATCAGCATCAATAGACACGTTAGGATGAGGATTTTCAATTACTTCAATAAAACTGCTCAAAGTGCAATTGTTGTAATCCACAGTAATCAATTCGTATATACCTGATTTATTAATATATCCATCAGGTGAAACTGTTTCGTCCACCCATCTGTATGATTGAAACTTTGATTTGTTAAATTCGACAGTTACGCCAGCGCCACTGCAAAAAGTGTAATACAACTCTGTAAAATGAGCATAGTCGCCTACAATTTCTATATCCAAAAAAGCCCAGTTTCCCTTACAGCCTTGCAGCGAAGTTTCACGAACGCCAATTTGGTAAACGCCCTTAAAATCACTCCATTCGACTATAATGGTATCATTATGTTGTGTTTCCATGAGCGTCCCAGCATCTTGCGACAGACTATAATCAAAAATTGAACCTTTCACGCCGCTTGCCGCAAATACTGATTTTGAGCCAATACAAACCTTTTGGTTTTGAGACAGAGTTGGAGTAAAAATAAAAAGTGAAAAAATAATTAACAATTGAAAAATAAGAATTTCTGGCTGAGCCAAGCAACAAAGCCAAGCAGGAAATTTGAGCCTGCTTCCAATAGTCATTTCAATAAACAATAAACGACCCAGAGATTTTATATGATTGTCAATTCTCAAATCTTAATTATTAATTATCAATTATCATTTTTTGAATCTTTGTGCCTTTGCGTTTAATTATAATAAACACGAAGACACGAAGACACAAAGAAAATTGTTTTTAAAAGATTAATTCTTTTCGGAATAACCTTTTAATTTTTAATTACTAATTATTCCTGATATGCTGCAACGGATTAGTAACAGGGGTCGGATAAACAATCACTTGAAAAGAGTTATCTGGAAGGTCTGCAATTTCAGATTTTACTAAATCCATATCAAGAGACTTGCGCGAAATTCTGTCTGTAATTTCATTCATAGAAATTTCATACAAACCATCATTTGGAAATGTGGCAGCAGAAAAATCCAAATTATTGCCCGTCAGAACAATATATCCACTTGAAGATGATATAAGACCTCCGCTTTTATCGTAAGTATCATAATACTCAACATTATAGGCAACTTCAAACTGTTCATTACCTGTTAATGTTAGCGGAATAGTTACATCTTGCGATGAGCAGCCCACTATAGGACCTGTTGCCGCCCATTTAACTGTGGGGCGGGGCAGTACCCTGATTGTGTTCGTTACGTCAATCGCCTCGCATAACACATTGCTCCCCATTAAGGTACGAACATTTGTCGTTATGGTTATATCGCCCGTTGTTGTCGGCATAATCACTGATATTTCATTCGAGCCGTAGTATGGGGCTGAAGTATTCGGAAAAGTAATCCCATTATAATCCTCAATAGTTAGCGCCTCAGAAAAGAGCCACTTATACTCGAAAGATAAACCTGTAATCGGTGTTTGAGCGTCCACTCTGTAAGGCATACGACTTCCAACTGTTACACTGTCAATAGTTTCATCGTGAGTTCCTGTGTGGATAAATTCCGTCCAGTCTGTTGCGGCTGGTGGATTTTGAGTGTTTGGCAATGTTTGTCCAAAAATTCCTGTAGCAACAAACGTTAATAACGTTGCTAAAATTCCTGTTTTAGTTAATGTTTTTTTCATTTTTTAAAATTATTAAATATTTTTTTTATAAATTACTGTTAAAAATTATTCGGTATGTGATATATTTTACCAGGCTCTGGTGTAGGAAGAACTTTGAAAGTAAACTCATCAGCGCCGGTATTTATATCGCCAAGAACATCACATTTTCTGGCAATACGGTCGGTGATTTGGGTTATTGTTACTTTATATTCGCCATAATCGCTAAATAAAACTTGGAATACGCCTGTCCCAACCCCAACGGAAACATCGGTAACTGTTGAAGTTGTTGGAGTTCCTGAAATCAAATCAGTTCTAACCAAAGTATAATTAATCAATACTTCGCTCGAACTTGTTGTAACTGTAATCGGAAAATCATAATAAGCGCTTGCTACATTAGAATTATTATAACATTCCGAATCTGAAAAAACGGATGGCGAACCAACCTGATTAAATCCGATAGTTGGTTTGGCAATTACATGAACAGGAATTGTTGTTGGCGTTCCATCACAAGCCGGGTCTGAAATACCTTGTGGAATTTCTTTTACTGTAACAGTAGCGGCTCCAACAGTACTACCCCATGTTATCTTTACCCAGGGCGATGTGCCAGTAAGGTTAGGATTTTGCGCAATAGCAGAGCCTTGAGTTACAGTCCAATCAAATATCGAAGTGGTCAAATCAGTATCGCTGTAATTATTTTGCAGAAAATAAGCGCCGTTCCAAAAAACATCAGGCATTACAAAATAATTCATTACAGATGTAACCATAACGGTATCAACATCTTCACGCGGAGTATCGGGAGTTAAAGTAAAGTCCTTATTATATCCGTGTTCATACAAATCCTTGCTGTCTAACGAAATATTACGGTCAGTTAGGGTATTTGAAATTTGCCCCGATAACGTAAAAAAGCCAGCATAAAAAAATATTCCCCCTAAAAGAAATATTCTTTTTTTAATTAATTTTTTCATAATCTATTCTTTAATTATTGGTTTATTTTATTGATTTATAACATAATAACATGAATTATATTACAAGTAGAAATGTAAGCCGATTGTTACGACAAACATCTAAAAAAGTTACATTTATACTTTTTAGGTTTTTATTATTTATACACTTCCCACACAAAACATAAGAAAATTTGACCTGTACGCCGAAAATTTAAAAAAATGCAGACAACACAAATTTTTTGTTTGCGTTGTCTGCATGGTATAAAAGATAAAACAATGTCAGTTCTTGACAATTTTAAATGTCTTTAAAACTGTGCTTTTGGTTTTGACTTCTAAAAAATAAACGTCGCGCGGTAAACTACCCATTGAAATTACGGTTTGAAAATCAAGAACTTTGTCTGATTTTACTGTACGAACGTTTATATCTGTAATTTGATAAACAACGTTTTTAAAATCAAAGTCTTTTGTTAATACGTAACTCTAAAACATAGTAAGGCTTACGAGCGATACAATTTAATTCTATGCTTGGCATTTTAGAAAAAGTCGTATATTTGTAGTCGCAAATTTTGACAATATTTGCGACAAAAAACATAGAAAATTGATATGCAAAATACAGAAATACAAATACTTAAAAAAATGAAAAAATGCGAAGAGGGGTGCGCTTTTTTTCGCTGACAGTTTTGTCAATTTTGTAAGCGCTAAATCTGTTAATAAAGCATTGGAACGCTTGGTAAAATCAGGCGAAATAGACAGAGTATCAACAGGAATTTATGTCCGTCCCAAAATTAACCAAGCCGTAACAGTTCAATAAAAAAGTATTATTTTTGCAAAAACTTTGATATTATGAAACACCCATGACAAAAATAAAGAATTTTGACACACAAACAAATGATTATAATTCAATATATTAGAGTTAATTCGTGTAATTCGTGGATAAATATAAACAGATGAAAACTTTGATATTATGAAACACCCATGACAAAAATAAAGAATTTTGACACACAAACAAATGATTATAATTCAATATATTAGAGTTAATTCGTGTAATTCGTGGATAAATATAAACAGATGAAATCTAAAAAAACAAAACCGATAATTAAAAGCAAG
>Ga0209737_10001605_pt1 | contig 16086 bp, 10 predicted proteins | sample TergutCu122P3_FD_187284 | JGI IMG/M metagenome (GOLD analysis project Ga0209737, IMG submission 187284) | Cubitermes ugandensis P3 segment gut microbial communities from Kakamega Forest, Kenya - Cu122 P3 (SPAdes) (version 2) | ecosystem: Host-associated > Arthropoda: Insects > Digestive system...
GGTGTAGTTTGCCGTCTATTCCGGTGGTTGCACTTGTGGGGGAGACTGTGCCGCCTGTGGGTTCAAAAATGACGGTGCGAAGGGGTGGAAATAAGGTGAGCCCCGCTACTTTTACGGGCATCTTTCTGTTTGTGGTGGTGCCATCACCCAACTGACCATAAAAATTGGCTCCCCATGTGTGTACTGTGCCATCATTTTTCAGTGCAACACAATGACTACCTCCGGCTGAGATGGCAACTATGCCTGTTAATTTTGATACTTGCACAGGCGTATTTCTGTTTGTGGTGGTGCCATCGCCCAACTGACCATAAAAATTGGCTCCCCATGTGTGTACTGTGCCATCATTTTTCAGTGCAACACACTGATACCATCCGGCTGAGATGGCAACTATGCCTGTTAATTTTGATACTTGCACAGGCGTATTTCTGTTTGTGGTGGTGCCATCGCCCAACTGGCCCTCACTGTTGGCTCCCCATGTGTGTACTGTGCCATCATTTTTCAGTGCAACACACTGATACCATCCGGCTGAGATGGCAATTACATCTGCTAAGTCTAACACTTTTACCGGCACAAGACTTTTTCCGATGGTACCATAATCACTCATCTCAGCACACCAGTTGTCTCCCCATGTGTGTACTGTGCCATCGCTTTTTAGTGCAACACACTGATTATTTCTGGCTGCGATGGCAATTACATCTGTTAAGTCTAACACTTGCACAGGCGTATTTCTGTTTGTGGTGGTGCCATCGCCCAACTGACCACAATGGTTGGCTCCCCATGTGTGTACTGTGCCATCATTTTTTAGTGCAACACACTGATACCTTCCGGCTGAGATGGCAATTACATCTGCTAAGTCTGATACTTTTACAGGCGTATTTCTGTTTGTGGTGGTGCCATCACTCAACTGACCCGCACCGTTGTGTCCCCATGTGTATACTGTGCCATCATTTTTCAGTGCAACACAATGAGCATCTCCGGCTGAGATGGCAATTACATCTGCTAAGTCTGATACTTTTACAGGCGTATTTCTGTTTGTGGTGGTGCCATCACCCAACTGACCCTCACCGTTGCGTCCCCATGTGTATACTGTACCATCACTTTTCAGTGCAACACAATGAGCACCTCCGGCTGAGATCATTTTAGAGTAAGAAGCCGTTTCTTCCACAACTATCACGGTTACCGGCGCTAAAACCATAAACACCATTGCTATTAGCAAAATAATAACTATACATAATGAAAATGATATTTTTAAAAAGCATGTTTTTCTTCTATCAGAACAGAGTTTTTGCATTTTTTCAATATCTCTACATAATTAAATATCTGACATACTATAAAAATGTATGAATTCAGCTCTTAGTGAAATACTGATTTATATTACGACATATATGAACAAACAGGCATATTCAATCATGTTTATTGAACAAAACAATACGAAAAACTAAATTCCATCAAAAAACGTGTGTTCTAAAGTCTAACAAACAATGTGAGCTGAATACATGCAAATAACCTATAGAAGAAATGACCACCATGCTAGTGTAAAAAAACTTGCCTAAACACCAAATGCGATACAGATCCAAATTACTGCCTATAGACTCTCATAACGTAAAGGCCACCTCGGCCTCAAAAAAGTGGAAATGATAGCACAAAAAATCAAAGGCCGCAAATGACACTTCATAACTGATGATAGGTATTTGTTAAAAGTTGTTGTTGGCGCAACCAATATGCATGACGCAATTACTGGTTGTGGTGTGTTTGTGTTTGTTTTGGATAAGTATCTGTCTGTTTTGGGTGTTTGTGGCGAGTGAGGGTTATCGGGGATGTTTTTGAGATTTGTTAATTTTTGGGGAAGAAATGGTGATGTTTCAGCAAAGATTGTGCCTAAGGGTTGGTCTGTTTTGTCTAAACGATGGTGTGTTGTGAGAACGTTTGGCTGGTTATTGGGTTAGGTGTTTATAGTGAAATAGCTTAAGTTTTGCACCAGAACTATTGTACTAGTCATGGAAATTCGAGTTTTACGAGTATAATTTTTAAACTATTCCACTATATCTAAGGATTATGAAATTAATACAGAATCAGGAAAACATGATAATAATCGCACACTCAACCATTCTACTCAGAAGTCTATTGCTATTGAAGACAGGTTCTCATTTACCACAAGATTATCCAGCAACCCTTTCTCTTCAGAATAGCCATATCCCCTATACAGTAAATTTTGTCTTCGCAAGTCGCTATAGCAAAACTTTGTGGAGTAGGCATAGAGGTCAAAGTAGGCCAAGTGTTGGACTTTGAATCATGACACTCATTAGTATCCACATAATTGTTTGTACTATTAGCAATACCAACTGTGAGACTTCCTCCGATAGCATAAATTTTGCCATCCATCGTAACAATTTCCAAAGCAGATATAGCTTGATTCATTGGAGCCATTGTATTCTAGGAATCTTCGCCATCTGAAGCTAAGACAGGATTAAATGTGGCTACAAATGTTCCGCTTATGAAAATAAGAATCAGCACAAAGGCGACATGTTTGTTTATAGTCAATCCTAAGTGTTAGTTTAATTACTCTTGGATTAGGGTTTCGTTTAGCCACCAGGCTTTTTTCTTGCCTGAACGTTCACCTGCATAGTATTCGATGATGGATTTGCCGGCTTGTTTTTGGCTGGTTTTCTCGATTCTTTGTAGACGGTTTAGGACAAGCCAGCGATTGGTTTTTAGGTAGTTAGCTATTTCGGGGGTGGTGGCGGATTTGTAGTTTAGGAGGTATTCTATGATTTGGCGGTCGACTTCGTCTTGGGCGTATTGGTAGGGATTGATTTTTCCATGTTGGAATGTGAGGATGTCGAGATCGTTTAGGTATTTTTGGATTTGGCCGAATTGTTCTTCTAGTTGGGTTAGACGTTGTTGGAGGGCTAAGAGTTTGTCGGGCTTGGGGGTGGTTTGGAGTTTTTCAGCTATTGCATCGCGGATAAAGGCGCTACGATCGCCTTCGGGGATGCGTAGGGCGAGTTCTTGGTAGATTTCCTCAGCTAATTTGACGGTGATAATGCGTAATTCGGACATGTGTGATTCTTTAGTGTTATGTTTGCTTTATTATTTTTATTTTCCCCCAAAATTGCTTGGGGAGGGGACTTAAAGCTGGTCAGCAATAGGCATTTATTGTAGAGAAAACAGATAAAAGTACGGTAAGAACACATGACTGATTGGTCGAAGAGTGACTTGTTAATTCTAGCGTTTGATCATCGTGCATCGTTTATTGAGAAATTATTTGGGATTAAGGGTCGGCCTCCAACGGCTGAAGAGACGCAAAGTATCCAAGAAGCCAAGCAGGTAATTTTTGAGGGCTTCAAGTTGGCGCTTCAAAAAAAGGTTCCCAAAGAAATTGCAGGGTTGTTGGTTGATGAAGAGTTTGGATCAAATATTCTTCGGGAAGCCAAGCAACAAGGATTCCAATTTGCTATGCCGGCAGAAAAATCTGGTCAGGATGAGTTTGACTTTGAATACGGCGATCAATTCAGCAATCATATTGAGGCATTTGAGCCGACTTTTCTAAAGGTGTTGGTGCGCTACAATCCTGAGAGTGAAGCAACACTCAATGTGCGCCAGTTGCAACGCCTTAAAAAACTCAGTGATTATCTCATAGCGACCAATCGACCGTTTCTCTTTGAACTTATTGTGCCGGCTACCTCAGAGCAGTTAGTCAAGTTGGGTGGGTCAAAGGAGAAATATGACACTGAGCTACGGCCTCAGCTTATGGTTGAGAGTATAAAGCAAATCCAAGATGCGGGTGTGGAACCGGCGATTTGGAAACTCGAAGGTGTAGATAAGCCCGAGTCAGCCAAAGCTGTTGTTGCACAGGCGCAAAGCAATGGGCGCAAAGCAGGCGTCATCACCCTAGGACGAGGAGAATCTAAAGAAAAGGTTCAAGAGTGGCTCAAAGTAGGCGCCAGCATACCGGGTATTATTGGGTTTGCGGTTGGGCGGACTATATTTTGGGATCCCATAGTCGAATTTAGAACCAACAAAATAGATAGATTGCAGGCGGTTGAAAAGATTGCTCAGAATTATATGGCATTTGTAGATTTATGGCAAACCCAGAGGAAGAACTAACATGACATCTCTCAGATCACTATCGCCATCTCTAACGCGTATAACCATAGCTGGAGCCGTGGGAGCAGCTCTTCACATAGGCAAAGGCGACTCTGATAAAGTAGATCAAACCGCACTAGACTTCTCCCGAGCGGTTCTCAACCAAACCGAGGTAGACGGCTCGGTCATCTGCTGTGAAGGCCCCAAAGACAATGCACCAGCCTTTAGTTACAAAGAAAAAGTCGGCACCGGCAATGGTCCCAAAGTAGAGTTTGTCATCGACCAAGTCGATGGAACCACCGCCACCTCCAAGGGCAAAAAAGATGCTATCTCAGCATTAGCCTGCGCACCCGCGGGATGCCTCCAAGTATTACCCGATGATGGATACTACTTTAAAATCGCTACAGATGGCCAATCTAGGGGCAAACTATCGGCTGATATGACCTTTGAAGAAATTGTACAAACCGTCGCAAAAAACAAAGGCTTAGACCTCTCAAACTTTACCGTAATCATGCTCGAACGAGAACGTCACCTAGGACTGCTTGAGCGCCTCAGAAAATTGGGCGTACGTCTCATCTTGATAACCGATGGCGACATTGCAGGCTCAATAGTCACCTGCCTGCCCAACTCGGGCATCGATTTACTAATAGGCGCCGGAGCCGGAGCCGAAGCCACTATCGCAGCCACCGCAGTCAAATGCCTAGGCGGTACCATGCTAGTCAAAGTCTGGCGCGACAAAAAAGACGACGCCAACCGACTCACCCGACTAGAAGCCGCAGGAGTTGACGTAAACAAAACCTACACCGAAAACGAATTAGCAAGAGGCAATGAGATGATCTTTGCAGCATCAGGTATCACCAAAGGCGAAATGCTAGACGGCGTCAGATTCACACCAACAGGTGCCATCGTCAAATCCCTCTGCACAAGACTCCCAAGCGGAAGCGTCGAGTGGTCAGAAACCAACCTCAAATTCAAAGGCCACCCCGTCTATAGCCACATAACCTAACAGTCTTTTCTTTATTATTTTTTTAACTGCTATCTCAGAAATCAGACCAACACATGGTGTTGGGTAATTAAAAATAGGTATGTTAGCTAGTGGTGATGGTGGTGAGTGTGGTCATGTTCGGTTGGGATGGGTATGTCTGCGAGTTTGGCGAGTTCTATGTAGCGTTGTTGGGTTATGGTTTGGAGTTGGTTGCGTAGTTCTTTGCTTGGGAGGTTTTTTTGTTTGAGAAGAATTGTTTTTTTGGCGAGTTCCTCATCGCATAGGCAACTAAACCAAGTTTCAAAGTCGCCGCAGGTTAGGTGAAATTCAATTGAGGCGAGATCAACTTTTTCGAGTTTAGTAGCAAAATCCCGCAGGTTGTGAGCATGGATGTGGAGTGGTTGGTTGTCTGGCGTGCAAAAGTTGAAGGCTTTATCGTGGGGTACGTATGCGAGAATTGCTTCTGCTTTCTCTTTGGTAATCTCAGGTATACCTAGGATTTGCTTGCCGCTTTTTGTTAGGGTGTACTGGTCTTTCTCATTTAGGACATAACCCATGTTTTGGAGGCATAGGAGGTTTATGGTGACGGGCTGGAGTTCTTTTTGGATATCTTGAGCGATATCTTGAGCTGTTTGGGGGTGAGCGTTTAGAAGCATTGAGGAGAGGATTTCTTGTTTAATAGGAGAGAGACTCATAACAGAACCTACCAGCTATAGGTTCCGGGGACTATCAAACTTTTCTGTAATCTGCAGGGTTTATTGTATGGGTGGGTGATGTGGTGTGTGTTTTGTTTGATTTGCTGTTTGGCTGTGAAATTTTGTAAGTAGTCGTATACGCGTATTTCGGAAGGTGTAATTCTTAAACTACTCCGCTATATATTGAGACGGTGGTTATTGTTGGATTTTAAAGATGACGTATCGGTCGTTTGAGTAGATGAGTTGTAGGATTTTGCTGTTTATGATTTGGGTATCGAGTTGGTTTCGGTCATAGACTATGAAGCCTATGTTGTTTTCGCGGATATCGTCATTGTAGTCTCGTGTCACTACTGTAAACTCGGGCATTAAATCGCTAAGCAGGTTCTCCACGTTGTTGGGACCAAGTTGGGAGTAACTATTTTTTGCGAGCGTTAAGATCTGATAGGAGCATGTAACTGTTTGGTTAATCGCGACATTGCTAAATGAATATTGGAATCGCACTGCATCGATTTGGCGGTTTGCTAGGGCGCCAATGTTTCCCCACTGTGGGCGGTCGGTAAAGTTGAAGGCGTAGGCGATGTCGTTTTGGCTATCATAGAGGCCTAAATATCCATTTTTAAGATCAGTGTTTACAAAGCTAGCAACCGCCCAATCGGTTTGGGGATTGCCAGTTTCTTGCTTTTCTACTATGTTGCTATCTGCATCCCAGGGATTAACCCAGTCCATTATTTGGGGGATTTGGGCTTTATCAAAGGTGAAGCTAAGATCCAAAAATGTGCTCAAATACAGTGTAACATTGGACACTCCGCTTATCTGGGGTGTGATGGTCCATGAAACATCTATGGGGTAGGTGATATTTTGAGCTTGTAGAGTCTTAGTTATGGTAAAGTTTTCGTTGGAGTAGATTAAGCTGATTTTTTCATTATCGTTTTGATTTTCAAGGATGATTTGTTTGCTAAGGGCTGAGAGGGGCAGTTGGTGTTCGATGCCGTTTTGGGTGAAATATAAAAAGTCTCCATTAGTTGCACTATAGGACGCTCTGTGCCAAACGTGATCTAGAGAGACATAGCTTTCGTCGGTGATGTCTCCTTTTGCTCCATAGGCTTTTAGAAGTGTCTGGGGTTGCTCTATCTCATAGGAAAGCGTTAGAACAGATTCTGCGATTAGGTTTCTTTGGATAACGGGGTTGGTTTGGGCAATTACGGGTTTATCTGAGAATTGTTGGAACCAAAATCCTGGAATCTCGGTAACCACTACGGTTTGGTTTTCGGGGTAGTGGTCTCTTAGCCAGATGCCTGCTTCGTAGGCTTTTATGTCGGTGGTCGCATAGAATATGCCGGCTTCCATTATTTTCCCATATACAACCTCTGAACGAACTCCCACCGCCAAACATGTTACCACAATCAAACCCGCGGTAGTTACTTTGACCCAGGTTTTGCGGAATTGGGCTCGATGGTTGGCATAAAAGCGTGGTATTTTTTGTGCGGCATAGTCAACTGTGACTGCTGCAAAAATGGCCATAAACGGGGTGAGGTAGTAGATAAACCACTGGAAGGGCAGATACAAGCCAAAGAGGTGTGATTGGGCCAGTATAAAGGGCACAATTAGTGCAAAGAGCAGGCCTATGAGATATACTGTGCGTTTGGGGGTTTTGAGTTGTTTGTAGGCAAAATATACCCCTGCAATAGTTAGGAGGTTTATAAATCCAAAGTTGATTATAAACGTGCTTAGGGTGGTGGCACTTATTTGGTAGGCGTAGGCTTTTTGGCTAAAGAATAAATGTTCTAGCATAACGCCTAGGTAGCCTATCATGGCGCCAAAGTAGTAGAGGAAAAAGACTATACCGCCTCCAAGGACCAGTGCTATTATGACTTTTAGATAGGCGCCTCGGGTTTTGCCTTTGGATTTTTTGAGCATATAGAGTAGCACTGGGATTAACACCAGTACGGCTACAAAGGTTGCGAGTTGGTGGGCCATCATAACTGAGAATGCGGCAAAGAAGGTGACCATTAGGTAACCGAATTTTTCAATTGCTAAGGGTAAATAGATTAGCAGTAGCATCAAAAATGCTATGCCCAATGTGGTTGTGCTACCACCCCATTGGTTGAGTTCAAATATTGGAAAACAGAATAACAATAAAATTGCGGCGATGACGCCGGCTTTTTTGCTAAAGACTCGCGAGGTGAGTAGATAGACTGACATTATCATAAGCCAGTCCACAATGACTGATAGGATTTTGACTAGAAAGATGAGTTGTCCAATGTCGCTTGCACCGCTTAGCGATATGAACATAGCCAGAACAATTTGATAGAGCGGGGGTGTCCAGCCTAAGTTGCCTAAGGGGATTTGTCCGGTGTTTAGAAATATGCGTGCTTTCTCAAGATGTACTGAGGGATCATTGCCCAAAATTACTCCATTCATCGATAGGATGGAGTAGAAGAGAATTACAATAATTGCTGAGAAAACTGTTATGAAGGCCAGTTCGAATTTTTTTTTATCGTTTAGCAGGGTTCGTATTGCGGTGGTTGGGTTCAATCTTGGTTTGGATCCCCGTTTATTCTAAAGATTGCAACTTCTTTGTTAATAAACACAAGGCTAAAGGTTGGGTCAAGACGGAACTTGGGTGTAATTTTTGCTTCTGTTGGGTCACTTAGGCGACAGATGACATAGGAGACGCTTCGGGTTTGCAACTCAAAACGATAATCAAAGATAGATAAAGCATAGTCTTTTTCCATGGGCTCCAATGCAGTATCTATGTTGTCGGTTACTATTTGGCTAAATGCGTTGTTTATGGTTGTGGGGTTGGTGTATAGGTTTGGATTGTTAGATGCTGAGTAGGCGCCTGAGAGTATTTGAATTTCTCCTATAGTTTGATCACCCAAACAATAGGTCAGCTCTATAACTTTTACGACCTCAGAGTCACCTATGGTGATAAGTTCCACATCTTCAGGGGTGGTAGTGAAAATTAGTTGCCCAAAGGCTTTGGTACCTGTTTCCACTAGAGCAATGGTAGCTTTGTTGTTGTGTGGTATTTGGAAGCCTGTAGTTTCAACGTCAATATGCACTCGATTAAAGACAACCTCTGAATGGAGGCTGGTTAGCGTTGAGGTCAAATTAGCAAATCGAGTATTGCGGTAAAGTGTTGTTGAGAGTGTATAGTCAAAGTCGGTGTTGCCGCGTACAACTGTTATTTTTGCTTGGGTTTCATCGCTTTGGGTGGTCATGCTTTTTACGGGGAGTTCTGAGAGTCTAAGGGCTGGCTGGGTTTTGCCGTTGAGTTGGTATTCGATTTTTGTGTTTCCACTATTAAAAGTAAAAAATGAATAAGTGTAATATGTCCAGTTTTGTGCAACTAAAATTTGGGGGTTGTGACGGGCCAGATATCCGCCATCATCTCGGACTTGCAGATAGCCGTTATCAATTACATAGTTGGTGTCAAGAAGAGTTCGGGCAAATGTTGCGTTGTCGACTTCTCGATTAACGGTTAGGTACTGGGGATCAACCGCGCTAAGGGTTGGTCTTTGGGAAAATCCGCTAAACCACCAGCCATACCATGCATCCGCCACAAATACGGCATTGGGTGCGGTGTTTGTTTTGGCCCACTGAATTGCTTCCCAACCCGGTTGGGTCATGGTTTGATAGAAATCCTGCAGTGTGTGACCCACCTCAAGATCAGGTGTCATAAAGATGGGCAACGTTACAAATGAAAATAGCAAAAAGAACACCATAAATCCTGAGTAGAGACGCTTTGTAGTCAAGGCAGTAGTTAGACGTTTTGGAATTTGTTGCCATTTGGGTAGATAACTGCCTAGGGTTTTGGCAAAAAATGCTGAACCATACTCAATTAACACCGCTATAAACACCAATACTGGCAGAATAAGAAAATACATAAACCGATTATAATCAACGGGAATACCTACCAGATAGCTCTGAGTTAGAATCAGAGGCAGAAACACCCACATGGAGAGAAAGAACACAGGCAGGGTGAACATTTTTTTGTAGAACTTTTTGGAGAACACAAAAAAAGCAATAACCACCCCAAAGAGCGGCAACACAATATTTAACGGCAATAGCTGAGCTGAGAGGGTGGCTCCAGCAATCTCACTTGAACCATACTCACTTAGATAGGCTGGAATTGCTTTGATTAAAAACGGCAAAACCAAAACCGCCCCCAAAACTATCGATAACATCCAGAAAAACACTGTTTTTCTTGTGGTGTGAAACGTTTTGGGGAAGAGCAAAACAAACAATGCCACCCCCACAGTTATGCCTCCAAACATGGCGGCACTTAGAGAATGAGTCAGAAACAAGGTGGCTGTTAAAATTGAGGTGGCAATTAGAAACGGCACTGTGGAGAAGCGATCTTTTTGGATATAGAGATAAAATGTTAGGGGTATTAGCATAAGAGTTATGATGTTGGGGTAGCCTGCCCAAAACAACATCTCAAGATCAAAGCGTGAAATCACTGCTAAAAACGCAACGATAAACGCCGCGGGGGTGGACCAGACTTTTTTAGTTATCAAAAACGCACATACTGGGGTGATTGCTGAGAAGGAACTTACCACTACTGCGTGTGCTATGTATTCGGGTAGGCCGGTTAGTAGCATGGTGCTTGTTGTGAAAATATGATAGCCTGGAAAAGTTAGTGAGACTCCGCCGCCTATGTGATAGTAGTTGTAGAGAAAATCAGTGGGTCCTGAGCCGGTTATGGAGTAGATGACACTGTTGTGGAGTCCAATGTCTGCGCCTGGCGGAAACCCCGACCAGAACAGCAAAAGTATCCGATACACAAACGCGAACACAAATATGGCAAGTACCACGATATAGTTTCTGGTCGATTGTAGCATTTGCTTTACCGCTTAAGATACATCGTCTGATTTATTGTTGGTAAAAGGTTAAATATGGATTTCGAGTATAAAAAGCCCAGAGTATACAAACAGGAAAAAAGGTGTTTAATATGTCATGGCTTAAATCTATGATGGAAAAAGAACCACCAGAACCAGAGAATCCATTAGGTATAGTAGTTATCGGCAACATCGAACCAGACATGCATGACACAGCAAAAGAAGCAGTCCGCCGTACACTAAAACGCGCAGGTTTCAAAACTATTGACGTCGGAAAAAGCGTTGCACCCCAAGTATTTGTCGACAAAGTAAAAGAAAACAATGCAAACCTAATCGCACTCTCAGTCAATACTGTCCCAGCAAAAAACAACCTAGCAAAACTTGACGAACTCTTAAAAGCAGCAGGCCTCAAAGACAAAGTCGGTATTATCATGGGCGGCGCAGCAGTCAAGAAAGAAGATGCAGACGAATTCGGTGCACTCTTTGGTAAAAACAAAGAAGAAGCACCAGAACTCGCAAAGAAAGCAATCAAGAAATAATCGCAGAAGTGACCTAGATGTCATTTATATTCAAAACCCCCCAGAAAACATACGATATTGGAACCGCCAAAATTGGCGGTCAACCAGGCGAAAACCCAACTTTTCTGATTGCTTCAATCTTCTGGCTAGGCCAAAAGATGGTCACAGATGCCAACAAAGGTGTCTTTGACCAAAAAGCGGCTGAAGACGTTATCAACATAATCCAAACCCAAAGCGATATCACCGGCGTAAAGTTTGCACTAGACATCGTCGGCACAACCGAAACTGCATTTGAAAAATACATCGACTTCATTCCCTCACACACTGACGCCCCACTCATGCTTGACGCAATGAGTCCAAAGACCCGTATGGCTGCCGCGAACTTGGCAAAAAAGATGGGTCTAACTGACAGATGCATCTACAACTCTATATACAAAGGCGTAACCGAAGCAGAACTTGCAAACCTCAAAGAAAGCGGCATCAAAATGTCTATTGTCCTAGCAGACGATCCAAAAGATACAACCCTTGAAGGCAAAATGAACGTTCTAGTCGAAGCACTAGCTATGGCTGATAGAGCCGGTATTACCAAACCACTCGTCGACACAGCAGTTCCCGCATTCGAACCAGACATGGGTTCATCTGTACGCGCCATACCAATCATGAAAGAAAAATATGGTCACCCTGTAGGTCTAGGAAGCGGCAACCTTGTCACAACCATGGGATGGGTTAAATCAAGCTTTGAAAAAGAATTCCGCAAAGGTACCGTCTGTTCAACCAATACCATCATGCAAATGGCAGGCGCCAACTGGCTCATGACCGGACCAATCGAGCAAGCACAATGGGTCTTCCCAGCAGTAGCAATCACTGACACATACCTCGCATCCATCGGCGCAGACCTAGGCACAAGACCAACCGACGAAACCCACCCAATCTACAAAGCTTTCATGTAAAATTCCCCTCTTCCTACTTTTTATTTTTTTTAGAGTTTTTAACTTGAAACCCCTCAAATGGCTCGCAATAATTCTCATCTTCACAGCCCTAACCCTGCTTGTAACCTACCTCCTCCCAGTCCCAAACAATGTAGAATTCTCCTACAAACTCATACCACGCTACATCTTTAGCTTCACATTCATCGCATTCATACCCGGCTACTGCCTAGTCAACATACTGTTCACCGGCAAAAACAAACTCGATCTCATCGAAGAACTCGTCCTCTCAGTTGCTCTAAGCTTTGGCTTAACGGGGCTATTAGGATTGTTCTTAGGCCTCTCTCCCATAGGCATCAACTTTATCTCCGTAACAGTTTCCCTAAGCCTAATGGTGCTGGTCCTTGCAGTTATCGCCTATATGCGAAAACTACGAGAGACGAATGCGCAAAGCGCGTAACAAATACGCCCCCGATGTTTTCACAGCTGATCGCCCATAGGTTCCGCCCTTACGCATCATATGTAGCACATAGCCTGGTCGCAGATAAAACTGCTGATAGGCCTTATAGCGCAATTGCGCCAACTTTTCCATACTCATCGTAGGCGTCTCAAAGATGGGCCCTGCAGTGTCATATTTATCAAAATCCGTCACACGTAGCCAGCCATTTTTAACAACTTGATCATACATAGGCGTCCCTGGGTAGGGCGTGGCTAAATAGAAACCCACATCCTCAGGATTTAGTTGTTGCACAAAACGTATTGTTTGCTTAGCCGTCTGCTCAGTTTCTCCTGGAAAACCCAAAACCACATTAGCAATAGTCATCAACCCTACATCATGAGCGGTTTTGTAGGCTTGACGGGTTTGTTCTAATTTTATACTCTTATTCATAGCACTCAAAACTGCCTCAGAACCCGACTCCACACCCATCCAAACAGCAATGCAACCCGCGTTTTTCATGGTCTTTAACAGTTCCCGATCCACCATGTCTACACGGGTACCGCAGTCCCAAATCAATTTGAGGTTACGATTATGGAGTTCTTTGCAGATCTGAAGTACACGTGTCCTATCCACACTAAACGCATCATCATAGAAGGTGACTTGATCTACACCATAGGTTTGGTGCACAAATTCCATTTCATCCACGACATTTTTTGCACTGCGCATACGATATCCTCGACCAAACATGCGCACCGTGCTGCAAAAGTCACACCAATAAACACACCCACGACTGCTAACCAAGGGGATGAGGAGTTTGCCGTTGTGTTTGAGATTATCAAGCGACATCAGATGATGAGCTGGAAAGGGGATGCTATCGAGATCTTTTATGTAGGGCCGATCAGGACTACGACAAATCTTATCACCCTCCCGATAAGTAATGCCCAATATACCTGTTAGGTTTTGATGACTTTCTAGTTTTTCTGCCAAATCAACCAAAGTCTCCTCTCCCTCACCACGCACAATAAGATCGATAGCAGGAAAGTCTCTTAGAGTGTTTTCATCCCAAAACGTGCCATGACTTCCTCCGATTGCAGTGATTGCACTTGGCTGGGCCTCTTTGGCGATGGTGAGAATCTGCATGGCTGATTTGTAGAGCAGCGTGGTGGCGGTTGCACCGATAAAATCTGAGGGCGTTTGCAAAATCCGTTCCCGAAAAGTATCATAGTTGAGTTTTTCGGCTTGACAGTCAATGATTTTGACTTGGTGACCTGCTCTCTCAGCAACAGCAGCTAGATATCCAAGACCCAGCGGTATAAACGGAGGATGAGAATGCACACTGGGCGGATATGGCGGATTGACTAAGGTTATCTTCATGAGGGTTGCCCGAGTGGACTTCTAAATAATAGAAACATATAATGCTTTCTTAACCAGTCAGCACATGTCTTTTACGAAAATAATTTCACTCCCCTCCATTATGTATGGTCAAAGTCAAAAACAAGAAAGTACTCAAATGGCATCTATAAAAGTCAAAAAGTGCTGCCATACCCAGCTGGCTGTTTGTCTGTGGATCACTAGCCACTTTGCTATTTCATACCGACTTACCTGCCTGATGGTGCTTAACAATAATCTCTCGATCACATAACGATATGGACTCCATCACACTTCACAACACCACAACAACACACCATAAACTAAAAGTTAAGTTACTATATGTCGGTAAATGCGTAAGCGCCAGTTGGACGGCCTGAGTAATTGAGATCGGGTTCTACTATAAACCAGTAGTATTGTCCGTGGCAAGGTTGTCGATTGCTACTCTAAAGGCGATTGTTTGATCTTCACAGTAACCCATTGGATGTCTCGGTACCCAATACAGTACTGTTGGGTCCGGTCCCAGACCACATGGTCTCTTAGGCGGTTTCCAACATGATATCTGTTAGTTTGGTGTTAAACGTATAAACCTTAAACGGGTTGGTTAGGGCTATAAGCTGGATTTGCGGACTTGGAAAATTGCTGTTCCTTGGTTGTAAAATAATAACTGAAATGTTGGGTCACTTCTAAAACGTTGAATTTGTGTGTATTCGCGCAAAACAACATAATCCACATTTAGCTCAATAAGGGCCTGCTTATAATCAAAGCTTGCTATTGGGTCTTCTGAGATTTTGTCTGTATAACTCTTTGTGTTGTTTAGAAAAAGTTGTTCAAGTTCTGTTTTAGTTGTTAGGTCTGAGTCGTAACAGGGGTACTCAAAAACTGACACATAAAAATTAATTTCTGCTTGCGATTGAGGGTTTAGGCTAAAGCATAGCTTGAAAGCGTTATTTGTGGTTTGGGTTACTGTGGGTTGAGCGTTGGCAAAAATCAGTTGCCCCGCTATGGTTGTGTAGGGGTCTTCTATGGCTATGTATTGGTCCTTGTTTACAGTAGTGGTGCCTCTTGTTTGTGCCAATAGTTCCATGTTTGTGAAACCGACTGCTGGATTGTTGCTCGATAGGGCTTGCGTTATGTTGACAAACGGTATGCCCTGATAAACCGTTATGGTTTGTGTGAAATTGACCCACTCGTTTCCCCGTATGGTGGTTAGTGTTGCAGTGGTGTCATTTGTTTTAAGGGTCATCTCTTTAATTGCAAGCTCAGAGAGTTTAATGGTTTGTTGGTTGTTGGTTGTTGTACAGTAGTAGCTAAACGTTGTTTGGTTGTGATTAAAGCTAAGAAATGTTGTTGGATAGTACTTATTGGTTTGTTTGACTAAAAACTCGGGGTTTCGATTAGCTCCATAGGTGTCTTCTCTTATCTGAATTAAACTGTTGTCAATTAAATAGTTCGTATCAAGGAGCAGCGTGGATAAAAGTGCTGGTTGAAATTCGCGTGCATTAGTTAAAAAGATGGGATCAACCGCACTCACTGTTGGTCTTTGAGCTCCACCCAGCCACCACCCATACAATGCATCAGCCACAAAAACTGAGTCCGCTGGCGTGTTATTTTTGATCCACTGCATGGCCTCATAGCCTGATTTATTCATGACTTGAAGCTGATCGCGCATCTCAAACCCCTCTGAGGGCATCATAGAAAAATGTGGTATCCCAAAAACAACCCCAAATAACAAAAGGGTAGCAAACAAGGCAACTAATGGTTGTTTAGTTAGATGGATTTGTATGCTTCTTAGAAAACGGGTTTTATTGAAAATCTGCATTAAACGGTTAGTTGATAAAAATCGATTTGTGACTCTGGCTAATTGTTGTGTAACAAGAAAAATGCCTGTCCCAAATATGATGATTAAGGGCAGATTTGCAAAATAGAGAAAGCGCTCATAATCAGTGTAGAAACCCACAACAAAAGACTGTGTAAGAGCAACAGAGATGCCCAGCCAGAGAAGGATAAGCGCCGCTGGAAACCGAACTTTTCTCTGCAGGTATCTAAAACAGACAAACCCTGCAAAAAAACAAACACCGAATGGCAAAACAAACTCTATTTGAACCAATCTTAGGGGCAAAAGCATCGCCTGAATATCTGGCAACCCCCCAGTGTACACCGCTGAATTCAAATCAAGATATATCGGAGCCACTTGAATCAAAAAAGGCGACACAATCAACACG
>Ga0209737_10001606_pt1 | contig 16085 bp, 14 predicted proteins | sample TergutCu122P3_FD_187284 | JGI IMG/M metagenome (GOLD analysis project Ga0209737, IMG submission 187284) | Cubitermes ugandensis P3 segment gut microbial communities from Kakamega Forest, Kenya - Cu122 P3 (SPAdes) (version 2) | ecosystem: Host-associated > Arthropoda: Insects > Digestive system...
CATAAAAGCCCATTTGAATATTTTTTTGGTAAAACATGACGCGAAGATACAAAAAAATTCAATACAAAACACTATTAAAATATTAACAACCAAATGTTTATATCATATTTTGTCTTGCAAAGGTCTCTACACGGTTGCCCGCAGCGTCGTACTCATACAAGCGGGGTAATGGGTTGTTTTGCGCTATGCAAAAGATTGGTATGCAAAGCCAAAGTAAAAGGGTAATTTTCTACGCATCATTCTAAAAACTCTATTAATGCGTTTGCTACCCTCTCTTGCGTGTATTTTTCTTCTACTAATTTTCGGGCGTTTTTACTCATTTCTATACACTTTTCAGGGTAATTCACGCAGAAACAGATGGCTTGCATCATCTCCTCGGGGGTGTCTGCAATGAGTATGTTTTCCCGATGGGTTACCTCAATCCCCTCTGCACCGATGGTGGTAGTAATAATCGGTTTTCCTAATGCCAATCCCTCAATAATCTTAATGCGCATACCACTTCCCGACAACAAAGGGACAACCATAATATTATGCTCATTCATAAATTGTTGCGCATCTTCCACAAAATCGAAAATCTGTACATTTTTATAATTTTTATGGGCAAACAACGCCTTATTTCCCTTTCCAGCCATTACAAAAGTGAGATGCGGGTATTTTTCTGCCGCCTGTTTCCAAACATTATCTAAAAACCAGTTCATTCCTTCAATGTTGGGCTGCCAATTCATACTTCCCAAATGAAAAAACGTGAGATTGTTTTCCTTAAAATTCGGCTCTGTATTTTTATAGTCGGATAAATCTATGGAAAAAGGGATAACCGTGCTACTGAGGTTGGGATGCAGGGCTTTAAAATATTGGTTATCTACTTCAGTAATAGGTAGATATCCGTCTATTTTAGAGAACAGAGAGTTTTCAAACCGTTTAAGAGAAGAGGCAAGATAGTGGAATGCAGTCTTTTTAAACGGATTTTTTGTTTGTTTTGCCAACCTTTCCCAAATCAAAAATTCGATATTATGCACCCGTAAAAGAATTTTTGCCGGAGAATGTTTACGGATAGTTTCTATATAATGACCCATAAACACTGATTCTACAATAACCACATCAAACGTTTCTTTAGTAAGCAGGGTTTTTATTTTTTCAACCATCTCTAATGAAAAAAATCTGCGGGCTTGTAGTGAATCTCTTTTAACCAACGCTGTAACTATTTTACAAACATTAACTTTAGTATTCACAAAAACAGATTCAAACGCCGCTTTCTCTTCATATTTCAAAAATTCATCAGAATAAACCACAGGGTGTTTGGCAGTAGCTACAGAAACTACTTTTACCTCACAGCCGGCTTTAAGCAGCGATTGCGTGATTTGAAACATAGCCAGACACCCACCATCCACGCAGGGCACCGGAGGCTTATGGGCGAGTTGCAGTATCTTCATTCTTGTTTTTGATAAATAGTTTTTTAAGATTTTGAATTTTCTTGCTTATCTCTTCGGTTGACAGGAGCGCAGAGTCAACGGAGGCTTGATAGATTAAAAAGGCACAGATGGGAAGAAGAATCAATGTGGAAAGCCACGCGCCAAACCAAACGGGCACCACACCCCCCTTTGCAATTTTGTCCCCAAAAATAGAGAGCATATAATAGGAGGAAAAAAAGGCAACCGTAATGACCAATGGCACACCGATTCCACCTTTACGGACAATCGAACCCAACGAAGCACCAATAAAAAAGAAGAGCAAACACGCCACCGCAAAAACATATTTCTTTAACCATTCCACAAAATATGAGGCATAGTTGTAATAGGCGTAACTGTTGTATTCCTTGTTAGAACTCACTGCTTTATTAATATCATTTTTCAAAGAAGTAACTTTATTAATCATTTCCAACTGTTCAACTGTATTCATTTTCCTATAACCGGCAAGATTGTGATGAGTTCCCTGTTTAAATAAAGTATCTTGATAAATGTAATTTTTAAAATTTTTACAGGATGACAAAAAAGCGTCGAAAATATTATCGTTGTTGGTTTGAATAACTACTTTCACAGAATCTATTCTTTTTTTCAGTTCTTTATTGGGAAGTGCCTGATTGGAGCGTTGATAAAACGGTTCTTCCGTTTTTTCAAAAATAAATGAAGAAATATCAAATTTTTTGTATTGCTCCGAAAAAGTGAAACGTGTGAGCGGGTTTTTAGAGGAGGAGTTGGAACTTGTGCTTTCATCCCAGGCGAATCCATCGTATAAGGTAAAGAGCATAAACATTTTATCATCCGTAATCTCCATTTTTCCTCTTTTGGCGCTGGTAAAAGTAGTATTTCCCTGATATTTTGAGTGGTCGAAAATAAGCACATCATAAATATCCACATTGTTTCGATGTTTTTTTCCAACTCTAATAATGTAGTTATCAAATCCCTGGTAAAAAACGCCCTCTTCAATACTTAATGTAGGTTTTTGGTCCATAATATTTCGGAGTAATTTCCGCCATTTGAAGTAGGCGTTAGGGGCAACATTATCCGAAAACCAAAAAGAGCCACAAGAGATTAGAATTACAAAAAATGACAGCGCCAGGATAAGTTTTCTCACGGAAATACCTGCGGCTTTCATCGCAATAAGTTCGTAGTTTTCGCCCAGCGAGCCAAAAGTCATTAAGGAAGACAGCAATACTGCCAACGGAGCCGCCAGTGCAACCATTTGTGCGGAAGCGTAGAAAAGAAGTTCCAAGAGAATAGATATTTCCAACCCCTTACCCACCAAATCATCCACATACTTCCATAAAAACTGCATCAGCAGAATGAAGAGGGCAAATAGAAAAGTGAGGGCAAAAGGACCCAGAAACTTTTTAAAGAGGTATTTGTAAATTATTTTCACAACGTAACCTCTTTATTAATAATCGCCCAGAGTTTCTTCAAGTTGTTTCAGCGCGGTTGTTGCCTGTTCCTCGTTGGGCGGCGAGCCGTGCCATTTATGGGTTCCCATCATAAAATCTACGCCCATTCCCATTTCGGTGTGCATTACAACAGCAACAGGTTTCGATTGAAAGGCGAGTTTTTTTGCAACCTCCATCTGTTTTAGAATATCTTCCATATCATTTCCTTGCATTTCAACCACATTCCAGTCAAAGGCATTAAATTTTTCGGACAAATTGCCCAAATCACACACATTTTCAAGGCTTCCGTCAATCTGTTTTTGGTTATAATCCACCACAAGAACAAGGTTATCTATTTTATTGGCGGCTGCGAACATAATTGCCTCCCAGTTTTGACCTTCCTGCAGTTCGCCATCGCCGCAGAGCACATAAATCAAATTGGGGTCGTTGTTTGCTTTTTTTGCCAATGCAGCACCGTTTGCCACGGAAATTCCCTGCCCTAAAGACCCTGAGGCGACTCTAATTCCGTGAATATCATAATTTGGGGAGGGGTGTCCTTGCAGGCGCGTGCCCAGAAATCGAAACGAAGCGAGCTCCTTAACCGGAAAATACCCTCTGCGAGCCATCACGCTGTACAACGCCGGCGAGATATGTCCATTGGAAAGGAAGAACATATCCTCGTTTGCACCGTTTGCTTTGTAATTCTCAGGGGTACAGTTTAAAACGTTAAAATACAGGGCAGTAAGAATGTCTGCACACCCCAGCGAGCCACCGGGGTGCCCCGATTTTGCATTATACACCATACGGATAATGTCCCTCCGTACTTGTGTGGCTGTTTTTTTTAGTTCCGAAATAACTTGCGTGTTCATAATGATATATTTATGTCCAACGATAGCTTTTAAAGTTTTATTGTTTTACTACTTCATCAATTTCCACACCTGCGCCTCAATTACCGCATCCTCAATCTTTTCAAAAAGATATTCGGGGGTATTAATGGTTTTGCCGGATTGTAAAAGGGTAATTTTACCGCCTTCCTCCCATTGATGTACATCAATATTCAACATTTTTTGAAGTTTTTTTGACGTAAACGGCAGAAATGGCTCGCCCAGCACCGACAAACACGCACAAATCTGGATGGAAAGATGAAGAATGGTTTTCACGCGCTCGGGGGCTGTTTTTACTACTTTCCATGGCTCTGTGTCGGTTAGGTATTTGTTTCCCAAACGCGCCAAATTCATAAACTCTGCCAACGCTTCGCGAAACCGGTATTTTTCAATAGAGGCACCAATGATAGATGGAAATTCTGCTATTTTGGCAATGAGTTCCTTTTCCTCTTCGGTAATTTCGCCTAATTCCGGTACAATACCTTCATAATATTTGTGAATCAAGACGACCGTTCTGTTGACAAAGTTTCCGAAAATAGCCAGCAATTCGTTATTGTTTTTGGCTTGAAAATCTGCCCAGGTAAAATCGGAGTCTTTGGTTTCCGGCGCAATGGTAGTGAGGGTGTAGCGCAGCAGGTCCTGTTTATCTTTAAAATCTTCCAGATACTCGTGCAGCCAAACCGCCCAGTTTCGTGAAGTGGAAATTTTGTCGTTTTCCAGGTTCAGAAACTCGTTTGCGGGTACGTTTTCCGGCAAAATATAAGAGCCCTCCGCTTTCAGCATTACCGGAAAAATGATACAGTGAAACACAATATTGTCTTTTCCAATGAAATGAAGCAGACGGGTATCTTTATCTTTCCACCATCTTTCGTAGTTTTGCCCGTTTTGTTCGCACCACTCTTTTGTAGCCGAAATATATCCGATGGGAGCGTCAAACCAAACGTACAATACTTTACCTTCTGCACCTTCCAAGGGCACTTTTACGCCCCAGTTTAAATCTCGGGTTACGGCGCGGGGCTGCAATCCCTGCTCAATCCACGATTTGCATTGCCCATACACATTGGTTTTCCAATCCTCCTTATGTCCTTCTAAAATCCACTCTGTCAACCAGTTTTCATATTGGTCTAAAGGTAAATACCAGTGGCGAGTCTCTTTCAAAACCGGAACATTACCGCTTAACACCGATTTTGGATTAATTAAGTCGGTGGCATTGAGCGAGGTGCCGCATTTTTCGCACTGGTCGCCGTAAGCACTTTCATAACTGCAATGAGGGCAAGTTCCTGTAATGTAGCGGTCTGCCAAAAATTCGTTTTCCACCTCGTCATAGTATTGCTCTGTGGTTTTCTCTATCAGTTTTCCGGTATTATACAGATTCATAAAAACCTCAGTGGCAGTTTCGTGGTGTATGGGTTTTGTAGTTCTGGAATATATATCAAATGTAATACCTAATTCCTCAAACGATTTCATAATCATTTCGTGGTATCTGTCCACAATAGCCTGCGGGGTAGTTTTTTCGTTTCTTGCTTTGATGGTAATGGGTACACCGTGTTCGTCGGAGCCGCCCACGAGCAGCACTTCTTCCCCTTTGGCACGCAGATAGCGGCAATAAATGTCAGCCGGAATATATACTCCTGCCAAATGCCCGATATGGATGGGACCGTTGGCGTAAGGTAATGCTGTGGTAATCAGATGTCTTTTTGTCATTCTATTTTTTTATTGAGTTGGCAAAAATATCAAAAAAAAGTATATTTTCGCCGCCTCAAAAACCAACACTCCTCCTTAGCTCAGTTGGTTAGAGCATCTGACTGTTAATCAGAGGGTCCGAGGTTCAAGTCCTCGAGGGGGAGCCAAAAAAATCAAACGGTTGTGCAAAATGTGCAATCGTTTTTTTTTTACGTAAAAAAACACGCTGTCTTAAAAAAAATGTTCCTTTGTAGTCTAAAATTTTATGACAGTGATAGAAGTTAAAATAAATGAAAATCAAATCTATGCGCCATTAAAAGAGAGGTGGCTCATTAACAAACCGGAAGAGATGGTTCGACAGGAATATATTTGCCGATTGGTAAATAATTACGGCTTCTCTCTCAATCAAATGGCGCAGGAAATTCAAGTAAGTAATTCGCAACGCGGACGAGGAAGAGCAATGGCAGATATTGTAGTGTGGCGAAATGAAAAGGAAAGAGCAGAAGAGAAAAGCCCTATCATTGTGGTGGAATGCAAAGCCGAAAATATTACAATTCGGGAAGAGGATTATTTTCAGGGTTTTAATTATGCCTCTTGGGCGGGTGCCGATTTCTTTGTTACTACAAATTTGAAAGAAACCCGAATTTTCAAAATCGTGAAAGGAAAAATGCCCAAACATTTGGAAGAGATTGTAGACATCCCCAATGCAAGCATCGCCAACAATGCAAAAAAAGTAGATGAATTGTTGAAGCAAACTAAAGCGTTTACCCGCGATGAGTTCTCTAAACTGCTCTTTAAGTGCCATAACATTATCCGTAACAATGACAAACTTTCACCCGAAGCCGCGTTTGACGAAATTAGCAAAATTCTGTTTATTAAAATACGGTATGAACGCAGCAATAGCGGCGCGCAAATTTTCTCTAAAGAAGAATTTACCAAAGCAAGAGAAAGTTATAACAAATATCGCCCTGTAGAAAGTCCCGATTTTTACCAATTTTTATTTGAACAAACCAAATTGGATTTTAAAAATGATGACCTGTTCGACCCTTTCGATTCATTGAAAATCAGAGAAAACAGTTTTGAAGCCATCGTGGAAGAACTGCAAATCTACAACCTCTCCACTACTTCCGACGATGTGAAAGGGATTGCTTTTGAGCAGTTTCTGGGAAAAACATTTCGCGGAGAATTGGGGCAATTTTTTACTCCCCGCACCATTGTTGATTTTATGACCAAAATTCTCGACCCCGAAGAGGGCGAAACTATTTGCGACCCCTGCTGCGGCAGCGGAGGCTTCTTGATTAAAGCCTTTGAATACGTTCGGGCAAAAATTGAACAGGATATACACGAAGAAAAAGAACGAATCAAAAAAAAGTACTACACAGAAGAGTACGAGAATCTTCCTGATGTAGAAAAAGAAAATACAGACACTATTGTAAATAATCTATTTGCAAAACTAAACGCCGAATTAGACAGCAACGAAGAAAACAGCCGGCTAAGAGCATTATCTTACGACTCTATTTTTGGTACTGATGCCAACCCGAGAATGAGCCGAACTGCAAAAATGAATATGATTATGCACGGAGACGGACACGGCGGTGTGCATCACAACGACGGACTGCTTAATGTGAACGGCATTTTTGAAAATCGCTTTGATGTTATTCTCACTAATCCCCCATTTGGTTCAAGAGTTGAAAAATCGTTGAAAATTACGGAAGCAGATAAAGACAGCAACCAAGCCCGCATTCTGGATTATATCAGCCGATACGGAGAAGATTATGAAAAAGCAATAGGACAAGTGAATAATAACATTGGAAAACCTTTGCTTTCGCTGTACAAAACCGGCACAATGAGCAGCCTTACCGAAGTATTGTTTATGGAGCGCTGTTTAAACCTGCTGAAACCGGGCGGAAGAATGGGGATTGTATTACCCGAAGGTGTGTTAAACAATACCAATCTGCAAAAAATTCGAGAGTTTGTTGAAAATACTGCGAAAATAGTTTTGGTAGTATCTATTCCACAAGATGTATTTATTGCTTCGGGGGCAACGGTTAAACCCAGTTTGCTCTTCTTTAAGAAATTTACTGATGAAGAAGCAAAACAATACCAAACTATTAAAACCCAAGCAGAAAGAGAGATAGCCGAAAAATATGAGGCAGAATTAATTCAAATTGAACAAAAAATAAAAGAAAAGGGGATTGCATTGGAAGCTAAAAAAGAGTTAATTAACAAACAAAAAGAGATTAAAACCTCAGTAGAAACAGAAGTAAAACAACTGATAAAAGAACGCTTTAATTATGAAATTCCAATTGCTGAGGTAGAAAAAGCAGGGATTAGCACCACCGGAGCAGAAATTGAAAACGAGTTGGAACCCTTGGAGATTGAATTTACTGCCTACCGCAAAGCCAATAACCTTTGGAATAATAATGCCAACATTAGTAAACCCATCTCCTATTATAAAATTTTACAAAATTCTTATGATGAGATGAGTATAGCGGCAGAAAAAGAAATAAATAACAACAGATAAAAAAATAGTATAATGACAGAAGAAATATCTAAAACCGGTAAAAATCTATTTGAGCAAATCAAACACACAGATGAAAACGGAAATGAATATTGGATGGCACGGCAGTTTTCTAAAACACTTGGCTATACCGATTTCAGAAACTTTGCGGGAGTCATTGAAAAAACAAAAGAAGCCTGCAAAAACAGTGGGTACAACCCTTTAGACCATATCGTTGAAGCCAACGAGATGGTCGCTATTGGTTCGGGTGTATTAAGAAAAATGCCAGGTTACAAACTTTCTCGATACGCCTGCTATCTTATCGTGCAAAATGCAGACCCGTCAAAAGAAGTAGTAGCTATGGGACAAACCTATTTTGCAGTACAAACACGAATTAGTGAAATACGGCAAATGGATGCTTACAATAATCTGACAACGGAAGAGGAACGGCGTCTTTTTCTTCGCAGTGAAATGAGTAAACACAACGCTTATTTAGCAGCGGCAGCAAAAAATGCCGGTGTAAAAGAGGGACTTGACTATGCAATATTCCAAAATCACGGATATATGGGTTTGTACGGCGGATTAGATGCTAAAGATATCCATAAGCACAAGAAATTAAAGAAAAATCAACAGATATTAGACCACATGGGAAGTACAGAGCTGGCTGCAAATTTGTTTAGAGCCACGCAAACAGAAGAAAAACTGAGAAAGGATAATATTAAAGGAAAACAACAAGCCAATAAAACCCATTTTGAAGTAGGGGCTAAAGTAAGAAAAACAATTAAGGAAATTGGAGGCACAATGCCCGAAAATTTACCGGTAGCTGATAATATTAAATCTGTTCAAAAAAAAATAAAAAAAGCAGATTCAAAAGTAAATAATTCCACCCCAAAACTAATAAACAAAAATAAATAATGCACCCCACTACAAAAAAATATCTCCACTTTATTCCCCTTACAAAATTCTCTTTATGGGACGTGAAAAGATATACACGAAAAACAGATTTGCTTTTTAGTAATGTTGCTTTTTTAAATGAAATACTTATTCCATATAAAAAATCTGTTTCAAAAGACGAAATGATAACAAACAAATGGCAAATTATTTCTAAAATAAACTTTGGAGGCAAATTGTTTTTGAGAGATTTTGACGAAATTCATACTTATAAAGGCTCATTAAGTTTAGTGCCGGATAATGCAATTATTTATTCTAAAATTAATGTCCGGCACGGATGTATCTATTTTAATGAAAAAGGAGACTCCCCTTTTGGTGTTAGTTCAGAATATCCGACATATATATTTGATGAAACAAAAGTAAATGGAAGTTTTCTTCACTTGCTTTTACGAAGTGATGCGTTCAAAAAAATATTAAACACAAAAACAACGGGCATTTCTAAGGCAAGAGTAAAAGCAGACGAGTTTCTTAATCTTCAAATCCCACTCCCTCCCTTAGTAGCCCAAACCCGCCTTGTTGAAAACTACAATGCCCACTTGCACCGGGCAGAAGAGTTGGAACAAAACGCAAACCAATTAGAAAAAGAGATTGAAAACTATTTGTTTGAAACGCTGGGAATAGAAAAAGAAGAAAAAAAACTTACAGAAAAAGGAAAATTGTACTTTGTGAATTTAAAAGATATATCAAGATGGGACGTTTGGACTACTAATAAACAGAAGAATACTTCAATTTTTTCAACTGTTAACTTCTGTGATATTATACATGGAAAACCAATGTATGGTGCTAATGTAAAAGGAGTAAAACAAAAATCAGATATTAGATATGTTCGCATTACAGACATTAATGAGGACGGGACTTTAAATGATGATTTCGCTTCCCCACAATTTTTTGAAGATAAATATTTATTGAAAGAAAATGATTTCCTTATAGCTCGTTCAGGAAACACTGTTGGAAAAACTTTCTTGTATCAAAAATCGCACGGAAAAGCAATATTTGCAGGTTATTTAGTAAAATATGTATTAAACACAGAAAAAATTTACCCGCAATACTTATTTCATTTTACAAAATCCTATTCATTCAAAAAGTGGATAGATGCAAACCAAAGAATTGCAGGGCAGCCCAATATTAATGGACAAGAATACTTAAAAGCCCCTATTCCTCTTCCCCCTCTTTCTGTTCAGGAGGCGATAGCGCATCACATTCAGGGGCTGCGGGCAGAGATAAAAAGGCTTCGTGCAAGCGCGGAAGAGAGCAAAACCAAAGCCATTAAAGAGTTTGAAAATGAAATATTTGAAAATACCTACAATGATAATTAGTCTCGCAAAGGCGCAAAGGCGCAAAGTTTTTATGAATTACTCTTCGCGTCTTCGCGTCTTTGCGAGAAAAAAATACCTTTGCACGAAAAAAAATGTATAACTAAACAACAAACTTATCATGACTGAAAATGAACTTTCAAAAATTATTGTGAACAGCGCGTTCAAAATCCATTCACAACTTGGTCCCGGATTATTAGAATCGGTGTACGAGGAGATTCTCTATTACGAACTACAAAAACAGAGGTTAAACGTAGAGAGACAAAAGGGGATACCCGTTTTTTGGGATAATCTAAAAATGGATATCGGTTTTCGAGCCGATTTAATTGTTGAGAAAAAAGTAATTATAGAAATTAAATCAGTAGAAACCATTGCACCGGTTCATCCCAAACAATTACTAACCTATTTGAAAATTACCGGATATAAACTGGGTTTATTAATCAATTTTAATGAAACACTAATAAAAAATGGAATAACAAGGATAGTAAATAATTTATAAATATTTCTCGCAAAGGCGCAAAGGCGCAAAGCTTTTTATGAATTACTCTTTGCGTCTTCGCGTCTTTGCGAGAAAAAAATACCTTTGCACGAAAAATACAACACCATTATGGACTGGCTACAAGCATTAATTTTAGGAATTATTCAGGGACTAACCGAGTTTCTGCCCATCAGCAGCAGCGGGCATCTTATTATTGGTAAAGAGATTCTTGGTTTGGAAGCCACCGACAACATCGCTTTTGAAACGGTAGTGCACTGCGCCACAGTGTTAAGTACCATCACTATTTTGCGAAAAGAGATTGCCACACTGTTGCTCAAACTCTTCAAGTTGGAATGGAACCCCGAAACAAAATATATCGGAATGATTTTGCTTTCAATGATTCCGGTAATGGTTGTGGGGCTCTTCTTTAAGAAGAATGTAGAACAACTTTTCGGCGAAGGATTATCATTAGTGGGTGCGATGCTGTTGGTTACGGCAGTGTTATTGGCATTAGCATCATTTAAGATTCAAAATTTAAGATTTAAAAAAACCACAACGCCCTTAAATCTTAAATCTTTAAATTTTAAATCTTTAAATTGGGGTAGTGCATTTATTATCGGTGTTGCGCAGGCGGTGGCGGTGTTGCCCGGGTTATCGCGCTCCGGAACTACAATTGCCACCGGATTGTTGCTCGGCGTGAAGAAAGAGGAAGTGGCAAAGTTCTCATTCTTAATGGTTTTGATTCCCATTTTGGGAGAAACTGCACTGGGAACAATTAAAGGCGATTTTTCCGCTGCTGTTTCGGGAATTCCTGCAAGTTCGCTTCTCATCGGTTTTATTGCGGCTTATCTTTGCGGTTGTTTTGCCTGTAAATTTATGATAGAATTGGTAAAACGCACTAACCTGTTTTGGTTTGCCATTTATTGCTTTATAGCCGGAGTCATTGCAATAGTCTGTTCGTAGTGATTCATTTATTAAATGCTATGCAATAGAGGAGATTCCGACCTCCTTATTAAAAAAAAATCAAAAAAAAGTGTTTACCCCTTGACAAACGCTTTTTCTTGTAGTATTTTTGCGGTCTAAATTTTTTACTATGGATATACTAAAAATCAACTCTGTTGAAGAGAAAATCATCACAATTAGAGGCATTTCCGTTATTTTAGATAGCGATGTTGCAGAACTCTATGGCGTGGAAACAAAAGAAATTAACCAAGCGGTTAAAAACAATCCCAACAAATTTCCGGAAGGGTATATTCTGGATATTTCCGAAGAAGAACACAAATCTTTAAGGTCAAAATATTTGACCTTAGAAAATCAAGGAAGAGGTAAGCATGTAAAATATTTACCGAAAGCCTTTACCGAAAAAGGATTGTATATGCTGGCAACCATCCTGAAAAGCCCAAAAGCCACACAAACAACCATTGACATCGTGGAAGCATTTGCAAAAATTCGGGAACTGTCGCGTACATTTTCTCAATTATCTGAAACTAAAGATGAAAAGGTGCAAAAATCTCTAATGCAAAAAACCGGCGAACTCATCGCAGATATTTTGGGCGATAACTTGGAAGTTACCGATGCAGAAACAACTTATGAGGTAAACCTTGCCATAATGAAATTCAAACGCACAGTAAAACAAAAGAAAAAGGAGGATTTATGCTAAAAAAAATGATACATCAAACGCGGTTCGAACTGCCCGAAATAGAGATTAATCTGGAGGGCGATGTGTTGGTATTTGACAAACCCTACCAATGCACCTCATTCGATTTGGTAAGCAAGGTAAAGAAGTATATCCGGCAACGTTATTTTATTAACCACAAAGAACACAAAGAATGCACAAAGGACACAAGGAAAAATAATCCTATTGCAAATCTTTGTGAACCTTGTGAAATCCCTTGTGAACTTAGTGGTAAAAAAAAATCGAACAATGTAACAATTACAAAAAAAATCAAAATCGGGCACGCGGGCACGTTAGACCCCCTGGCTACCGGTGTGATGATTGTTTGTGTGGGGTCGTTTACCAAAAAAATCGAACAGTTTCAAAATCAAGAAAAAGAGTACACAGGAACTTTTATGCTGGGTGCCACAACCCCCAGTTTTGACTTGGAAAAATCTGTGGATGAAACGTTTTCCATAAAACATATTACCAAACAGATGATTCTTGAAACCGCACAATCGTTTATTGGAGAGCAAGAACAAATACCTCCCCATTTTTCTGCGGTAAAAGTGGATGGAAAACGGGCGTATCTGTTGGCTCGTCAGGGCGTTGAACCCGAAATTAAACCCAAAACAATTACTGTTTCCGAGTTTGAAATTACACGAATTGCGCTGCCGGAGGTAGATTTCAGAATTGTGTGTTCCAAAGGCACTTACATTCGCTCCATAGCCCGCGATTTTGGGCAAAGATTGAATAGCGGCGCGCATCTTACCGCCCTGCGAAGAACAAGAATAGGGGAATTTACAGTGGAAAAAGCAATCGTTCCGGTAATTACAGAATGTTCGCCAACTGCTCCTTAATCTTCTCTGCCTCATCTTTCATTAACACCACAATCTGCTGAATATTAAAGTCATTGGCTTTTGAACCGATGGTATTAATCTCTCTGCCAATCTCCTGCACAATAAACCCCAACTTTTTTCCGCTGTTGTTTTCTTTCATCGTTTCTAAAAAATATTCGCAATGTTTGCGTAAACGAACTTTCTCCTCCGTAATATCTAATCGTTCAAGATAAAAAATCAACTCCTGTTCCAATCGGTTAGGGTCATATTTTAAGGGCAGAAAAGTTACCAACTCCACTAATTTTTTCTTCAAATCATCGATTCGGTTATCTTCAAAGGGAAAAATTTCGTCTATCATATTAGCAATTAACCTAATACGCTGAGAAAAATCTTCAGACAAAAACTTTCCTTCCTCTTCTCTAAATCTATTTACTTCATCGCAGGCGGTTTTAATTCCTTTTAGAAGTTCTTCCCATAAATTTTCAGAAATTATTTCCTTTGGGGTAGATATAACATCAGGAATACGAAGTATTTGCGCAAAAATATCTGTATTTACAGGGTTGTTAACCAATTTCGACAGTTCTGTCAGTTTTTCGAAATAGGCTTTTGCCAAATCTTCATCAATGGCAACCGTTGGATTGTCGGTTTTTTCTATATAAACCAATGCTTCAATCTTTCCTCTTTCCAACTCTTTATTAATCAGGCTTCTAATTTCGTTTTCCTTTTCTCTCAGCAACGCAGATATTCGAGCTATAATATCTAATTGTTTGCTGTTTAACGATCGAATTTCAATTACAATCGTTTTTCCTTCGCAATTTACGGTGGCTTTTCCAAAGCCTGTCATCGATTTTATCATAATTATAAATCTATACCCACACTCACTTTAAAATAAGGGTAATAACTATGTTGATAATTATTAATAGTGGGCTGGTTAATTGGAATATCAATGAGAACTAATCCCTGCATATATATTTTCTGCGATAGATACTGTTTGTATCCGCCTCCAACAACCAAGTAATGAAAATTTGTAACTTCTTTTGGAGAGCCATCCAGCCATTTAAACTGGAGTTGATTGAATTTATAGCCGGCGTGAAGTAAAATTCTTTCAATAATGCAGGGTTGGGCAGCAACGCCTACTCCCCAAATATGCGCATTAAAATAATTTTTGTTCCACATAAAGGCATATTCTCCGTTAACCGAAAAAACCAACCACTTAGTAGCGTAAATTCCTGCAAAAGGAGAGATTTCAACTGCACTGGTGGCACCAAACTGTGCGCCGAGTCCGCTACCCACCGTAAATGTTGGTCTTTTTTTCTCGGTTTTTACATTTTGTTGCAAACTCTTTGGGGGCGGAACTTTCTCGGTTTGCGCACTTGCAGAGACCAGAAAGCAGAAGAGCAGAAAGAAATTTAAAGATTTAAAATTTAAAGATTTAAGGTTCATCGGTTTAAATATCAAAGGTTAATTGTTCAATAGTTCAAAAAAAATCACTAATCACTAATCACTAATCACTAATCACTATTCACTATTCACTATTTACACGCTTGGCAGGCGGTTATTGCCACCAAACTCACGATATCATCTACTGAGCAGCCGCGCGACAGGTCGTTAATCGGGGCAGCCATTCCTTGCATAACGGGACCAATGGCTTCAGCGCCGGCGATACGCTGCACCAATTTATAGGCGATATTTCCCACTTCTAAAGTTGGAAATACCAGCACATTGGCTTTTCCCGCGATTTCACTGTTGGGGGCTTTCGATTTTCCCACGCTGGGCACAATAGCAGCATCGGCTTGCAGTTCGCCGTCAATTTTAAAGTGGGGTGCCATCTCTTGCGCTATTTTGGTAGCATTTACTACTTTATCCACCATTTCGTGTTTGGCAGAGCCTTTGGTAGAGAAACTAAGCAGCGCCACGCGGGGCTCTAACTGGGCGATAGATTTGGCGGTTTGTGCCGTAACTACCGCAATTTCAGCCAATTCTCGCTCGTTTGGGTTGGGGTGTGCCGCACAGTCTGCCCATACCATCACGCCGTTGTCGCCCCATTGCGGGTCTTTGAACACCATAATGAATGCTCCCGAAACGACAGAGACGCCGGGCAGGGTTTTCACCACTTGAAACGCCGGGCGCAACACATCGCCGGTTGCATTTTGCGCACCGGCAACCTCGCCGTCCACCTCTTTGTTTTTGATTAACAGCGTTGCCAAATACAAGGGGTCTTCTACTAAACGCAACGCTTCCTCCATCTGCATTCCTTTGCTTTTACGAATTTCACAAAGCATTTCAGCGTAAAACTCTTTTTTCGGATTGTTTTTCGGGTCAATAAGTATGGCGTCTTTAATGAGGGTTAACCCCCACTCAGAAGCTTGGTTTTCAATCTTTTCTCTGTTTCCGAGAAGTACGATTTTTGCAAACCCCTCTTTTATGACAATATCTGCGGCTTTTAATGTCCTCTCTTCCTCGCCTTCCGGAAGTACAATAGTTTTGTTTGCCAATTTGGCACTTGCTTTAATTTGGTCTATCAAATTCATAAGAAATAAATTAATCGTTTTAAAAAAGTTTGGCAAAAATAGAAATTTATGCCATTAACCTCAAAAAAATCTTATTTTTGCCGCCCACTTTGCCCAGGTGGTGGAATTGGTAGACACGCTACTTTGAGGGGGTAGTGAGAGGACTCTCGTGCAAGTTCGACTCTTGTCCTGGGCACAATAGGTACTGATTATCAGTGCCTTTTATTGTTTGTGCACATTCGGGGATTATTTTCTCATTTTTGATATAGTTTTTCTGGGGCAATCGGAAAATCGGGTGGAAAACAAACGGTAGTGCTTTCATTTGTGCTGTATTCCGCGCTCGGAGAGCGCACACCTATCTAAGCAGTACGCTCAGCGTACTGTACCAAGGAAGTAACTCACACCACCACACGCCGCCG
>Ga0209737_10001607_pt1 | contig 16071 bp, 13 predicted proteins | sample TergutCu122P3_FD_187284 | JGI IMG/M metagenome (GOLD analysis project Ga0209737, IMG submission 187284) | Cubitermes ugandensis P3 segment gut microbial communities from Kakamega Forest, Kenya - Cu122 P3 (SPAdes) (version 2) | ecosystem: Host-associated > Arthropoda: Insects > Digestive system...
CCAACTGGGGAAGCAGAACGATGTCAGGATAAGTCTGTCCGGTTTCCCATTTCGATACCGATACACGGGAAACACCCATAAAACTCGCCAATTCATCTTGAGTAACACCTTTTTCAGCCCGCTTGGTTACTATTGTCCTTGCGATATTGATGCTTTTCATTGGACACCTGCTTTCTTGGTGGATCAATCTTATACACAGTGATTGTATCATGGTGGTTCGATAAGGGAAAGTGGTTTGTTGTTACATTTTTCGGGAAAAAGTAACTGGAGGGTACGAAACGTGAAGAGAAAAAGTAATCCGGCAGCTTATATTTGGCGAAAAGCGGTGAAAAAGCGGTCGGGAAAAAAGACTTGACAAGTAGTAAGTGGTGGTTGTATACTAGCAAGGCGAGTAAAAATATGGTTTATAGGGTAGAAATACTAATACTATACTAAAGAAGTTCGTAATTATTTTAACTTTGGTAAACCTTGGTTTGTTGGGATCTTAGCTCAGTTGGGAGAGCACCTGCCTTACAAGCAGGGGGTCACTGGTTCGAGCCCAGTAGGTCCCACGAAGATGAGTTATTCTAGAGGCATGATTCCATTGGAAATCATGCCAAGAATAACTAAAACATCTTCGGGAAAGAATGCAAGCATTCTTTCAGGCAACAATTAAATATGGCGAGGTAGCTCAGCTGGCTAGAGCATTCGGTTCATACCCGGGCGGTCGGGGGTTCAAGTCCCTTCCTCGCTACGAGCAAAAACCCCCGTAAACATCAGTGTTTGCGGGGGTTTTTGATTTATCGCATTTTTTTATTTTATTTACTATTTAATTGATATTGGTTGACTTTTGGTTGTCACTTCTTGTTGTTAATGCCGTTTTCGATATCGAACCAACTAACCATCACTCAAAAGTTTGTGATTGAGCTGGAACTCCAAAACCGACGCATTTGTTCGCGGACCCCATATGCCGTCCACGACCAATTTAACTCAGACTGTTAAGTTACCCATTCTCCCGCTTCCCTCAGCTTGCGCCTGTTATAGCATCAGGCGCGTAGTCGGGACGAAATATACCGCCTCTAATACCTCAATACCTTATGCTACAAAAAACTAGCCACTTATATACCCCTACTGGTCATTTTTAAACAGTCATCTGTTTCGCATCGTAATACATAGGAATTACCCCTGTTGCTGAGCAAAAACGCACCTCCACAAACAGGGCATCTTTTATCCGTCTGACCATACCTGTCTATCTCTTCCGCTACCTGCGAAAGAAATATATGCTTTTCATGCTTGTTGTCAAATGCTTTTTCAATAACCATAAATAATTTCCCTTGCTTTCTTGTTATATTCTAATATACACCCGCCTTCTTTTGCTCGTTCATATGCGTCAAGCATCAGGTAACGTCTATCATCATTTGTCAAATTGGGGGTTTTAATAGCCGCAATATAACTTGCCCGAAACTCATCCCGCCAATCACCCGCTTCAAATCGAGACGGTGCAAATTTATAATGTCCATAATATTCATGCGCTAATACGGCGCGTTCACTCATAAGGTCTCTTGGATGAATCGAACCTTTAACGGGCAATACGTCACCACGTATATTTATATATCTGGTTTCGTCATTATAACCCGTTTTGGGACCTATGTTGAAAAGAAATACGTCCGGTTGTGCATTGATGGTTTTTATTTCATTTTGCAAACGCTGAATGTCATTTTCAGTCAATACATGATATGGGCTTTTGCGCAACCCACCCGCTTCCCTGTTATCAATCATTCTGTCACTTCCTAATGAATATTATACTATATTGGGAAGCATTTTTCAATATATTTTGATGGTTGGGGCGGCGTAAATTTACTGTAGGGTTAAGAGGCTGATAGTACCCAAAGATATGTCATTCATATGGCGGACTCCTGTTACATCTTTGATTATAAAGCCTTTAAACCTTCCTTGCAAGCATCAGTTAAATACTCCGCCTAAATTAAATCCCATATATTTACATTGAACCATGCTTTTTTTGCGGGAACGACAGTAATAAAACTGGCACGGATGGCATCGGCATATTTGCCGAATTCATTATATTCCTTCCCACCCCTTTCAGAAACGAAGATTTCGGCGGCACTGCAATAAGCATCTTCACAGCCAGCCGCCAATGGCAGGACTTCCTTCTGGTATCTCACAAGTTCGAGCATATCGCCTTTGTTCCAGTAATAGGCACGCAGATGTGCCATCACGTCAATCCCGGTCAGACCCCAGCCCATCGGACGGGAACTCATCCGGTCTGAAAGCACATGGCTGACATGCCCTTCAGCACTGCAACCGCAAATTTTTTCCCGGCTATGGAGCCTCGTTTTAGCCGGTGTCCAGTTGTTTATTATATAATCGCGTCCTTCTTCTATCCGTCCGCGTTCCTGGTCGGTTCCGGCATATCCGAGCAACTTTTCGGTTAAAATGATGAAGCCTTCTTTTGTGCCGTCCTTTATAACTTCCCTGAGCTCGGTAAGGGCATCCCACAGACTGTCTTTAAGATACCTTGTCATTTTCAGGAGATACTGGTTTAAGTGGAAACCGTCGATGACTTTCGTGATGCCGCCAAACCGCTTTGTGGCCGCCATTATCCATGCCCCGCCGTCAGAATTAAGGTATATCCTTTTCACCTTGCTCAAATCATAATGGGCGTCCAAATATTCATAAACCTCATCCCACAGCTTCCCGTTATCCCTGCCGGAATAAACACCGCTGAAGTAGTAAGGGTTTATCAGCCGGTAACGCGTGCTCATCGGGGCTTCAGGTTCCACGCCCTCATAAACGTAAACAAGCTTCGCCAGGGCACTGTTATATTTATTACCATTTTTAGCTTCTACAAGGTCACCTTTTTTATCCCGAAACTGTAAGGCAACGTGATCCTCATCGGCATCAATGTAAAGGTAATCAACCACTTTTTTCGTTGCCGGGACCGGGGCGGGCGGAAATCTGAGCACATGGAGCTTGTTCATCACCGTCTGCTTGCTGACGCCTGCTTTTATGCTGCAGCCTAACCCGGCGCGGCGGTATGAGGTCTGGGCGGCCTCGGTAAGCATAAGCTCCTCGGCATCCTCGGTCATCCGTTCATGCGGTTCAATGCCCATTATCCTGTCCAGAAGGTATTCACTTTTTAAGGTTTCCTTGTCCTTGAACAATGTTTTCTCAAAGAATACCTCGCCGACGGAGGTTATGAGACTTTTGCTGTCGCGCCTTACTATTTCGTACTTTTGCCGACGTTTACCGCTGTCCCGTAGCATTTGGTCACATTCGGTAAATGTTTCGCCGAGGAAGTTCAAAAGAAAATCCAGGAACTCATCCTTCGAACCGTTGATGAAGGTGACAATGTCCTTCGGGTTTTTCATGAAGTTTTCTACTAATTTTTCTAACTTGGGGATGCCTTTTTCGCTAAACTGTTGTATACTGTTAATCATAGGGAACTCCTTCCTTTGTGTCATATTTGGTATGCCACCTATATGATAACACAATATCTGGTGTTCCCTATCTATTTTTCTATTCCCTACAAAAACTTTACTCCAACGATGGTTGGGTGGTGCAAATTACACGTTATTTAGTTGTCTATAAGTTGACAATATTATCATTACAAACTGACAATACGGTATGTTAAATTATTTCATTGATTTTATGGCATGGAATTCTTGACAAGAACTTATGTTCTAATATATAATGGTTTAAGTTTCCCAGAAGAGCGCCGAAAAACTGCTCTACGGAATATTTGAAAAAGAAAGCCGCGAACCCAGCGTGGCTTATACTGTAAACGAGCATAAAAGATTAACGCCGCTGGAATATGGTGGCACTATAGAAATAAATAGAATCCCTTCCAAAACCCTGGTTATATGCTTTTCCCGCAAAGCAGTATACGATATGGCCAAAAGAATGGCAAATCATGGCCATAAGGTAGGCGTCCTATATGGTGCGTTACCGCCCGAAGCACGCATCTTCCAAATAGATAAGTTCAACGCCGGCGTATACGAAGTCTTAGTGACCACCGATGTCATCGGCCACGGCGTCAACCTTCCGGCCGATAACGTGGTATTCGCTCAGACCGAAAAATTTGACGGCTACATAACCAGAGCTTTGCAAATATGGGAAGTTGCCCAGATAGCCGGCCGGGCCGGAAGGTACGGGTTGGCGGATGCTGGGTATGTGTATACCCTTTCGAATGAATTTGGATTCAACCCGGATGCAAGACTAGTCGAAAACGGAGTCAAAGCGGCTGCCGGCTTGATGTCTGACGGACTAGTGCTTGCCAAGGGAAAACTGCGACCGACCTACAGTAACCTTGGTAAACCGGATGCCCACGCCCTTGCCATTGCCCTCATTGAATGGCATGTAGAAGCTATCAAAGCATTAAAAAACCAAAATGGCATAACGCCTATAAGCATCACCCCTTTAATAACACGCTGGCAATTAATCGGAAAAAGGATTAAAATTTCGGTCATCACGCCGAATTACACAACACCCTGGGGACTGTCCGGCGAAGATGTCTGGGATCTGCTCACGTTGCCGATTGATAATGACAGCGTGATACTGACCGCATTGATAAATGACCTATTGACAAATAGCACCGCTGCCGTCGAACTGGAACTGAAGCAAGCTTATAATGAAGCTACAAGCACCCTGGCATTAGCCGAAAAAGCCGCGGCCATTGCTAAAGATGCATTAACCGTCACCAATATATACACTGAAAAATATGGGTATATATTTGAACACGCTAGTGTTATCGAAGATACAGCCGTTAAACGGATAATCGAATTGCTGGAATAATGATTTTATTTATTTCTTGCCAATCTAAACCCCATATCATTGTAACGGTTTATGCTTATAATAAAATGCTTAGTTCGCTCTTATCCACGCAACAATATCCCTTAAAACTTGTTCGTCAACATTCGCTTTAATCATATATTCATCTAAAATATCAACGATATTTGTTACGGTCCCGGGCATGAAAAAATGATTTAAGCCTTCATATAGCTTGAAGGTTACGTTGTCGCGGTCACCTAATAATTCTTTATACATTGCAAAATCCTTGTCTGTAAAAACTTGCAAATCATTATCGGCGTGCATTACAAGAAAAGGGACTGTTATATCTTTGATGAAATTGGACGCGGGATTTATAAGTAAATCTTTATAATAGTAGAGCGACGCGCCGCTCGGGTCTATGACAGCCTTTGCTTCATCATCGGACAAGGCAAGGATTTCGGCGGTTTGCTCGGCTATTATACCACTTTCAAACAACGCGATTACTTCTGCCAATGCCTCACCTTCCATTGTTTCTTTTGCTATCAAAAGTTGTTGGTCGCCAAGTATTTCAATGAGCGAGCGCGGCGAGCCTGCAAACAGAATAAGCCCTGCGAAATTACCGCCCATTGCGTGAATTCGCGGCGCAAGCATACCGCCTAAACTGTGTCCCAAAATATACACCCGGTTTTCATCTATGCGCGGGTCGGCGCGCAATAATTCTGCCGCCAAAATCGCATCTTCAATAGTTTCTTCGAAAACCGTCAGGCTTCCGCCTAACTCAGTAAGCATTTTTGTTCCATGAGTAAAGGTACGCTTGTCGTAGCGGATAGCAGCTATACCGTTTAAGCTTAAATACTCAGCGATATCTTTAAAAGGTGTATTCGGTGTAGATAATGCCAAAGGCACACCGTCCATGTTACCCGGTCCCGAACCGTGAACCAATACAACTGCCGGAATTTTCCCTTCTATATTTGCAGGAAGAGTAAGCAGACCGGCTAATTCCCATGGTGTTCCATCACCTATTATTATAGATTCGCTGATAAATTCGGGTGTTTGGGCATCTGGCGATGTTTCTTTTTCACCATTGTCAGCGGGTAGGTTTCCGTTACTGTTTTGATTCGGCACATCGGAGTTGGTGCTATTACAAGCAGTTGTTGCAAAAATTAATATTACAATCAAAAATAATACAGTTAACTTTTTCATGATATATTTATACCTTTCTATTATTAAATAGCCGATTACATAATCCTCAATTACGAAGAGGTTTATTAACCACTCCCCAATGTCCTAAACAAATCCGTAAAAATAGCATCACGGTTAACGGCTTCGATTACACGGCAGGGATGACGGGCGGGGTCGAAAATATATTGATGATCATATCCACAGTTTGGGATAGGTTTGATTTGGCTGGTGGTAAATCTTTCGTCGATAAACCAAGCTATTGCTGCAACATCCCATATCACGCGGCTCCAAGCTGTTCCGGTGGCATAATTTGCTATTTCGTCATTGGTATGCTTCACGAGGTAATCGCATAAACGATTTTTACCGCGCAACCAGTATTCCAGTTCCGGACCGGTGGTACGGAGTTCAGATACTACGCCCATACATGGCAGTTGCACGACCGGTACACCTGAATTGAAGATTACCCTCGCGGCGGCAATATCCTGCTGCATATTGAATTCACGTGTATCAAACCAATGCCAGCCATGCCCACCCAGCCAGACGACAACACAGCGCTCGACTATAGATGGGTCAATTAAAAAAGCAGAAGCGACATTGGTAATTGCGCCAATTGCAATGATGTAGAGTAGTTCCTCTGATTCATTAGCCAAGCGGACTATCTCCCGTGCCGCCGAACTTTCAACGGGGGATTTTTCATCTTTTAAATAGTTTGTTGAGCCTTCAAAAACCAAATCAGACATGTCGGCAAGCCCCATCAACTCAAGAATATTCATTATTTCCTGATAACTACGCCTCATTCCGTCCTCCGGACCGGATGATTTATCGTTATGAAAAGGAGCGGCAGTCAGGGCTTTAATATCAAATTTATCCGTCCTTTTCAATAAATAAGCAAGGGCGAACTGGTCATCAATTTCATTGTATGTATCCGTATCTAATATTACACGGACACGTCCTTCCGGGCGTTCCAAACGATTTAATATTTTATTGTTATCCATATTAATCCTTCCACCTAAATAATTCAATATTGCATTATTAGTGACGCAAGTAGTGTCAAACAGTATCATATTGAGTCAAAATAAGTCCGATTTTATATACACTCTCCATACACTTGTTTTACTTTTATATGTATGTTAATATTAAGCACGATTTATTATACGGCAAATAGCTTATACATTCAAGCTAGGGTGAAGAGAGTCAACCCTAAAATGGAGTACCATATGGTTGTTACCTTATTAAGTTGGGGATGGATTTTTATTTCCTCATTTTTAATTGGATATTGTGTGATAAAAATATTTCCACGATGCAAATGCAATTACAAATTGCATCGCAATGACAAACTGCATCGCAAAAACAAATCGTTTTCCCTGGACGAGATGTCATTAGACATGGTTTTATTATTTGGCTTGGTAACCTTAACTATTTACTCCCAGTTTTTTAGTCTTTTTGCAAAAGTTGGATTACTCAGCAATTTAATCATAATCGTTTTATTGCTTCTTGTATTGGTTATAAATCGTCAGCCACTTTCAGCTTATATAAAAAAATTAATTACACAAAAACCCAATCTAATAATCGTTGGCATTACCGTCTTTATTATTTTGATTACCGCCTATCTTGCATCCGGTCCTGTCATCCTCTATGATACTGACTTATACCATGCCCAAGCCATCCGCTGGCTCGAAGAGTACGGTATAGCTCCCGGTTTGGGAAATATCCATACCCGTCTGGCATATGACAGTTCATTTTTTAGTCTTCAAGCTTTTTACAGCCTGAGTTTCATTATGCCTTATTCATTGCATAGCTTAAATGGATTTTACGTTGCTTTTTTCCTTATCTATTCGGTCACGACCATGGGTATTTTCCATGGGAAAAATATAAAGACTTCCGATTTATTCAAGTTGGGTCTCATTTTTTATTATTGCTTTGGCGAAGTAAAAACGCAGGTTTCAGCCCCAGGTTCTGATGTCCTGACATTGTCGCTTGTCCTTTATCTTGCGATGAAGTGGTACGAATTAAGCGAACGAGAAAATGACGGTGAAAAAGCCGCCGATTTTGTTTTTGATTACAGTTTGCTTGCAGTTTTAGCTGTTTTTGCTTTTACGGTAAAACTATCGTCTGGTTTGATGGTACTTTTAGTTGTATATCCAGCTTTTTTATTAATAAAAGAAAAAAAATGGCGGGAAATAATGTTTTTTATAGGCGCTGGTATTCTCATTCTCCTGCCTTTCTTAGCCCGGAATGTGATTTTATCCGGTTACTTACTTTATCCTTATCCAGCCCTTGATTTGTTTTCGTTCGATTGGAAAATGCCTGCCGATTTGGCAGCTTATGATAAGCTTGAAATTATGGCATACGGACGTGCGATGACAAACCACGCCGATTATAATGCTCCATTCAGCATCTGGTTTCCGGTTTGGTACAGTGAATTGACTTTACGGTATCGTTTTTTGGTATGGATAAATCCGATTTGCCTGCTGCTATGCATCGGATATCTGATTATTTTGATAAAAAAGGCAAAGTTTTCACAGGCTACTTTCTTTGTCGTTTCAATTTCCAGTCTCCTTATATGGTTTTTCACTTCACCATTAATACGTTACGGAATGGTCTATCTTTTACTCTTACCGATTTTAATAGCTGGTGTTATTTTAGAAAAACTCAATCAGACAAAATGGGATAAACGTATCAATTATGCTGTCCTGTGTGTCATTTTAATTTATTGTGGATTGTCAATGATAAGGCATATCGGGATCCAAGGCAGGACACCCCTCTTCCACCCCAACGATTATGTGGAACGCGAATGTAGACAAATAGAATGGGAAGGAATCGTACTTTATCTTCCCATTCACGACGACCGCGTTTGTTATCACCATTTCCCCGGTATGCAACCGGAATTTCGCTTAGCGACAATTGAGCTTCGTTCCGATAATATTAAGGATGGTTTCCGGGTAAAGAAGCATTAGTGTACTGTCATGCTCACTAATCCTACATTCTTTCGGGTGCAGAAAAACCCAACAAGTCGATACAGGTTTCCAGTATCTCTTTGGTTAAAACTAATAAACTAATGTATGTTTTTTGCTTCTCTTTGACTGGCTCGGTCAATATTTTGGTCTGATGGTAAAAAGTGTTTAAGGCATTAGCAAGCTCATAAATATAGGAAGCAATACGATGAGGAGCGATTTCTTCATATGCGGTTTCGAGCATGGCATTAAATCCGGTCAGAATAAGCATTAGGTCTTTTTCGCCGGTTTCTTTTGCTTCGTTTTCATCCGTGATATGAAGGATATCTTTTTCAATAACCCCACCTGCCTCGACATATTTGCTGAGAATTGACTTTATCCGCACTATCGTATAAAGAATGTATGGTCCGGTATCACCCTCGAATGACGTAAAACGGTCAATATCAAAAATATAATCCTTCGCTGCCTGATTGGACAAATCGCCGTATTTCAAGGCGGCAAGACCAACAATCCGGGCTGTTTCGCGGGCTTCATATGCCGATATATCACGATTGGCAACGATTTTTTTGTACATTTCTTCATTTACATCAGTTACGAGCTGCCCAAGGTACATCACCCCACCATCCCTAGTTTTAAAAGGTTTGCCGTCCGCTCCGTTCATGGTACCGTAACCGTTATGGCGAAGATCCATATCCGATGGCACTATCCCGGTTTTACGGGCACACCTAAAAAGTTGCTCAAAGTGCATATTTTGCCTTTTATCAGTTACATAAATCATCGCATCCGGTGAGAATGTTTTCATGCGGTCCAAAATTGTCGCAAGGTCAGTGGTCAGATATAAGTATGCTCCATCAGACTTGACTATTATACCGGGAGGCATTTCTTTCGTATCAGTTTCTTCTTTTACATCAATGACAAGAGCACCGTTACTCACCGTGGCATAACCATCTGCTTTAAACTTTTCAATCATCGCCGGGATTAAATCATGGACATCAGATTCACCCTTCCACAATTCAAACTCAACATTTAAGTTGTCATAGTTTTTCTTTAAATCAATGCGTGATATATTTAAGATATGTTGAAATAAAGCACGATATCCTCGACGGCCGTTTTGCATCTCAAGGGTCGCCTTTGCAGCGGATTCACGGTAAGTTTCATCTGTTTTTGAACGTGCCGAAGCCGCCGGATATATTTCACCCAATTCTTCAATGGTAAAGGGAGCTTCGTTCGGATATTCACCATAATAGTCAGGGTCAAAATAAACCAACTCCGGTTTACGTTCTTTAAGCTCCACTATTATTTGTCCCATGTGGAGTCCCCAGTCACCAAGATGGACATCTCCGATTGCGGTATGTCCGGCATATCGGATTATCCGTTTGATACTTTCGCCGATAATCGCTGTACGTAAATGTCCGAGATGGAGTGGTTTGGCAACATTTGCCCCACCGTAGTCAATAATGATGGTGAGTGGTTTTTCCGGTTCGTTTAAGCCGAATTTTGGCGCATTTATCATTTGCTTTAAGTATCCACAGACAAACGAGGATTTTACTTTTAAGTTCAAAAAGCCGGGGGGAGCTACTGTTATTTCGCTAAAAATTTGGCTGTCTTTGAGCCTTTCCGCTACTTCATTGGCAATAACAAGCGGAGCTTTCTTATATAATTTTGCACCCGCCATCGCTCCGTTACATTGAAATTCACAAAGGTCAGGCCGGTTAGAAATTGCAACTTTACCGAGTTCAGAGTCGTAACCGGAGGCGGAAAAAGCAGTTTTTATTTCATGGGATATTTCATCGAGGAATTTTTTCATTTAGTCGCTCCTAACGTTCACCACGCGACTGAGTAAGTTTTGTGCTTCAAAAGCAAGCCCTTGAGAAACGTCGTTACTTAGGCGGCGTGTTTTGCCGCCTTACGTAACGCAACGTTTCTCACGGAGCGAGAGCGCGCTTGCGCTGAAGCACAAAACTTACTCAGTCGCGTTCAATACCTTGGCAATTATACCACACTTTACCGAGAAGGTACACCCACAAAAATTCTGGCGATAGAGGTTGTACTGCTTTGATAGTTCAACAGAACGTTGATAACCGCCGTTTTTTTTGAAGTCGAATGGTAGGTAGGTGGAAATGGATTGAACGTTTTGCCCGATTTCATTGATTTTAACGGCATTTTTATGGGGGCTGACGGTCAAGGTGGTGGTGAAATGGTCAAAACCCAGTTCGCTTGCTGTACGGGCGGTTTCGCGAAGGCGTAGTTCATAACAACGGAAGCACCGTTCGCCGCCTTCGGGTTCGGTTTCTAAATCCTTGGAAGCTTCGAGGAAAGTGTTGGGGGTATAGGGGGCTTCTAGGAAGGTGGGGGAGATGAGGGAAGTGGGTGGGGGATTAACCACCCCAGTCGCAAACGTCTCGCAAGCGAGCCGCCGCGCCACCCCTCCTAGGAGGGGAATTAAACGCTTTTGTTCGTTGCGGCGTAATTCGTATTCATTCACATCGGTAATGTTAGGATTGAAGAAAAAGACAGTAATGTCATATTCATTTTGTAGAAATTCCAAAACATAACTGCTGCAAGGAGCGCAGCAGCTGTGTAGAAGCAACTTTTTTTTATCTTTCACGTATTATTCCTCATTTTAGGGTACCCATGCGACCCCACTCACCAATTATAACTCAAAACAAGTAACTATATGTTTCCGTTGTTTTTATTTTCATCTATATTACTATTTTCTACTGCCGAGCCATCCTTACCTATAATTACGAGTATCCCCACTGTCGCGGCGGCAGCTAAAGCAAAGATGCCGAAATCAATAGTCAAATTGCGGGGAAGTTCTTCCAATAAATAACCCAACCATGTGGAAGTCGAGAAATTGATGACAAAGTGGATAATAATCGGAACCCATAAGGTTTTATAACGAACCCGCAACCAACCTAAAGCGAGACCGATAATAAAAGCATATGTACCTTGCACTATGTTTAAGTGCATAATACCAAACGCCAACGCCTGAACCACATTTGCAACCCAGAAATGGCGCGAAATTTTACTTGCATAGTGCTGAATAATACCACGACACAATATTTCTTCACCAAATGGAGCCAAGAAAACTGCAGCGATAAATATAAGGGCACTTTCGCCAAAACCAGCTCTTTCTATCATTTCATAAAAACTCTCAATCGTATCCGGAAAAATATATTCGCCAAACTTTACCATATAGGTACTTAATATACAAAGAGTGATACCGATTACCACTGACCAACCTACCATCGGGACTGTCAAAATCTTTCCTTCCCTCGGCATATCCCGGTTCGGACGAATGCACATCAAGTAATACCAAAGGAAAAATAATCCGGTTGCTACAACATAGTAGGCAAATATGCCTGTTCCCGCGGCCGCCATCATATTTTCGAGAAAAGCTTCCATATATGCTTCGAAATCTGCGTATTCGATTCCATATTTCGCCGCATCCATCAATGTGATAATAGTGCCGTGGATACCCATTACAATTCCGCCAACAATCATCTGCATGAGGATGCTGGCAATTAGGGGGACGGTGCTCATAAGGGACCAGAGGAAACTTTGTTTGAAATTGTTCATGTGCGTATCCTTTCTTCGGGTGAGTGAATGACCACCCCGCCCGCTCCCGAACGAAGTTCGGGTTGGGCACACCCTCCAAGGAGGGGAATTACTCATTCAGCTCCTGACCAACAATATGTGCACAACTTCTCTTCTGCTAAACCGACCGCATTGACCATATCGTCAAGGCGGTGGTATTTTAGTGAGTCAAATTGCAATTTTTCCTTAATCCGCTCCACCATTGCTTTGTATTCGTCGGTATCGGGATTGGCATAAACAGCTAAGTCCACATTTTCATTATCTTTTTCCATTTCACTGATAACACGGCGGCTTATCAATTCAAGTTCTGTGCTTGAGCGGGAAAAATTGAGATATTTACAGCTAAATAACAAAGGTGGGCAAGCCGGGCGGACATGGATGGCTTTTGCTCCCATTTGCTTCAAAAACTCTGTAGTTTCGCGTAATTGCGTCCCTCTGACGATTGAATCATCAATAATTAATAAGTTTTTACCACGGATTAATTCTCGTACCGGTATCATTTTCATTTTGGCAATTAATTCACGCTGTTGCTGGATAGTGGATAAAAATGAGCGCGGCCAAGTAGGGGTATACTTGATTAGGGGGCGGGAAAAAGGTATTCCTGACGCATTGGAATAACCAATTGCATGGGCAACCCCCGAATCAGGAACCCCGACAACATTGTCAGCCTTGATATCACGGTCACGTAATGCCAATGACTTACCACAACGGTAACGCATTTCTTCAACACTGATTCCTTCATACGAGGAAGAGGAATAACCATAATAAATCCATAAAAATGTGCAAATTTTCATTTCCTTGCCAGCCGCACTCAGTGTTTCAACACTTTCCGGGGTAATAAAGGCGATTTCGCCGGGACCCAATTCCCGCTCGGTGATAAAGCCTAAATTTAAATATGCAAAACTTTCAAATGATATACAATAAGCATCTTTTCTACACCCGATTGAAACGGGAGTACGCCCCATCCGGTCACGGGCAACATATAGACCCTCCGGGGTCATAATCGCGATAGTCATCGAGCCTTCGATTTTTTCTTGCGCGTACCTAATCCCGGTAACAAAATCTTCTTTTTGGTTAATGATGGCAGCACATAACTCGGTCGCATTAATTATCCCACCACTCATCTCAAAAAAATGGGAATGCCCGTTTTTAAAAATTTCGGATACAATTTGGGGTGCGTTATTTATCTTACCAACCGTCGTTATTGCATATGTACCAAGATGTGAGCGGATTATCAAAGGCTGGGGCTCATAATCGGAAATACAACCAATCCCCAAATTGCCTTTCATACTATTGGCTTCATCTTCAAACTTCGTCCTGAAAGGGGTGTTTTCGATGTTGTGGATTGCGCGGTCGAAACCTTTTCCTGAAGAATAAACCGCCATTCCCGCCCGTCTTGCCCCAAGGTGGGAGTGATAATCCGTCCCAAAAAATAAATTAAATACACAATCATCTTTTGCTGCAATACCAAAAAATCCGCTCACTTAATTTTCTCCTACATAACGTTCCTAGCTAAACCGCTTCTCATATTCTGCCACCATATCGAGGATACCACTGGCATAAGTGGGGTACATATCAACCATTTCTTTTATTTCATCATAAGCTTTTTTTGCGACTACCTCGCGGTTATAATCCATCCGTTTCCTTAAAGACTGACGGCGGATAATCAAATTGTGCCGCACCTCAACCATCTCCCTTTTATCAAGGATAGCAGCCGGTTGATGCAACCAAATCATAGGTTCATTTACTCTGTTGCTCCGCAGAATCCGCATGAATTCCCGTTCAGCAAGCTCAAAATCCTTTTCCATCTGCTTAAACTCTTCACGCCGCTTTTTTTCCTCAAGATACTTCGTATAAATATTTTTCAACTCAGCTGAATTACGAACCCCGTATTTTAATTGAAGATACTCCATCAGATTGGTATTATTGACATAGCGTATTTTAACACTGTTGTGCAACAAAATAATTTTATTAATACTCTTTTCAACCCGCCTTAACTCACGCATTGCGTTACTATGCTTGGTAAAAATAAGAGTAATCGCAATTGCCGTCGCCCCTGCTGCCAAAATATAACCGATTTGTGTATTCATCGAAAACCCAAACTGCAATACCAACAATAAAATAAGACACAAACCAACTGCCGTCAGACAGATAACCATTATCGCCCTTAAATCATCAATAATACGCTGCATATCATATTTGCGGTAAGTATAAGCTTCTTTTTCACCAGCCAAGTGCTTCATATCCTGCTTAATCTTTAAATGATACTCTTCCGCTTCAGTAAGCTTTAAAAGCCCCTCTTCCACCTGGTCATAAAGAGCATCTATCTTATGATAAATCGCCTCATCCATCTGAACGGCTGTTTGCTCATATCCGCTCCGCGCCTTGTTGATATTAACCAACCTCGTGGCGGCATCCTTTAACAAAAGCTGGTCCTTTTCAGGAAGCGCTTCAATTTCTTCCATATCTTTAAGCTGTGAAGTTACAGCATTATATTCCGAAGTGAGATTATCAATTTCCAGGGTGGCATCTTTGATTTGCTCAAGACAACTTTTCATATAATCTGTGCGTTGCTCACGATCATGAAAATCGATATTTTGGCGATTATAAACCACCTCATCCCAAATATCAAATTTTTCAGGATAATTATGCTCCTTACGGAATCGCTTTAATAATCTACGGATTACTCCCATAATAATTCACTTACGTTTCTACAAATGATCTATAATTTTTCTTCGCTTCCGATATCAACCGGTCAATACCGGTATTATAAGAATTGCCTTTTCCCATGGCTTTATCCAAAATCAAATCATCTATTTGCATCTTGCCATCTGATTCATTATAACGGTTCATAACCTGATTGTAAATATGTTCAACTTCCAAAGAAAAATCATGAAAAGCCGGAACCTCAGCAATAAAACGAATATAATCCATTTCATCCATACTCAACCGAATACACAATAAATATGCCCGCCCCGACTCCGGCCTGCCCCCAAACTCAAACGCCTTCAAAAAATCCACCGCCGCCTGCTCAAACAAAAACAGCCGACTCAAAGACACCCCCCTATTATGATAAACCCGACTACTAATCACCCTCTCCCCCTCAGGCAACCCCATCAAAATCCTATCATACTCATGCCGTGCCCGCTGATACTTCCCACTCCCCAAAAGAAAATCAGCCCTATTCAACTCCATCTCATAATCAGTCAACCCCACATTCCCCCGAAACACCCCACATACCCTATCTATCTCATCCTGATTTAAATAACCAGTATACTCAAGTATTACTTTAACAAACTCCTCAGCCCCCTTATTTTTTTTATATACCTTAAGTAAATCCTCCGCCAATTCACCCAACCCACACTCTTTTTCCAACCACAAAATAAGCCTTTTGTCAACGATGTTGGCATCAAGAATAAAAGGGTTGGTTTTAAAAAGATAACAAAGCTCCTCAACACTATAAATCGAAATCAACAACCGACTAAAAGTATATGGAGCAGAAGCCCGCTCCCCCACAGCCAACAAAGGTAAACCCATAAAAATCTCCTAACGTAAATCCGCGAAAGTG
>Ga0209737_10001608_pt1 | contig 16071 bp, 14 predicted proteins | sample TergutCu122P3_FD_187284 | JGI IMG/M metagenome (GOLD analysis project Ga0209737, IMG submission 187284) | Cubitermes ugandensis P3 segment gut microbial communities from Kakamega Forest, Kenya - Cu122 P3 (SPAdes) (version 2) | ecosystem: Host-associated > Arthropoda: Insects > Digestive system...
CATCCATTAAAAGTTCACCGCTTTTTTGCATCAGTGCCTTTTGTTGTCTTTCTTCCTTGGTCTCTGACAATAAGCTTATGGATTTAGAGAGTTCGCGCATTTTGACAAAAGTTTCAACAATAGCGACAGTCGTTTGCGTGGCTCTGGGGCTTTTAAGGATAGTGGCAAGCATATATAAACCCTTTTCGGTAAAGGCAGATGGCAGGGCCGTTGAATGCTTGAGAGTGCTAAACCGCTCAAAATTTTTGATCAGTTCATCTTTTTCTTGCTTGTCAAGCAAAACAATATAGCCTTCCGGGAATTTATCCGGGTTGTTTTTCACCGCCTGACTTATTTCCCTTGTTTCCACGCCATAAAGGGCTGCAACATCCCTGTCCAGTAGGACATTGTGGTCATGTAATACCAAAACCCTTTCTTCAACTTCCCTGTAGCTAACGATTGCGTTCATAATTCGCCATTTTTTGAAATACCGTCAAACTTCTTCGGTGCAATCTCCTAATTAAAATTTTAATCGTTTGGATGATGTTCTGGTGGAGGCGGCGGGAGTCGAACCCGCGTCCGAAAATATTCCACTGCAGTTTCTACGTGCGTAGTCTTTGCTTTGTTCTCGTCCTTTAAACCTCCCAAAGACAGGATGCAAAAAGGACCAATCCGTAAGATTTCACCCGTTTACCTCCGGACACAGGCAAAAAGGCAATCCTGCCTGTTTGACGCCCTCATCTGATCCGGCAGGCGGAATCAGGAGAACGTTAGCCGTCTTATGCGGCTAAAGCGTAATCGTAGTTATCTGCGATTATATTTATCCTACCTATTTTACGAGGCCTGTAGGAACCTCGACACGCAGCTACAGCTTCAACTATCCCCGTCGAAACCGTGACGCCCCCTTTTGAAAGAACTTCTTCAATTATAATGCCTGTTCGGGCAAAGTCAAGAAATCAGTGTTTTTATTTATCCCAGGTTAGTCTGCAAGGACGAAATTATTTTCCTGATGCGGAATCAGGGGGAGGAAAATTTTTCCTGGTCAAATCATTCTTTACGACCTTGGCATTGTAAGCGACTATTCCATATGATATACGATAAAATGATATTTTTGCTTTCATATAAGGATTTCAGCGCGTTAGAAAAACATATTCGTTATGAAGGCCAACTATGGCATGTTTTTCGCTGATAAAAGAATCATCCATTTGAAAAGAGAAAACGATGGTTTTTGAATCACAAATAATATCGCCGGTGCCGTCACCTCCGTCTGCCCTTGTAAATATCATGGCGTGGATATTGGCCATCTTCGGGGGAGGGGCAGCCTGCGTGGCAATACTCAAAAATGTTATGCTCTTTCTCCCCAAAAAAGAACTGGCGGAGGCGATGCAACAGTCGGGACAGGAAATACCAATGCTGGCAAAGATAATGTCTCACAGCGAATTTTTCTTTGCGCTGATCTTTTCCGTGGCGTTGTTATTTGTGGGAATCAGCCTCTTAAAAAGGAAAAACTGGGCCAGAATCGTAACGATTATCATGATTACTTTGGGAATCCTGCTCAATATTGCCTTTCTCGTTGTGCTGTTCACTTTATTACCGGAGATGATAAATGTGTCGAGGGGAGAACCGATTGCGGAAATACGAGTTATCAATTTTATGCAGGTTTTCTTCGCCATACTGGCTGTTGCCTTTCTTGCTCTCCAGATTTTTGTCATCAAAAATTTGTGTTCCCAGAAAATCAGAAAGGAATTCCAATAAATACAGGAGGAGCCAAAATGAGAGGTGTAAAAATTTTAGTGCCGTTGTTAATGCTTGCGTTCTGCTATTCTGGTTGCGCAGTAACGCCGGCGGAGCAGCGAAGCAGCCATTATTACTACTACGAAGACGATTATTACCGCCGGGAAGCTGATCACTCACAGCGACTTTATGAGCAGGAGCGTACACGGCGATTGGAGGCTGAACGCCGGGCGGACAAGGCGGAGCAATATCGCCTGCAGCAAGAACGCCTGGCTTGGGAGCAGCAACAACAGCGGCGCCTTGAACAGCAACGTTTGCAGTGGAATGGTTACCGCGAAGAAGCTGCCCATGAACAGAAGCGGTTTGAAACGGAACGTGCGCGGCGATTAGAAGCTGAACGTCAGGCAAACCAAACCGAGCGGCAGCGCCTGCAACAAGAGCGCCTGACCTGGGAACACCAGCACCAGCAGCAACGTTATGAGGCAGAACGTGCCCGGCGTATAACGCTTGAACAACGGGCGGAGAACCAGGCGGAAAGAAACCGGTTAACACAGGAGCGAATGGCTTGGGAACAGCGGCAGCAGCAACGTGAGAAGCAACTGCGGGAACAGCAGCAACGTGAAAAGCAGCAACTGCAGGAACAACAACAACGTGAGGAACAACAACAACGTGAGAAACAACAACGCGAGAAACAGCAACTAGAACAACAGGGGCGTGAGAAGCAACAACGCGAGAAACAGCAACTAGAACAACAGGGGCGTGAGAAGCAACAACGCGAGAAGCAGCAGCCTGAACAGCAGCAACGTGAGAGGCAAGAGCGTGAGAAGCAGCAGCGCGAACAACAGCAACGTGAGAAACAGCAGCGCGAGAAGCAGCAAATGCAGGAACAACAAGAACGTGAGAAGCAACAACGCGAGAAACAGCAGCGTGAGAAGCAACAACGTGAAAAGCTGGAACGTGAAAAGCAAGAGCGTGAGCAACAGGAGCGTGAAAAACAGCAACTGCGCGAGCAGGAACAACGTGAGAAACAACAGGAACAACAGCGAGAAAAAGAACAACGTGAGCAGAAACAACCACAACGCAGATAGCGACACCGTATGGCAAGAGTATCAACGTGATATTCTATGAGGTATATGGCTCACGGAAACGGCCTTGATTAGTTTTTTGCCGATTATTAAAGTGCTGCCGCTTGACGAGACGGCAGCGGCGTAATGCGGAAGAATCTTATGCTAAGGTTATAGGTTTGTGTAAGATTCTTCCCTTCTTTCACACCCTAATGCGGAGCTAAACTCCGTGTCATTCTGAGCGGATGAAAGTAATCTTGAGCTGTGGTTATTGATTCGGAAAAGATTCTTCACTGCGTTCAGAATAACATAAAGCTAGTATTTTCAGTTACTTATTGACCAGTCCTAAAAAGTTTACAGTTTAAATCCTGCTATAAATTTCCAACCATATTCAGTCTTGTTTTCAATTTACAGGGGCAGCATTCTTTTTGTAGTATTTTTTCCATAGTTTCTTTATTTTTTCATCTGAGATTTCAAGATATTTGCTATGAACAACTTCCGGTTCTGGAGCAAGGTTTCCAAATACTGCAGTGATTACGTAGGAATGGATCGCTCGGTATAAAACAATCACACCATCGTCCGCATCCCGCCGGGGATGCATCCGCTAACGGGATGCAAGATGTAAAGTAAAGGATATTTAAATCGCAAAACGCTCAGGTGCGGTAGTGGGCGTTAATGGTAATATACTCATGGGTGAGGTCTGAGGCAAGAACACGAAAGCTCTTTGTCCCCATGCCCATGCGGATACGAACGGAAATACGGGGGGCGGCCATGATCACACGAATATCCTTTTCCACTCCCGGAATACCCTTGCCATCGGTAAAGACGGGAACGCCCTCAAAATCAACCTTCACCTTGTGTGCAGGAATATCTTCGCGAACACTGCCGATGGCGCCAATAATTCTCCCCCAGTTCGGGTCTTCACCGTAAAATGCGGTTTTAACCAGATTGGAATTGGCCACGGCGTAGGCTATCTTCCGGGCATCGGCCAGGCTTTTTGCCTCTTCCACGAAAAATTCGATAACCTTCGTTGCCCCTTCACCATCCTGAACCATCATAAAGGCAAGCTCCGACAAAACGTGATGAAGCATATCCCTGAATATCTGCAAATCCCGTCCCCGGCGCACGGGTTTTATACCACTGCGACCATTGGCCAAAATCAGGGCGGTGTCGTTGGTACTCATGCACCCGTCAACGGTCACGGCGTTAAACGTTGTGTCAATAACGCTTCGAAAAACCTTATCCAGCGTTTCTTTCTCCACGGCGATATCCGAAGCCAAAAAGGCAAGCATAGTTGCCATGTGTGGTTCAATCATCCCTGCTCCCTTGGCAATGCCGCAGAGAGTGACTTCCCGGTTCCCTATCGCTTTGCGGATAATGCTCATCTTGGGGATTCTGTCGGTCGTCATAATGGCCTGTTCGGCGTCTTCCCAGCCTGTTTCCCTGAGGTTCGCCACAAGTGCCGGTACTCCCTGGCGGATTTTATCAAGGGGAACGCGATCTCCGATTACTCCCGTGGAGCCAACAAAGACCAGATCATCGGCGATATTCAATTCCTGGGAGACAAAAGATGACATGCGGCGGGCATCGTCTAATCCTTCCGCGCCGGTTGCGGCATTGGCAACGCCGCTGTTTACGATAACGGCCTGTCCCATTCCGCGCCGTATTCTCTCCTGATCAAGAAGAACGGGCGCGGCCTTAAAGGCGTTTTTTGTAAAGACACCGGAAGCGGTAGCCGCAGTTGTGGAAAAGATAAGGGCAAGGTCCTTGTTTTCGCCAACTTTTATACCGCAGTGCATCCCGCCGGCAAGAAACCCCGGCACGGTAAATTCCTGATTCATCTATTTTACCCCCTTGCTACCCTGTAGGATTGACCGCAACATTTCTTGTATTTTTTTCCGCTGCCGCAGGGGCAGGGATCATTCCGCCCGATTTTATCTCCCTGTCTTTTCACGGTTGTGGGCGCCGCCGTTTCCTCGCCGCGATTCAGGGTATAGTTTTGCGTCGCTTTGGGCCGCATCTCCTCAATTTCTTCTTCTCTGCGTATCCGCACCCAACACAGCTTTTCCATGGTGTCTTCCTTAATGCGGTACACCATTTCCATGAACAGATTGTAACCCTCTTTCTGATATTCCCGGACAGGGTCTTTTTGCCCGTATCCGCGCAGGCCGATCCCCTCCTTCAAATGATCCATGCCAAGAAGATGATCTTTCCAGCACATATCAATAGACTGGAGCATAACAATCCTGATCAGATGGTCCATGAGGGGCGTACCAAACTCCTCTTCTTTTCCCCGCAGGAGCTTTGTAACCGACTCAATAATATCTTCAATAAAGGCGTTCTTATCTTTATCCTCATCAGGCCAGGACGCATATCCTGCTTTTAAGGCGAATTGCTTAAAAACCGCTTCATCCATGGCTTTCAAATTCCAATCAGCGGGATGAGCTTTCGGATCAATGAAATCATCAACAAGATTTTCCGCCAGCTCTCGCGTCAGGTCATCAATATCCTCCCAAAGATTTTCGCCTCGCAGCACTTTTCGCCGCTGCTCGTAAATCACCTGCCGCTGACGATTCATGACGTCGTCGAAGTCCAGCAAATGCTTGCGCATTTCAAAGTTCTGTCCTTCCACGCGCCTTTGGGCGTTTTCAATGGCCCGGGAAATGATCTTATGTTCAATGGGCTCATTTTCTTCAATTCCCAGACGATCCATAACGCCGGCAACTTTCTCGGCGCCGAAGATTCGCAGCAAATCGTCTTCCAAAGACAGGTAAAACCGTGACGATCCCTTATCGCCCTGACGCCCGGAACGACCGCGAAGCTGATTATCAATGCGGCGGCTTTCATGACGTTCCGTACCCAAAATATGGAGCCCGCCAAGCTCGGAAACGCCTTCGCCCAGCTTAATATCCGTACCGCGCCCCGCCATGTTCGTAGAAATGGTCACCATCCCTTTTTGGCCGGCATTGGCGATAATTTCCGCCTCTCTGCTGTGATTCTTGGCGTTGAGAACGTTGTGTTCAATACCCATTTTTGTCAGATATTTACTGAGAAGTTCTGATTTTTCGATGGAAATGGTTCCCACAAGAATGGGACGCTGCTGCCTGTGCAACTCCTTTATTTCTTCGACAACGGCGGTATATTTTTCCTTTTCCGTTTTATAAACGACGTCGGAATAATCATCCCGAATCATGGGCATATTGGTGGGTACGACTACAACATCCAGATCATATATCTTTTTGAATTCCGCCGCTTCCGTGTCGGCTGTTCCCGTCATGCCGCCAAGTTTTTCGTACATGCGGAAATAATTCTGAAAAGTGATGGAGGCCAGGGTCTGGTTTTCCCGTTCTATTTTGACCTTTTCCTTGGCTTCCAGCGCCTGGTGGAGGCCGTCGCTGTACCGCCGCCCGGGCATAACGCGGCCGGTAAATTCATCAACAATAATGACCTGATCGTCTTTAACCAGGTAGTCAACATCTTTCTTGAAAATCATATGGGCCTTGAGGGCCTGATTTACATGATGGAGTGTTTCAATATTTTTCGGCTCGTAGAGGTTCTGGACATCCAGAAGCCCTTCTACGCGGCTGACGCCCTCTTCCGTCAGGACAACTGTCCGTGTTTTTTCATCAACCGTATAGTCCTGTTCCGCACGGAGTTTGGGGATGATCTGATTAATGCGGTAATACTTATCCGTTGATTCATCGGAAGCGCCGGAGATAATCAGGGGCGTTCTGGCTTCGTCAATGAGAATGCTGTCCACTTCGTCCACAATGGCGTAATGGAAATCACGCTGCACGTAATCAGCAAGGCTGAACTTCATGTTATCCCGCAGGTAATCGAAGCCAAATTCATTATTCGTTCCGTATGTTATATCGGAGTTATAGGCTTGTTTCCTTTCATCATCTTCCATGCCGTGGACAATAACGCCTACGGACATTCCCAGAAAATTATAAATAGGGCCCATCCAGTTGGCGTCTCGTCTGGCCAGATAATCGTTTACCGTCACCAGATGCGCCCCTTTGCCGGAGAGGGCGTTCAGATAAAGAGGAAGAGTTGCCGCCAGAGTTTTGCCTTCTCCCGTCTTCATTTCGGCAATGCGCCCCTCGTGAAGAACAAGACCGCCAATAAGCTGAACGTCAAACGGCCTCATCTGCACCGTGCGTTTCGACGCCTCGCGGACAGCGGCAAAGGCTTCCGGCAGGATATCATCAAGGGTGGCGCCCTGAGAAAGCTTCTCTTTAAATTCGTCCGTTTTGGCCCTTAGCTGATCGTCACCCAGCCTCTCCATGGACGGCTCAAGATCATTAATCTCCTGAACGATATGTGACAGTCTGGTGATCTCACGATCATTCTTTGATCCAAATATTTTTTTTACAAGATAATCAAGCATAGCACCTATCCGAAATGTATAAGTTGTGAATTGTCGGCAGCAAAATGTTAACAGAACCTTATAATGGCATCACCTCTTCAAGTCAAACAAATTGTGATGAGCCCGGATTCCGCATCAGGGCGTCAAAAATAAGGGCAAGCCAACACCATAAGTAACTGAGAAGACTAAACATGAATCTAATCTGATAGTTTTTACGAGGAGCGCAAGCAACAAAAAAACAATAGCAGATCAGGGCAAGATACTTTCACTTCGTTCAGTATGACACTGAGTTTAGTTTTTTAACGTTCCGATCAAATCGTGAATATCGTCTATTTTGTTTGCTTCCATGAAGGCAATGATGCCTTTCAGAATGTTTATCGTTGCTTTGGGATTGACAAAATTGGCTGTGCCGATCTGGACGGCGGTAGCTCCGGCAATGAGAAACTCTAAAGCATCGTTTTCGTTCATAATGCCGCCGATACCGATAACCGGTATGTTCACGCGGCGGACAACCTGCCAGACCATACGCAGGGCAATGGGTTTGATTGCCGGGCCAGACAGTCCTCCGGTAATGTTTCTCAGATAGGAAGTGCGGCGTTGAATGTCAATGGCCATGCCGGTGATCGTGTTAATCAGGGAAACGGCATTTGCTCCTCCTGCTTCCACGGCTTCGGCAATGACGGCAATATCCGTGACGTTGGGGCTCAGCTTAACGATGACAGGAAGATGCGTTACCTCTTTGACCTTCCGGACAACGTGCATGGCCTCGTCCGGGTTGGCGCCGAAGGCAATTCCTCCCATCTTGACATTAGGGCAGGAGATATTGATTTCAAGGCCGGCAATGGCCGATTGGCGGCTTAGTGCGTCGGCAATGGCCTGATATTCGTCAACCGTATCACCCAAAATATTGGCAATAATCGGGACATCAAGGGTTTCCAGGAAAGGCATCTTTTCCTCAATGAAGGCGCGAACGCCCACGTTTTGAAGTCCCACGGCATTGAGCATCCCGCTTGCCGTTTCCACGATGCGGGGAGGGGGATTTCCCATCCGCGGATGGAGGGACAGGCCCTTGACGATGATACCACCTAAACTATTCAGGTTAATAAAAGGGGCGTATTCTTCCCCATAGCCAAACGTTCCCGATGCAGTTAAGATGGGATTCTTTATTTTCAGATTGCCAATATCTACGGTCATCTTCGGCATGGCGTCATATCCTTTTTGCCGGCATTACAAAAGATCGTCATCGTCTTTCATTGCCCGGCGTTTTTCCTTGTGAATTTTAATCCCAGACAATATCTCGAATATCAAATACGGGGCCGTCCTTGCATACGCGGCGGTAAACCCAGGAATTGTCGGGTGTACGTATCTTTATGGCGCAGCCAAGGCAGCTTCCGATACCGCAGGCCATTCGCTCTTCCATGGAGATATGGCAGGGAATGTCGTAAGAGGCAATGAGCCGCGCAAGCTGGCGGGCCATGGCGGAAGGACCGCAGGCGAAAATAGCCATGTTTTTATGATCCATGGCGGGGAGATCTCTCTGAAAAAGATCGGTAATGGTTCCCTTGAATCCTACGCTGCCGTCGTCTGTCGCTATCTTAATGTCCGAGCAGAAACGCTCCATTCTTTTTACGCCCACGAGAGCCGGCGCTGTTGACGCTCCCATATACAGGGTAAGTTTAATGTTTGCCACCATAGTCTCGGACAGATAATCGGCGATATAGGTCAATGGGGCAAGACCAATGCCTCCGGCAACGAGGACAATATGAGACCGGCTTTCAAAGTGCAGGTCAAACGGATTTCCCAGGGGGGCAAGGATGGTGACGCGATCACCGACGACAAGACGGGACATGGCAATTGTCCCCTTGCCAACGACGTGGTAGAGAAACTCCACAACGGCGCCTGCTTCTGTCTGATGTACGCTGTAAAGACCCAACGGTCTGCTGAGAAGAGGATCCGTTACGTTCTGTTTGCGGATCATAGCGAATTGACCCGGTCTGGCGTTGCATTTACTGGAATGCAGCAGGATGGACAGGACAAAATAATCTTTCACCACTTCCTTATTTTCAATGACTTGTCCTGTTTTTATGTCGGCTTGGATTTCGTGATCAAGAGTCATATTCTTTTTATCGTACACAGCATAATGAGGGCGTCTTCCTTTGTATCATCATAATAACCTTTTCTTACGCCTTCAATGGTGAACCCCGCTTTCTGGTAAAGGTCAACAGCATCCCGATTTGAAGCCCGAACTTCCAGTGAGCCTTCCGTTATGCCTTCTGTTTGGCAGGTGTTTATCATTTCTTTGAGAAGAAGGCTACCAATACCTTGCTTTCTCCTTGATTTTTTTACGGCGAGGCGATGCAGTTGCATTTCATGACCAACTACCCAGAAAAAGATGTAACCGACGGGTGTTTCTTTTTCTGCAGCAACGAATGACCGGCTGAAAGACAGTTGCATTTCTCTCCGGAAAATGTCCACAGGCCAGGGGGAGGGGAATGATTCCCTTTCCATGGCGTCAATAGCGGCCAGATCATCTTCTGTTGCGGGGCGGATATGGCATGGATAGTTCTTCATATAAATGTCCCCATTTCAAAGAGAAGAGCGGCAAGGATGAAAATACCGGAAAAATAAAGAATAGTTTTTTTGTTCTGCGTTGTCGTGATGGCGGCGGCAATGCCGATCAGGGGGAAAAGGTAATATATGAAAGTAAGGGCTGTGTGTACAAATGGGGGCAGAAGAGAAAAAAACAGGGGAATGAGAAGAAGTCCCAGACACAGGCCAACGGCCAGGAGAGCAAGGGAATAGAAAAAATACCGCGCCAAGGAAGGGAAAGCCCTGATGGGAGAAAACTGTCTCCGGGGAGAATCAAGTTCGCCAAGAAGTTTGTCCGAGAGACGTTCGTGAAAGTTTTTCCAAAGATACTCTGTTTTTACGGCAAACCATCCCGCCGGAATATAGATTAACAGGGAAAAGGCCATGATGGCTTTGGGAGAGGCGTCGCCCGTTTCCTTTATGAGAACAGCGGCTGTGATAGCGGCTAAAATGGCGACAAGGGAATCGTTGGGAGGCGCGTAGGTTCCCAAGGGTAATTTATTCAGCCAGAACAGTTCGAGTAAAGCGCCGATCATAAGGCCCGCAAGGGGATTTCCCATAATCCCGGCGGTAACTGTTGCCATGACGATGGGACGCGATACCATTGTCTGAAAGGCGATGCGGTCCAGGCACAGAAAAGCCCCGGCAAGGGCTACAATGGTGATCTGTATCACAAGAGAAGTATCTATCTGCATCGATTCTGCGGCCTTATATCATATGACGAGGAAAAATTTCAATCCGGATGATCGTTTAATACAGGCCGGATATCAAACGGTTTTTCTTTGGGAACACGCCGCATATCAATTCTTACCCCTTTCTTTTTGAACAAATGAGCCAACATGTCAATGTCTTCTTCATTCAGGAAGACCGAAGGGGAACAGGAGGTAACACACGGATTGCTGTGAACATTACCGATATTCAATGTGGAGAAATGGAAACCCTTTTCGTATGCCCTGAAGGCATCGGGAATATCAGCGAAGAGTACAAGGGCTTTCCCTTCATCCTTGCGGGACGATTGATGATGTTTCTGAAAATCATCAATGGAATAAATTTGCAGTTCAATATCTCTGGGGAGGGCCATGCGCATGACCGTTTCCCTGAACATGTCACTGGCCAGGGAATCATTAGGAATGATAATGGACGATGCGCCTGTAAAAGGGAGCCACGCTTCAAGGATCTGACCGTGAACAAGCCTGTTATCAATCCTGACGAGAGATATGTTGAATGGCATGCATTTTAACTTTCATACTCTAATGCGGAATCTGGGTTTAACCTGGCGCCTTTTTGCTGAGGACTTCACTTGCCGAATAAATATTTTTCTTGCCGTATTCGGTTATGAATGAAGCAAACTCTGTTAAACTCATTCCTTCTTTTTTGGCGTCGGATAATTTCAGCATCATGGGCAGATTAACGCCGGTTACCACTTCCACATTGCCCTTTTTGAGAAACGAAAGGGAAATATTGGAGGGCGTTCCGCCGAAAAGATCGGTTAAGATCAGTACGCCTCGGCCTTGATCCAGATTTTTGATGGCCGTACTGATTTCCTTGTTAATCTGCTCTACACTTTTCGTTCCGTCAACCTGGACGGAGGCAATATGAGTTAATTTTCCTTTTATGAGCTCGGCTGCCTTGATCAGTTCACAGCCCAAGTCGCCATGAGTTGCGATGAGTATACCAATCATCCCGTGTTCCTTCCCTAAAGACGAATTAGTCTGTCATTAGTAGTAGACTATATATGAGATGTCAAGGGTATTAATTTCCTGCCGCGAATGTTGTTTATCCGCTGGCGTCAATATGTTATAATCAGAAAATTGGTGACGATTCGCAGGTGGTAAGGGATGTGACAAGAGATATTTAATTTGCAAAGCGCTGTGATCATCTGATTTTTTGCAGCAAGTAAAGGAGGGAGCGAAAAATGAGCGTTCATGCCCTGGCCGGAACGCCGGCCCCAAGATCATTTCTGGTTAATGTGCCTAAATTGATCACTGCCTACTATGTAAATAAACCGGATACGGCAGATCCTGATCAACGGGTTTCCTTTGGCACATCAGGGCACAGAGGATCTTCCTTCCGCAATAGTTTCAATGAAGAGCATATTTGGGCGATAAGTCAGGCCATATGCCAATACCGCAAAGCGGCGGGAGTGACGGGGCCTCTTTTTATCGGTATGGATACTCACGCCCTTTCCGAAGCGGCTATGGTTTCGGCTGTTGAAGTATTTGCCGCAAACGGTATTCCTCTTATGATGGCGGCTGATCATCGCTATACGCCTACTCCGGTCATTTCTCACGCCATTTTAAAATATAATCGGGACAAAACAAAGGGACTGGCCGATGGCGTTGTCATCACCCCATCCCATAATCCGCCGGAAGACGGAGGGTTCAAATACAATCCTTCTCATGGCGGCCCTGCGGATACGGAGGCGACAAAACAAATAGAGGATATGGCCAATGCCTTCATTGCGGGCGGTTTAAAAGAAGTTAAAAGAATGACTTATGAGCAAGCCATAAGATCCGATTATGTACGTGATTACGATTATGTTACGTCCTATGTAACCGATCTTAACGATGTTATTGACATGGATGCTATTGCCCGGGCCAAACTGAAAATTGGCGTTGATCCGCTGGGCGGGGCCTCCGTTGACTTTTGGGATTCTATTAGCGAGCGTTATAATATTTCTGTCGAAGTTGTGAATCGGGTCATTGATCCGACCTTTTCTTTTATGATGCTGGACAGTGACGGCAAAATCCGCATGGATTGTTCTTCGCCTTATGCTATGGCCGGATTGATCGCCATGAAGGATCGGTTTGATATATCCTTTGCCAATGATGCTGATGCTGACCGTCACGGGATTGTAACGCCACTTAAGGGCCTGATGAGTTCCAATCAATTTCTTGCCGTTGCTGTTGACTATCTTTTCAGAAGGCGTCCCCGCTGGAAGAAAAAAGCGGGGATAGGTAAAACTATTGTTTCGACTTCCATGATTGACCGCATTGCCGCAGATCTTGGCCGTCCCCTTCTGGAAACGCCGGTAGGGTTTAAATGGTTTGTGCAGGGAATGCTTGGCGGTTCCTGCGGCTTTGGCGGAGAAGAAAGTTCAGGAGCGTCCTTTCTCAAGAAAGACGGCAGTCCCTGGACAACAGACAAAGATGGCCTGGTCATGGGTTTACTGGCTTGTGAAATTATGGCCAAGACAGGCAAAAGTCCCACCTTGCTTTATCGTGATCTGGAAAATGAATTCGGCGTATCCTTTTATGCACGCATTGATACGGCGGCAACAACGGAGCAGAAGAGGGTATTGAAAAAACTTTCCCCGGAAATGATTACGGCAACTCACTTGGGAGGCGAAACGATTACAAGGGTATTGACGCGCGCCCCTGCCAACAATGCGGATATTGGCGGAGTGAAAGTTGTTGCCGAAAGCGGCTGGTTTGCTTTAAGACCGTCGGGAACCGAAGATATTTACAAGATATATATGGAGAGTTTTCGCGATGAAAGTCACCGCCGGGAGTTGGAAAAGGAAGCTGTTCTTATTGCAAAGCAAATATTTTCTAATGCCGGTGTATAATCGTTAATCTCAGAGATGATTTTGTTGTTGCATTTCATGGCAGTTGATGATACTAAAGAAACTTCAAAGAGAGAATCAAAATTTTTCACACATTCATTCTTGGGGGATCGTTCAATGGCAGGACAACGGACTCTGACTCCGTGAATAGGGGTTCAAATCCCTTTCCCCCAGCCAATTTCCAAAAAAGCTACGAATGTTCGTAGCTTTTTTTTTGCTTGACGTAATGTGATATATCAGTTATACTTTGTAATACATAATAACGCGAATAGAAAGGGTTTTTTTATGCGGAGGTACACATTTACTTGGGACTTGTTGGGAGATACTGAAGTAGGAAGGCCTCATCTGGGAGCTTTCACAAAGATTGAAGTTTATCGTCTCATGCAGTCTGCCTTTCGTGATGTTATTGAAAGAACCGTGGGGACGCAACAGGGTGATGAAATTTTTCATGACGCCGGTAAATTAGCAGGGCAAGAATTTTACGACCACTATCTGATAGGGTCTGTATCTTTTCCTGATCTGATTACCAATATCCAGGACACGATGAAAGACCTGGGAATCGGTATATTCCAGCTGGAGAAATCATCTCTGGATGCGTTGGAATTTACCTTTACCCTTAGCGAATATTTGGATTGTTTTGGTTGTGCGGAGCTTGGCAATGAGGTGTGTACCTACAGTGAAGGATTCATTGCCGGGATTTTTGAGGAATATGCGGGCCGGCCGTTTAAAGTTAAAGAAGTTGATTGTCGGTGTACGGAAAATCAAACATGCCGTTTTCATGTTTTATTGCAGATACCGACGTCTGATTCTTCAGAAAACGTCCGGAATGAAAGAAGGACACAGTGCTAGGCAAACAAAAGTTTGTCATACATCCATAGAGGATCGTTCAATGGCAGGACAACGGACTCTGACTCCGTGAATAGGGGAAAATCCCTTTTCTCCAGCCAATGATGAAAAAGCTACGATTTCTCGTAGCTTTTTTGTTGTGCGTGATAAATCTGTTCTTTTTTTGTAAGACATGCTAGTATACTTGTCTAAAGATAGCTTATGATGGTAAACACTAATTCATACAGTAATTGAAGGGGGGCTTTTTATGCGAAAATATGCGTTTACGTGGGACTTATTGGGAGATATTCAGGCAGGAAGACCTAATCTTGGTACTTCCACAAGTATTGAAGTCTATCGCCTTATGCAGTTTTCCTTTCGTGACGTTATTGAGGAAAAACTGGGCACGGAAAAGGCCGATGAAATTTTTTATGAGGCCGGTAAGCTGGCAGGGATGGAATTTTATGATCATTATCTGATTGGTTCTGCTTCCTTTCCTGAATTGATCACCAACATCCAAACCACGATGAAAGACCTGGGAATTGGTATATTCCGGGTGGAGAAATCCTCCCTGGATACGTTGGAATTTACCTTAACCGTTGGCGAAGATTTGGATTGTTCCGGTTTACCGGAACTTGACTATGAAATCTGCACCTACGATGAGGGGTTTATCGCGGGGATTTTGGAGAAATATACGAGCAGGACGTTTAAAGTCAAAGAAGTTGATTGCTGGTGTACAGGGGACAGAACGTGTCGCTTTACCGCCTATCCTGAAAACGTGTAATGTACGATAATTCTGAAGGGAAAGATTGGCGTGTCTGATTCAAGAGAACTTATTGCTTTCATGAAAGAACTGATGAATAGCAGGTCCTTGCCTGATTTTCCCGAGTTCGGCCACGGGGACGATGAACTGGAAAGCCTTTTCAATCAGATGAATGAAATTCGCAAAACAATTCTTGCCTTCTCCGGTGGCGATATGTCGCGGGAGATTCAGGCAAAAGGCTTTATCGCCGGCGGGTTAAAGACTTTACAGGCCCACTTGAAACACCTTATCTGGCAGGTGCAAATGGTTGCCGAAGGTGATTTCACGCAGCGCGTTGAGTTTATGGGAGATTTTGCCGGTTCTTTCAATATCATGGTTGAGCGATTGCAAACCACAATTGAAGATTTACAGAAGAAAGAAGAACTTTTACGCTCCCTTACCAAAAAACTCCAACTGGAGATAGATGAAAAAAGCAGGATAGAGCAGGCCCTGCGCGCCAGCGAAGCCCGGTACAAAAATCTGGCGTCAACTGATGCCCTGACAGGTATTTTTAATCGGCGCTACTTTTTTAAAGTTGCCGCTAATGAAATCGCGCGTATTAAACGTACCCGGAAGAGCTTCTGCCTGGCCATCATGGATGTTGATCACTTCAAGAAATTTAATGATAACTATGGTCATCAAAATGGCGATAAATGTTTGATTCAGGTTGCCAGGCTTGCTTTGAAAACAATACGTGAGATGGATCTCCTGGCGCGCTATGGAGGCGAGGAGTTCATTTTTCTCTTTCCCGATGCGAATCGTGAGCAGGGTTTTGCCATTGCCGAGCGCATCCGGGAATTTATCGCCAACACCCTGGTTGTCTTGAGTGATAATACATTGGCCAATGTAACGGTTAGCATCGGTATGAGGCTGGTGGAGGAGTTTGAAGGACAGGGCACGAATGAATTATTGCAGACCGCAATTCAGCAGGCCGATGTTGCCCTCTATATGGCCAAAGACAGAGGCCGGAATAAGGTCGTTGTCAGTCACGGTGATGCATATACCGATTAATGCCTTCAAAGACATATTTGCTTGACAGGAAAATATTTCTGTCGTACAGGAAGCCCGCGCCGCTTGGTGACGGGCTTTCAATCTTTTGCTAAAGATTACGCGTTGTACGTGAAGGGAAAGAGAATGCCCTTCA
>Ga0209737_10001609_pt1 | contig 16070 bp, 17 predicted proteins | sample TergutCu122P3_FD_187284 | JGI IMG/M metagenome (GOLD analysis project Ga0209737, IMG submission 187284) | Cubitermes ugandensis P3 segment gut microbial communities from Kakamega Forest, Kenya - Cu122 P3 (SPAdes) (version 2) | ecosystem: Host-associated > Arthropoda: Insects > Digestive system...
TTCGCACCGATACTTTTTGTGCCTCAGGACACGGCGGACAATCGGTTAATACTACATATTCGGCTATTCGGCTTGTGCACATTCCAACGGGAATTACGGTGCAGTGCCAAGACGAAAAATCGCAGTTAAAAAACAAGGCAAAAGCACTTGTAGAACTGCGCTCGCGCCTTTACAATATGGAATATCAAAAGTATCTTGACGACATTGCCTCGAAGCGCAAAACGATGGTTTCCACAGGCGACCGCAGCGCAAAAATCCGCACCTACAACTACCCGCAAGGGCGCATCACCGACCACAGAATTAATTACACAATCTATAATCTGCCCGCCTTTATGAACGGCGATATTCAAGATTGCATTGACCATTTGATAATTGCAGAAAATGCGGAACGATTGAAAGAAAGTGAAATTTAGGTCAATTAAAAAATATATAGAAAAATGTCAAATAATCAATTAATTTCTGGAATAATATTATCGCCTCTTAAGCAAATTTTTCACGCACAGGGCGATGTTTTTCACGCTATGAAACGCTGCGATGCAGGTTTTGCAGGTTTTGGCGAGGCGTATTTTTCTACCATTGCAAAAGGCGAAATTAAGGCGTGGAAAAAACACACTGAAATGACGTTGAATTTGGTTGTACCTGTGGGCAAAATTCGCTTTGTTGCCTACGATGACAGAGAAAATAGCGTAACAAAAGGTATCTTTAACGAATTTGTTTTGTCAATAGAAAATTATGCTCGTTTGACAATTCCACCGCACGTTTGGCTTGCTTTTCAAGGCATTGAAGAAAAAAATCTGTTGTTAAATATAGCAAATTTGGAACATAATCCAAATGAAATTGTACGCAAAAGTTTAGAGGAAATTTGTTTTAGTTGGTAGTTTGTAGTTAGTAGTTTTTTTGTTAATAAATTACTATAAATAATTTTTGAAAAACAAAAAAAATATACTACTTTTGCAAGTGTTTAAAAATTAAGATTTGTTGGTTGTTGTTGGTTTATTAACGCTTCAACTTCTCAGTTCTTCTAACTTCTTAACTTCTAAAAAATGAAATATAAAATTTTTTCCGGCGAATCGAGTAAATATTTGGCTAAAAAAATTTGCGCTTCGTTAGATTGCCAACTTGGCGACAAGAAGAGAATTGATTTTTCCGATGGCGAATTTACCGTTTATTACGAAGAAACCGTACGCGGCTGTTATGTTTATATCGTTCAATCAACCTTTTCAAATTCCGATAATTTAATGGAATTGCTTTTGATGATTGACGCTGCAAAACGTGCTTCGGCGTATAAAATTATCGCTGTAATACCATATTTCGGTTGGGCGCGGCAAGACAGAAAAGACCAACCGCGTGTTGCGATTGGCGCAAAACTTGTTGCCGATTTACTCAGTGCTGCGGGCATTGACCGACTGATAACAATGGACTTACACGCCGACCAGATACAGGGCTTTTTTGATGTTCCGGTTGACCATCTCTACGCATCAACAATTTTTATTCCGTTTATACAAAAATTGAAGTTGGAAAATCTTGTTATTGCCTCACCTGACGTTGGCGGTTCAAAAAGGGCAAATTCGTATGCAAAACACCTTAGTGTTCCGCTTGTTTTGTGCCATAAAACAAGGGAAAAAGCGAACGAAGTTTTTTCAATGCGCATTATCGGGGACGTTGAGGGAAAAAATGTAATTCTTATTGATGATATGGCAGACACAGCGGGAACGCTTGCAAAAGCAGCAGACTTGATGATGAACAACGGCGCACAAAGCGTGCGGGCAATTGTTACTCACCCGATAATGTCGGGCAAGGCGATTGAAAACATTATGAACTCGCAAATGACGGAACTTATCTGCACCGATTCTATTCCTTTTGACAATTCAAAATGTCCAAAAGTGCGCATTATTTCTATCGCCGATTTGTTTGCAGACACCATTCAGAGCGTTAATAACAATACTTCTATTAGCGAACATTATTTGTTGTAAAAACGCAGATACACATAATTTAATAAAAATAAACGCAGATTTTGTCAAAACCTGCGTTTATTTTTATTATCTACACTCAAAAGTACTTTTTATTTTAGCACAGCAAGCACTTTTTCATCTTGTTTAAGTAGCAATGCGCCATCTTTAATTTCAAAATTGTCTGTGCTGTTCAGTGCAGAATTAAAGCCGTCTTCAATATCCATTGAATCGAAACAAAACATTTTTGTTGCAGCCAACTGACTGAATTTCAATGATTTGCCGTTGATTTCAAATGAACCGTGAAAACGATTGCAACCAAGGTGCCCATTAACATTGCCTGCTGCCTTATCAAAAAAGATTGTAGCAGCACGTTCTTCAGAACTAAAAGTAACGGCTTTGCCGTTTAACTCTGTGAGTGTCAAAGTTTTATCGTAAAGATTAAAACTTTGTTTCGTGTTTTTTTGCGCACAGCAAGCAAAAAAAATTGCTGCTATACAAGAAAATAAAAATAGTTTTTTCATTGTAATATAATTTTAAATTAAACTTTTAGTTCAAATTTGTCTGCATCTTTTAAAAATGGAAATTTTTCACGAATTTTCTTTTGATAATCAATGTCAATTTCGATAGTTTTAACACCGATTTCGTTCTCTTCAAAGGTTAAAATTCGTTTGCCTCTTGGCTCAATTATACAAGAATGTCCGTTGTGCTGAATTTTGTAACTATCTGTGCCAACGGCATTTACGCCACAAACATACGCTTGATTTTCCATTGCACGAGCCGTTAAAAGCGTGTCCCACGCCTCAATTCTATCTTTAGGCCAATTTGCAGTAAAAATCAAAATATCATAAGGATTTTCGTTTGTGTATCTGCACCAAACAGGAAAACGCAAATCGTAACACACTAATACTCTGAATTTTAATCCTAAATATTCTACATTCAAAATTTTATTTCCTGCGGTAAAATATTTTTTTTCATCGCCAAGAAAAAGATGTCGTTTGTCTGCAAAATCAATTTTTCCGTTTGGTTGGCAAAAAAAACTGCGATTAACATATTTTTTGCCGTCTTTTACCATAATGCTGCCGACAATAGCAAAACTTCCCTTTTTCGCCCACATTTTTACGGTATTAAACGCCTCGCCATCAATACTTTCAGAAAGTTCAGGTGAATTAACCGCAAAGCCGGTAGAAAACATCTCGGGCAGCACAAGCAAATCGGTTTTGCCGAAACATTGCTCTACAAAAGCACCAAAAGAGCGCAAATTTTCCTCTTTGAAACCCCATTTTATCTCATTTTGAACGATAGAAATTTTCATATTTTCAGTAAATTTATCGTCATTTCGACTGAAAGGAGAAATCGGGGTTTGTTTTCTGCTTTTGACACGCAATTTCTCGCTATCGCTCGAAATGACTAAGGTTGAATTTTTCTGCAAAGTTACAAAATTTTTAATTATTAATTCGATTTGCATTTTTATTCACAAAGTCTTTCCAACTTTTATACTTTTTTTCGGAAGTTACGCTGCTGCTTGTCTGCAAATAGTGGCAATACGCCGCCGCCAAGCCGTCCGTTGCGTCAAGTTCTTTGGGTAGTTCCGATGCGGGAATTTTGAGAATTTTGCACAGCATATCGGCGACCTGCTCTTTTGACGCCCTACCCTGCCCTGTCAAAGCCATTTTGATTTTCAACGGCGCGTATTCGGCAATCGGTATGTCGTGCGTGATAGCGGCGGTTATTGCAACGCCCTGCGCACGCCCAAGTTTTAGCATCGATTGCACATTTTTTGCAAAAAACGGTGCCTCGATAGCAAGTTCGTCAGGCAGATGTGTTTTGATTAAAAATGTAACCTCTTCAGACACTTTTTTAAGCGTAAGGTAGTGATTTTTAATGCTTTTCAAGTTAATAACACCAAGCGTAACGTAACTTGCCTTGTTGCCCACAACCCGCAAAACGCCGTAACCCATAATAGTAGTTCCGGGGTCTATACCTAAAATTATTCGCTCTTTCTCAATATTCATTTTGCAAAAGTACAAAAAAATTACGAACTACGCCAAAACGTAATTCGTAATTTTCTATTACTAATTATAAAATTATTTTTTAATATTCGGCAATTCCAGACCCATACCTTTCTTTTTATCAACTCTTTTGAGCCATAAACCTAAGAACAGAGCAATTACACCACAAGAAGCGAAAATCAACATTGCAATTGTATAGTCGTAATCTGTTGCGTTGGCAGCATTCAGGTTGGTTATTTCCAAAACTTTACCAATAATAATTGGGAATGACATAAGTCCGATATTCTGTATCCAGAAAATTACTGCATAAGCCGAACCGAGAACACGATTTTCTACCAATTTTGGTACGCTTGGCCACAGCGATGCTGGCACAAGCGAGAACGAAATTCCCAACAAAATTATTGCAAAGTAAGCAACTGGTTTTGTAAAATATTCAGCAGGAGTTAATGCAAAAATTGTATGACAGATTATCATTAACAAAGCGCCAAAAATAAGCATTGTTGCACCTTTCCCTTTCCTGTCAAGGAATGTTCCGAGTAACGGCGTAAGCAACATTGCGCCTATCGGGAACCACGAGAAAAGGTCGCCCGCCTCTCTTTCGCTGATTTGCAATCTGCATTCAAGCATATTGGTAGCAAAACCTTGGAATGGGAAAATTGCGGAATAATAAAGCACGCAAAGTCCAGCCACAATCAAGAATGTTTTGTTTGTAAATAGTATCCCCAAGTCCCTGATTTTAAACGGCTCTTCGGGTTCTTCGCCGCTTTCGCCAATCTGTTTTTCCAATTTTCTGTCCATAAAGAAATATACAAGAAAACAGAGTACCCCAATAATAAGCAACAAAGTATTAAACAATACTGGTGCGCTAATAGAACCGAAACTTTCTACAATACGAGGCGAAAGGCGCAAAATTGCAAAAACGCCCAAGCGAGCAATAGCCATTTCAAGCCCCATTGCCAACGCTAATTCTTTGCCTCTAAACCATTTTACAATTGCCTTTGATACGGTAATACCCGCCATTTCTACGCCGCAACCGAAAACCATAAAGCCGAATGATGCCAACTTTGCCGTTGCAGGGAAAGCAACCCAAAACGAATCAAGCCAAACATAAAGCGATGTCTCTGCAAAAGCGGGAGTAAGAGCATAATATTTTATTGATGCCCCAATAATCATAACAACTCCCGATAATAATGCTGTATAACGCACACCAATTTTGTCAAGAATAATTCCTGCAAAAATTAGGAAAAAGAAGAAGACATTTAGAAAAAATTCACTTCCTCTAAATAGTCCAAATGAACTTGAAGACCAATTCATATTGGTTTCCAACATAGATTTGAGCGGCGACAATACTTCCACAAACATATATGCGAAGAACATCATTGCCGAAACCAACAAAAGCGCAGCCCAACGAAAAGCAGGCACATCTTTTAGTAATTTTGTTACTTTTTCTGACATAAGATTTTAAGATTAATTATAAATTTAAAAGCGCAAAGGTACAAAAAGATTAAAAGATAAAAACTAAAAGTTAAAAGTTTTTTCAAAATATTTGTTTTTTGTAAAATAAATCACTACTTTTGCACTTGAAAAGCCGTTAGGAAAATAATTTTTAACTTATGAAAAAATATTTACCTATTCTAATATTCCTTTTTACAACAAACTTCTCTTTTGCTGCAAGCGTAACGGTAAATAACCACGCGACTTTGGTGGCTGCTGTGGGTGGCACTGCCGACACAATTTTTATTAATGGAACTATTGTAACTTCTGCCGAAATAAATATTCTTAGAAATATTGTTTTTATTGGAATAAATAACGCAACGCTGAACGGAAATAATAGTCATAGAATTTTTAAATTAGGTGATTGGAATATTATTACCAACATTACTGTTATTATTGAAAATATAAAATTTATAAATGGCAATACAAATATTATTTTAGATACAAATGGCAGTGCTATTTTTGCTAATTGTGATACACTGACAATAAAAAATTCGCTTTTTCAAAACAATAAAAATTCAGCAATTTTAGTTGAGAATCGTCATAAGTGGCTAGAAATTGAAAATACCACCTTTGATTCAAATACTTCCGATGTGGGTGGTGCTATTTGTGCAGGATATCATACTCCTATTATTACATTACGTAAATGCGTATTTTCTAATAATACTGCAAATCATAGCGGCGGAGCAATTTATGCAATGAATGGCGGGGTGCAGATGCATTTTAGGATTATTGACTGTTCTTTTTATAATAATTCGGCAACTTATTCAGCAGGTGCAATTAGTGCTGTAGCGACAATTTTAACCATAATTAATTCTGAATTTTATAATAATTCAAATACTAATGTTTTTGGAAATATTCATCTGGAACTGAGCCACTGCAATATTATTAATTCTACTATTACAAAAAATAGAGGAATAAATGCAGGCGGAATAAGTACAGAGCGGTCTGGGTCTATTATAAATATTTACAATTCTATAATCACAGGAAACACTAATAATTGGAACGGCACCATTCAAAATAATGATATAAATATTTTTCCAAGTGCGTTAGGCAACACGTTAAATATGTATAATAGTGTATACCAATCTATTAATGGAACAATAAACACAAATGTAAATAATTTTAGCGGAATTGCACCAACAGATATTTTTAAAGATTTTGCTGCAAACGATTTTCGTTTACTTTGCGGAAGCGTTGCCGTTAATGGCGGAAATGATAATTATTATGTAAATCAATGGAATACAGCATTTCCTTTAAATACAATTACTACACCCGCCGTTCATACCGATATTAAGGGAGACATTCGTTTATTAAGTACTCAAATTGATATGGGTGCTTATGAAGGTGCATCTATGCAAATGGACTTAATTGATTATTTTTGCGAAAATAGAACTTACAATTTTAGAGGCAGAGTTTTAACAAATGAAGGTATTTATTACGATACAATTCCAAATGAAGATTGTGATACAATAATAAAGTTGAATTTAACAGAATTATATAATCAACATTACAACTACCGCGATACTTCCTACAAGTGCGAATGGTACTATTTCGGTGGCGACAGCATCAACGAAACAGGTATTTATGTTGATACTTTGATTGCCCGTAACGGCTGTGATAGCATTGTTACGGTTGATTTGCTTGTTCGTCCGCGTGAGTTTGACGATACACTAAATATTTGTGTTGAAAGATTGCCATATACAATTTACGACACAATTTTCAGCACAACAGCCGTGAGTGGTACATATATAATACATCATCGTTGCGCAACTATCACACTTTTGTTGAATGTTACACCAAAAGTAGAGACCTTTCCACCCAATATTCCGATAATTTGCGCAGATGATAGCAACTTTATTTTAGAATTTCAAAACACGAACGAAATTAACACTAAACCGCCAACACATTATGATATTATATTTGATAATAAAGCAATTACAGCGGGTTTTGAAAATCAAAGCAACGATTTTGGCAATGATAACAAAATAATCTTGCATCTGCCCGAAAAAATTTATCCTGATTATTATAATTGCAAAATAATCCTCAAAGACAATGTTTATGATTGTACGCCACAAGTGTTTGATATTGAGTTTATTGTTCTCTACCCAAAAACTATTATGGAACAAAAGTGGGATGATGTAATCGCACTTTTGAATGAACAAAGTTGTGGGTATAAATTTACAGGTTATCAATGGTATCAAAATGGTGAGAAAATGGTTGGCGAAAATCGCGCTTATATTTACAGACCTTTGGTTGTTGGCGATGAATATTCTGTTTTAATCACTCGCGAAGACGGTTCGCAAATGTTCTCTTGTCCGCTTCAGGCAATCGTAAAAGATTGTTGCAATGAAATTCCTACTGTTGTTCAGCCCAACGGCGTAATTAAACTACCAGACGAAAACGCAATGGTTCGTTTGATAACCGTTACAGGCATTCCGCTTTCAAACTATCAACCATCAACCAAAGAAATTATCGCACCAACACAGCAAGGCGTTTATCTGCTTGAAATATTAAATAATAATTCAAGAATGGTAGTAAAAATTGTTGTGAGGTAAAAATATTGTGTATTTTCCTAACGGACTTTGTCAAGTCAAAAAAAAGTTGTACCTTTGCACGCTTTTTTCTCAGAAGCAAAAAGTGTGATGGGAAATTGGTTAATCATTAATTTTGAGTAACACAAATTAAAAAAAATCAAATGAAAACATTTAAGTTAGAAGGTACGCCGCGCACCGAAGTCGGCAAAAAATCTACAAAAGCACTTCGCAAAGAGGGGCTTATTCCTGCAATTTTGTATGGACACGAAATCGTGGAATTGCCATACAAAGGCAAATTGGAAAAAGGACAAAATTTAATTGAAAATCAAGGTAAAGGAATGATTGTAAATAATTTCTTTGTCTCTTTCGCTGATGTCCGCAAATTGATTTACACCCCTGAAATTTTCTTGGTAGAATTGACTTTGGGCGGAAAGGTCTATAACGCTATTCTCAAAGATTTGCAGGCGCACCCTGTGTCAGACGAGATTTTGCATCTTGACTTCCTCGCTGTGTATGAAGACAAACCAATCGTTATGGAAGTACCTGTTGTGCTTGAAGGACACGCTGTTGGTGTTAAAGCAGGTGGTAAATTGAGTTTAGTTTCGCGGAAATTGCGCGTGAAAGCGTTTGCAAAAGATATTCCTGAAAATCTGAAAGTTAATGTTGAAGAACTTGAACTTGGCAAATCAATTCAGGTTAAGACGTTGAGTTTCGACAAACTGCAACTTATCAATGCGCCTGATAGCGTAGTTTGTTCGGTTGTAATTACTCGTAGCGCGCGCGCCGCTGCTGATGCTGCTGCCACTGCTGAGAAATAATTTAGGCAAAAGATTTTAGACACAAGACGTAAGATTTGAGTTGCAAATATTTAAATCTAAAATCTAAAATCTAAAATCTAAAATCTTTAAAAAAGATGAAATACTTGATTGTCGGCTTGGGCAACATCGGCAACGAATACGCCCACACACGCCACAACATAGGTTTTGACACATTAGACGCTTTTTGTGAGGCGTCTAATGCTGTTTTTGACGTAAATAAACGCTACGGCGCAGTAGCGGAAACTCGTTTAAAAGGCAGAACTTTGATATTGTTAAAACCTTATACATATATGAATGCCAGCGGAAAAGCAGTGCGTTACTGGCTGCAAAAAGAGAATATTCCGCTTGAAAATCTTTTGGTAATTGTTGATGATTTTTCGTTGCCGTTTGGAACAATTCGTTTGCGCACAAAAGGCAGTGATGCAGGACACAACGGCTTAAAATCCATTCAACAAATGCTTGAAACACAAAACTATACACGTCTGAAATTTGGTATCGGCAACGATTTTCACGCAAACGAACAGGTTGATTATGTGCTTGGCAATTTTTCCGAAGAAGAACAAAAACTCTTGCCCGAACGCCTTACTCTTGCTGCCGATGCAATAAAATCATTTGTGCTTGAAGGGGTTGAAATAGCAATGAATAAATTCAACGGAAAATAAAAAAGCTTTTGGAGTTTTGAAAAAAAATAAGTAATTTTGCGCTCGCTTTTGCCCTTGTAGTTCAACGGATAGAACGGAAGTTTCCTAAACTTTAGATAGCAGTTCGATTCTGCTCAGGGGTACATTATTTTAATAATTAAAAAAATATTCTTATGATTAATGCACAAGACATAAAAAACGGAACTTGCATTCGTATTGACGGACAACTCTTTTTTGTTATAGAATTTTTGCACGTTAAACCGGGCAAAGGCAATACATTTATGCGCACCACAATCAAAAATGTGGTTGATGGTCGTGTTTTAGAACGTCGCTTTAATATCGGCGAAAAACTCGAAGATGTGCGCGTAGAGCGTCGTCCTTACCAATTTCTCTACAAAGACGATATGGGTTGCATAATGATGAACAACGAAACTTTTGAGCAGGTTACAATTTCAGAGGGCGTGATTAACGGCGCGGCTTTTATGAAAGAGGGCAATGTTCTCGAAGTTGTGGTTGATGCTGACACAGAAACGGTACTTTATGCAGATATGCCAACGCACGTTGTGCTCGAAGTTACATACACCGAACCGGGAATTAAAGGCGACACTGCCACAAACACGCTAAAACCCGCCACAATGGAAAATGGCTCAACAGTTCGCGTACCGCTCTTTATCAACACAGGCGAAAAAATCAAAGTTGATACTCGGGACGGCTCGTATGTAGAAAGAGCAAAGTAAGATTTTAACACATCAAAACAAAAAAACTTTCACTAAAAAGTGAAAGTTTTTTTATAACAAGAAAAAATACTGCTTTATTGACGCGGCATTGCTTCTTTTAGAACCAAAGGACGTTCCTCTAATTCAGTTCCGTTTAGAGATTCAAGCGCATTTAATCCTGCTTGTTTGTCTGCAAATTCAACAAAGCCGAAGCCCTTTGAACGACCTGTGTCGCGGTCTTTTACTACTTTTAGCGAAACAATCTCGCCAAACTGCTCCATCAATGCTTGAAGCTGATTTTCCCGAACTCGATAGCTCAGGTTTCCAATGTAAAGATTCATTAAAAAAAATTTAATTATAAATAAAATAACATTTTGAACAGAAAATTGTTCGCGTTCAAAAGCGATGCAAAGTAACAACTTTTTTTTTGAATTACCAAATTATTTTAAATAAAATTATCAAAAAAAAAAAAGAAATTAATTCAAAAAATATTGAATTAATTCTCCGTTTGATAACCGCTCAACTTGATAGGCGGCTGCAAATGCCAAAATAGTTTGTAAGGTCTCTTTTTTTGGCTTTAAACTACTAATTTTTTCGGATAATGTAAAAGTTTCATTCATAGGCAAACATTTTTTTGTTAAATCTTTACCTTATAAACGAAATTTTTTCAAAATTATTGTGCAAACTCCAAAATTTTATTTGATATAGCGTAATCGGCTTTTTGCGCCAATTTCCGCAGGTTTATAATTGCATACCGCATTCGTCCCAAAGCAGTGTTAATGCTGATATTGAGTTCCTCGGCAATCTCTTTGAAACTCAAATCCTGATAAAAACGCATTTGAACAATCGCTCTTTGCGGCTCTGGCAGCGCATCAACCCAAAAAGCAACTTCTTTGCAAACGTCCTCCTCTATCATCGTGTCTTGAATATTTTTTTCTTCAAGCACAACGCTATCATACAAATTTTGGCACTCGTCATTCGACAAAGTGTTCTCTTTTGCCTCTTTTCTGAAATAATCAATAACCAAATTATACGCAATTTTACAAACCCAAGTAAAAAAGCACCCATTTTCAACATAACGTCCTTGTTTTAAGGACATTATCACTTTGATAAATGTATCTTGAAAAATGTCTTCGGTTAAGTCCCGATTGTTTGCAATTTGGAAAATGTATCGGTAAAGACGATTTTTATAGCGAAGAAGAATCTCCTCAAATGCCTCATTACACCCTTCTACAAACAATTCAACCAATTTTTCATCGGTTAATTTACTGAAAATTTTCATCACTTTGTTATTTAAAATTATCAAAGTAAAGATGTAACTATAGGCAATTTGAATTATGAGTTATTAATTATGAATTATTTAGAATAAAAATAGTTTTATCTTGCCGGTGTACCTGTTGTTGCAGGTCTTTGCTGCGTGTTTGTGGTCGCAGGTCTTGGCGTTGTTGCTGCGCCTGCTGGACGAGTACCAGATGTTGCTCCACCAAAACTTTTAGCATTAATTCTAAAAGTAATTGTCTTGGTATCTTTGTAATTGCCTTTGCCTGTGATAGTTACAGTTGCGCCGCCAACATTCACATTATTTGAATATGAAAGCGTATAATCAACATCTTTTACCAAAGGGCGATTGCCGTCTTTAATAGAAACTTCTGGCGTAATAGGCGTACCGCGAAATGTTTGGTCTGCTATCGGGTTGATACCCACAGAGTTCATTGATTTCGGCGTAATTTGGAATGTTACCGTTGTAGTGCCTTGATAGTTTCCTTTACCCAAAATCGCTATCGTTGCCGCGCCTACATTGACATTATTTTGATATGTAAGCGTGTAGTCAATGTTTTTCACAAGCGTTCTGTTGCCGTCTTTTATCGACAATTCAGGCGTAAAAGCCACGCCAGTATAAACTTGGTCGGGAACTTTTGCAATAACAAAACCGCCGCTTGTATCATTTGAGGCAGCACTTTGCGTTCTCGGTTGTGTAGTTTGCGCAACACCGAAATATGCTAACATTGTGCAAATCAATATTAAAGATATCTTTTTCATTATTATTTAAGGTTTAATAAATTTCGTGTTAAATATTTTGCAAAAATAGTAAAAATTTTACATATCAAAAACATTTTTCGGTTTTTTTTACAACAAGATTTAACTTTAACATTTTTTATAAAAAATATGTTATATCTACTACATAAAAACCTCTGACTTCAAGGCGTTTAGCAAACTTTCGCGCCAATGCAGAATTTGTATTCCAAATGTTTCTTTAATTTTTTCTTTGTTCAACACACTAAAATGCGGTCTTGGCGCAGGAACAGGGTACTGCGAACTCTCTATCGGAAGCACTTTACAGGCAATATTTTTGATTTCAAAAATTGTTTTTGCAAAATCGTACCACGAACAAACTCCCTCATTTGAAAAATGATAAATGCCTGATACAAAGTTGTTTGAACGGATAATTTGTATAATCGCATCCGCCAAATTGGCGGCATTTGTGGGTGTGCCAACTTGGTCGAAAACCACCGAAAGTTGCTCTCGTTCTTTGCCCAAACGCAACATTGTTTTTACAAAATTATTTCCAAAAACAGAGTAAAGCCAAGAGGTACGAATGATAATAGAATTTTCGCCGCTATGTTTCATCAAAACCTCTTCACCCGCAACTTTCGATTTGCCGTAAATACTTTTGGGACAAGTAGTTATATTTTCTTTGTAAGGCAAAAAAGCAGTACCGTCAAACACATAATCGGTAGAGATATGCACAATTTTTGCGTTGAATTTTGCTGCCGCTTTCGCCAAAATTTCTACCGCATCGCGATTGATTTTGTAGCACAAATCAACATCATTTTCCGCCTTATCAACCGCAGTGTAGGCAGCGCAATTTATCACAAAATCAGGTTGATTTTCCGCAAAAAACTTTTCAACCGCACTTTCATTGCAAATATCAAGCGTATCAACATCAGTATAAAACACCTGATTATCAGCGTACTGTTGCAAAATTTGCTTCAATTCACTGCCAAGTTGTCCGTATGAACCTGTTACAAGAATTTTCATTTTTTAATAAAAAGAAATTATTTGCAAAGATATAAAAAAAATATTATTTTTGCGTTTTATTTTTGTTAAAAATTTAATTGAATTTTTTATGAAAAAGAGAAAAATTAACCCGTTTTTTGCGCTATATTTGGCTGTTATTTTTTTGCCGATAATGATAATTTCTACGGCTCTGACGGCAATTTTGACGATTATTTTTTCGTTTGCAGGCGACCATCGTTGGACATATTTTCCTGCTGTAATTTGGGGACGATTGTTCTGTTATTTGGCGTTTATTCGCGTAAAAATCAACGGAAAAGAGAATATTTCGTCAAAAAAATCGTATATTTTTGTGTCAAATCATCAAAGCATTTACGATATTTTTGTGGTTTATGGTTGGCTAAATAGCCGTTTTAAGTGGATTATGAAAAATACGTTGCGCAAAATTCCGCTCGTTGGTTTGGCGTGCGAAAAGGCAGGACACATCTTTATAGATAGAAGCAATCCGCTAAAAGCGCAAAAAAGTATTAAAAGAGCGGAAGAAAAGTTGAAAAACGGGGCTTCTGTGGTGATTTTTGCCGAAGGCAGCCGCACAAAAGACGGCAATGTAGGCAAATTTAAGCGCGGCGCATTCAAAATTGCCGAAGACCTAAAATTGCCGCTTGTGCCGATTACTATTGACGGCGCATATAACGTGATGCCATACGGCTCATTCTATGTTCGTCCCTGCAAAATTGTTGTTACCATACACCAGTCCATTGATTGCGAAGAACTCACAAGCGAAAATATGGAAGAGTATATCGCCAAAGCGCGAGAGGCGGTAATTGACGGATTGAAAAAATAAAAAAGTTGTCAAAATAGTACTTTTGACAACTTTTTTTTAATTTATATTTTTAAAAAATCTTAAACCTTACACCCAAAAATGCTGCAAATGCGCTGGTAAATAGTTTCACACTTTCGCCACCCATATTTCTTTCAATATAAGCACGATATTGTCCTTCTGCAAAAAGTTCCCAACTATCAGTAAGATTTACGGCGCAGGTTATGCCTGCAAAACTAAGCGGAGTAAAACCGTTACCTTCCTGCTTAACACGAACGCCATTTTCGCTATAATTATTTTTATAATAATAATATCCCGCCCCCAAACCAACTTGTCCATACCAACTAACTCTTTTGGTAAAACCGTGTCGATATTTATTGAGGTTTGACAGATTGAACGAGGCATAAAGGGCTGCATCAAACGTTCCGCCCGCATACGAACCAAGTGTATTGCCACGATTGTAGGCAAAATAACCGCTTTCTAAACCGAACGAAAAAATGTCGTTGTAGGTGTATTCGCCAAAAAGCACAGGTGCAACCCAACTTGCCTGAATAACGGCTGCTTTGAAATTTGTTTCACTTTCAGCGTGCGGCTTTACAAAAAAATAGTCAATACCGCCTTTAACGCCCAAAGACCATTTGGCAGCATTTTTGTCAAGCATTGACAAATCGCGACTATCTTGCGCAAAGAGATTTAGTCCGAAAAAAATCGTGATAATAATTATACAAATGGTGTTTTTTGTTGTTTGCATAATACTTTTTTTAGTTAAAAAAATTTCGGGTGCAAAGGTACAATTTTTTCGTAAAAAAACAAACGCAAATTTTTATAAAAAAATCTGCGTTCATTTTGCTATATTTTTTATAAATTACCAAGCAAATAACGGATAATCTTTCATCAGTTCATTAACTTTTTTACGAACGGTCGAAATTGTCTTTTCGTTTTCGTAATCGCTTAATACTGTGTCAATTAACTCAATTATTTGTGGCATAAAGTCCTCTTTTGCGCCGCGTGTTGTGATTGCAGGCGTACCGAAACGCAAACCCGATGTTTGAAACGGCGAGCGGCTGTCGAAAGGCACCATATTTTTGTTTGACGTAATATCGGCAGCGACAAGTACATTTTCCGCTACTTTTCCTGTAAGATTTGGAAATTTTGTGCGCAAATCTACCAGCATACAATGGTTATCTGTGCCGCCGCTGATAATTTTGTAGCCCCTATCAACCAACGCCTGCGCCATAACGGCAGCGTTTTTCTTAACCTGCATTTGATAGGTTACATATTCGGGCTGCAACGCCTCGTAAAACGCAACCGCTTTTGCAGCGATAACGTGTTCCAACGGACCGCCCTGAACGCCCGGAAATACTGCGCTGTCCAAAATCGCCGACATCATTTTCACTTCGCCTTTCGGGGTAGTTTTGCCCCAAGGGTTTGGGAAGTCCTTGCCCATTAAGATAATTCCGCCTCTTGGACCTCTCAACGTTTTGTGTGTTGTGGAAGTAACAACGTGAGCGTGTTTTACAGGGTTTTCAAGCAATTTTGCAGCAATCAAACCAGCAGGGTGCGCCATATCAACCATAAAAATTGCGCCGATTTCGTCAGCAACTTTGCGAATTCTCGCATAGTCCCATTCGCGCGAATATGCGCTTGCGCCTGCGATAATCAATTTCGGTCGCTCTGTGCGGGCAATCTGTTCGAGTTGGTCGTAATCAACCCTGCCGTCTTCCTCTTTCACGTTGTATTCCAACGCTTTATAGTTAATGCCAGAAAAATTTACAGGCGAGCCGTGCGAAAGGTGTCCGCCGTGCGAGAGGTTTAAGCCAAGAAATGTATCGCCTGCATTAAGGCAAGCCAAAAACACCGCCATATTTGCCTGCGCCCCCGAATGCGGCTGAACATTCGCCCATTCTGCGCCGTAAAGTTCTTTCAAGCGGTCGATAGCCAAATTTTCGCTCAAATCAACCACTTGACAACCGCCATAATAGCGTTTTGCGGGGTAGCCCTCAGCGTATTTGTTTGTCAAAACACTGCCCATTGCCTGCATAACTTGCTCACTGACAAAGTTTTCCGA
>Ga0209737_10001610_pt1 | contig 16063 bp, 15 predicted proteins | sample TergutCu122P3_FD_187284 | JGI IMG/M metagenome (GOLD analysis project Ga0209737, IMG submission 187284) | Cubitermes ugandensis P3 segment gut microbial communities from Kakamega Forest, Kenya - Cu122 P3 (SPAdes) (version 2) | ecosystem: Host-associated > Arthropoda: Insects > Digestive system...
ACCTTTCGTTTCACGACTCGGCAAAAATCGCATTTTCTAGCCACCAAAAAGCAGAAAATTGGTAAAAGAATGCTAGATGTCCCCGAAACCGTGGGTTTTAGAACTCGGCAAAAATCGCATTTTCAGGTCCCGGAAATGAAGAAAATCTGCTAGTAGTAAGGGTGTCACTTGGGGAAGGTCAATGACCTCCCCCCACCCCCACCCTCCCCAACCCCTACCCCTAATTAAATATGCAAATGACCTAATTAATATGCAAATGACCTACTTAATATGCAAATTATATGCAAATGACCTACTTAATATGCAAATATATGCAAATGACCTACTTAATATGCAAATTATATGCAAATGACCTAATTAATATTCAAGTGGCTAATTAATATGCAAATAACCTAATTAATATGCGGACGTCCTTGATATGCAAATTATGTAGTCTAGACAGAGTGACGTCACAGTCACGTGATGTAAACAAACATGGCGGCTGCGGTTAATAACCTAACCTTTAGTCTAGACAACAAAACAAATATGGCTGCCGTGCGCAACTTTTAAACCCTAACCTAAACACTAGCTATTTTTTCAAGATGGCCGCTAAAGCGCCATTTTTAAATCTTTTGAACTTAACTTTGAATATGGCGCCATTTTTAAATTTTTAAACCTAACTTTGAATATGGCGCGATTTTTAAATTTTTTAAACCTAACTTTGAATATGGCGCCATTTTTAAATTTTTTTAAACCTAACTTTTGAATAATGTACTAACCTAACTTTCAATATGGCGCTATTTTTGAATTTTTTAAAACTAACTTTTAAATAGTGCGCTAACCTAACTTACACATACGCCATTTTAATATGGCTACTAAACGCGCCGTGTTTAAAGATTTAAATTGTTACTAACCTAACCTAAACATAAGTTATTTTCCAATATGGCTACTAAGCGCGCCATTTTTTTTAGTATATTAATTTTTTACTAACCTAACCTAAATTTTACTATTTTAAGTTTTACATTTTTAAGACTCTATGTTCGAATCTCCCCTTTTAAAGGCTAGGAAACAAGGTTTTCCAACCGAGGTAACCTACAAACGATCCCACCCTAGGTAATGTTATTGTAATAAGGATAATAAATAAAAACACAAAATTTTCTATTTACAAATATATACAATGCATTTTATTACTGTTATTAAAATTAAAAATACAATTTATTTTACAAATATATAAAATTACAAAATAGAATTTATTTTTTTTCACACATAAATATATAAAATTACAAAATACAATTTATTTTACAAATATATAAAATTACAAAATACAATTTATTTTACAAACATAGACCATTTTTTTTCACACATAAATACGCATATACAATTACAAAATAGAATTCATTTTACATTCACACTTGTAAACATTTAGTCACTATCTGGATTTGATTTGTTGAAAAGGGTCGTTCTGAACCCCAGTTCATCATACAACGTTTCGAAATCAATGGCATTTGTGTTTGGAGGTGTGCAAAAGGATTTAGATTCAACACACTTATTGCGCCACTCTATCAGTTCGTCTTGGAGTCTGCAGAATTTGATCACTTGTCTGTCTATGCAAGCACTTGCTAATTCTAGCAGTTGTGACCAATCTTTTTTGCTTAGATGCACTTGAGTGTTCTCACTCGTTATGCGGATATACCGTCCACAGTACACTGACAGGGTATGACGTGAGTCACCAAGTTCGTGCACTACACCCTTGGGAATATCACTTTTGAATGTCACCAGGATGAACCACTGTGTGTCGTTTAGCACCGCATGACCTGAAGAATTTCCAATCTTCACTTGCGGTTTGAGGTCATCACTCAGGTAGATGGAGACGTACTTTGTCTCCTGCTCGTTGAGAAAGTAGGTACGGCGTAGTAACGACCACATCTGGAAAACATCAATGAAATGCAGGTTGAGGCGGGCACTTTGCGTATTGCACACTTAGGGTGTAAAAGTTTAGCCATTGAGCTAATGAATAGGCTGTCCGCAATGCACAAACATGTTTAGACTTGTTGTGACATGCAAACGTGCAACTGATGTTAGCCAGACTTATGTCGGCGAGTTCAGGACATCCTAGCTGCATGATATCAATAACTGTGCGTTCAAGAAGACCACTAATAAATTGTGTTTTCAGAGGTCCGAAGCAATAGATTGCAACAGCGGATGATGCCTCGCGATGTAGCACAGTTTCCAACTCTGAATACAGTACATCACCATCATTCCAATTACACCCGTGGTCAATAGCTTCATTTATTCTAGCGTTAAACATTGGTACTTCTTCCCATCCGTATGGTTTCTTAAATATATACGATGAGACTCTGTTACGATGGGAGTCGACAGTTGCCAACTCTTTGACCAAGAGTTCACCATCCCGCCCTTCCAAGTAAGTGAAATCAATCACTAGTAGAGACATTGCTGACTGATAAAAAATAATTGTACGTACCTTTATTTATACCTGGGACTTGCACGACTGCTGCTGCTCCAACTGGCCGCAAGCGGGACACTCTCCAAAATGAGCTCGGAACATGCGCACAGCCTTTATATCGTTGCAGGTGTGGCGAGCAGGTTCAAACATGTTCACGAATGACGTCATGGATAGTCCCCTGGCTCTGTGGAGGGCGTAGATGCAGCAGTAGTGTCCGCAGACATTTGTAGTTAATCCCTGTAGCCTGTGGCGGTTAAATGTCCAAGATATTGAGTGGCGCTGGAGGTATGCCATGATTTCGAGTTTGTATGGTGGTAGACCGTACGAATCAAAATATTCGGCATATCCAGAGTCGGAAAAACAGACAGCTACCCAATGCGAACCGGGCATGTAATGCTTGTCGAGATTGATGACAATTATCGAGGGCTTTACAAGTGTGGATGGTAAAAGATCTATTGGATAAACTCCTTGAAAATACTTTACATGTTTAGTTAAAACTTTATTGATTTGAATGGTATTCATTCTACTGTGACGTTCCTGGAGTTGTCAATTTCAACGTGCCCCGGGAATTCAGCATACAAAATGCAGGTGACAGGTTCTGGTAGTGGTTTTTTAAAGCGTGCTTCAATGCGCACATTTCCTTGGCGGGGCAAACTTATATGTTCTTCATCAGCCTCTCTGTCTGGTGTTAGGTCAAAGCCTAACACGTAGAAACCTTTTGTGAACATTTCTAGAGAAATCATGTGAGCACGGTCATCGTGATGTATACCAGTACTCGAAAATAAAGTTTCGTAAGCTCTGGTAGCTCCAAAGGGCGAAGAGCAATCCATTGTGAGTGGCTCAGAAGGGTGCTGAACACCATTTACATACAATACAAGATTTGTCATATCATAATGATGAAAGTGGAATGGATTTGTACTAGCAGAACCAACGAATGCGGCATTTTTAACCATTGCTATAAGAATCCTTTCGGGAATTGGTCCAAGGAATGCATTATCAATAGAGACCTGCTGGGCCCCAGAACTCGCAGTAAAAGTTTTAATCTGAGTATGTGTAACAGGATAATGTGCTTTACGTTTCATACCCAAAACATTAGCATGAGCTAGAAGAAGAGGGGGCTTCAATTCGACCTGAGTGATAAAAAGAGTAGCGTCTAAAATCTTGATACGTACTTTGGCATCGTCTGAAGGTGCCAAAAGATAGAAAGATTCTGGTGCACGTGTAAGTTTAATGTTCATATCTACACCGTTAATTAGCATTCTATCAGAATTGAACAAGTCAGCATGGAGTCTTCCATACAGTTCTATAGTTTGACTATTGCTGAGGAAATTTAATCGTGTTGTGTAACCGCTGTTGTCTTTGAGTGCTCCATCGCTAGTAGGCGAATCGAGGAACCAGAAACTTGAAACTAGATGCGTGCCAGACGCATCAGAACCATAGTTTAAAAGCTTTTCTAGGTATGCTTTGTAATGATAGTTTGTCTCGTGAAGAGTAATAGGTTTGCCATTTAACGAGACACTGAGAGAACTAAACATTGAATGCAGCAAGTTATTGATGCAGCCAACTGTGTTTGACTCACCACTCGGTAGATCTGAACCATCAGTTTTTACAAGTTTGATGCGTAACAGTAGACGCACAGAATTTAAATCAATGTAGTAATCGCTATGCCCCGAACAATTAAATTCCAACTGAGCAGGGTTGTCTGCTGGCGCAATAGGTTTGTATGTAACGGTGTGACTGTTGACGACAGAAGTTTGTATGCTGCGTTTGAGGAAGATATCAAGCCCCGACTTTAAACACTCCATTATTTCTCCTTCCTTTCTTCTCTGAGAAAATGTCCTTTACCTTCCTGCGTTTACTTTGAGACTGAGCTTTTTTCAGCTTCCGCTTCCTTTTTAAACCCAAGCCAGACCCCGTCATATTTTTAATTTTTTCTTGAAGGTTATTCTTTGCTTCACCAAAACGATTTTTGAAAATATCGCCCACAGGCTGTTCCGGTTCCTTATTGAGAAAATCGGTTATAATATGGGATCCTGTTTTCAAGGCTTCTTTTCCTACAGCCTTAGCCCCTGAATACAACAGAGGTTTAACAAAACGAAAAAGTCCTCTGAAGAAGGATCCTATGCCATTACCCCTTTGCAGCCTGAAACTAGCCCTGTACACAGGACCTATTTCACCACCGCCACCGCTTTGATTTACGTAGTACCGTGTATATCGATCCATTGTAACTGACAAACTGAGAATTATTGCGTTGAGGACTTCTTTTTAAAGTGTAATATCACAAGGCACGGAATATCACTATCTTCAAAAACCACATTTTCACCAGTTTTTGTAACTAAACGAATAGCTATCGACTCTATAAAGGATTGTTCCACTGGCCTGTACATTGGGTAGTTAAATTTATGAAAACCTGTAGCCGACGGAAAGTGTAAGGAAGTCAGTAGTCGTACGTAAGAATCCCCAACCAAATTTGGTCTGATAATATCCGTGTAAACGTAGACTGGTTCAGGCAGAGTAAAGTCAAAATTATCTTTTGCAGCTAGGGTTATTCTAGAAGAACGGCAATTAGCAGGGGTCATAATTGTTTCAACTAAATCTTCAACACTCTTATACACTTTGACTGGAAAATGAGATACCACGTTCTCGCTAATATGAAGTGAATTTTGTCCATGGCACATACTTAATAACCCCGTTGTGGACTCATGAGGAGGTAAAAAATTGTTTAGTAACTCACTGAATGCAGTGATAAACTGATCTTTTCTGTTTGATGATTTGAAATTTCGGGTTAGATGCGCGATTAAATCGTTTAAAGATTCATAGTGCTTTACGGGAAACTTAACAGGAGTTGAGTCGAAACGCAACGTATTGTATAGCAAACGTTTTTTGTACCCTCTAGGATAAGATATTTCAACTAGTCCAACCTCCCATTTGTCAGGTTCCAACTCGATTGGAGTGGCCAATTTAGTTCTAAAACTGGCTATTGTGTTGTTTGGAAAAAAATTAGCCGAACTATCTGATGGTAATGTTACGTAAAATTGATCCATTATATTTTCTTGATATCGGAAGCGTTAACCCAAGAGTTGAAGGTCTCGTCGTAACCTTTCCACTTGACAAGATGTTGTTTAATACCGCTTTTATTACGTGTGCGCACTATTTTATCTATGTGGAACTCGGTTTGTGGCGATACAGTGACCTTGACAAGCTCGTAATTGTAAAACTGCCCTTCGATAGGTCGAGCCTGCAAGTCTGAGAGTTCGTAAACAGGTTGGGGCAGGCGCTGAATGACCTTGACTACCCGAAATATTTCTGTTGAAAAGGTTTGTTCATACCCTTTGGCAAACTTTACCTTTTCTTTTGTTATCCTTACAAGATCTCCCACTTTAAATTTAGCGCGGCCTTCAGGAATTTTAGACCTGAGACTATTCATCTTTTGCCAGACAGAGTAAATGTTTGAAGGGTTTACTTTACTTGGAGCCATACCTATTGTGGAATGTACAGAGTTGTTGTAACCCACTAAAAGATTGTTTACGACATTTAAATAACGGTATGTATTATTTTTTGTGAAATATTTAAACATCCTTGTTTTCAAAGTTCTATTAAAACGCTCAATAATTGCACCCTTTATGTCGGGATTGTGAGTCGTATGAAAACTCACCCCCTGACGTTTTAAGTACTGCTGGACAGATGAATTAACAAATTCAGTACCTTTATCTGATTGTATAGTAATTGGTTTTCTATTTTTAAATAAAGATTTTAAAGCTGTTGTGATTGAGGTGCCGGTCTTATCCTGTAGAGGCACGCTCCAAGCGTATCGTGAAAATATATCTATAACATTTAAAAGATATTTGTATTTATCGTTATATATCGAGAGGGAACTTAAATCTGCAAGGTCCATTTCCCACACGTCATCAATGTTTGTTACAGTATATGGATTACGAGGGAACCTTTTTCGTACAGGTTTGTGCAAAGTGTACGTGTTCTGACCTGCCAACCACTCTTCCACATCCCGTTTCTTATATTTACTTGCCTTGACCAGCTTTTCTACTGACCCGAACCCTGCTGCATGTTTAGGATCGTAATAAACTTTACCCAAAGACATTATTGATACGATTCCCAAGGTACTTGACGATCCGTAAAGAGTTGCGAGATAAACCGCGTATATTTAAGTCCTTTGTTTGCTCTGATCCTACCTGTAGGACTATAATTTAATCTATGTGCATTAGACTGGAGTAGTATCTGTTTATATGCCTGTCTATCTTGTAGAGTGACCAAGTTTTTATCAGGTTTCGACTTGGCCAGTAATTCCCACAGACCCTGTGTTGACTTGTACTTTTTACCATCTACAAATACGTGTTTATTATTATATTTAAAAGTCGAACGCCCTATTTTAAAAGAACTGTCTTTATCGTCTTGGTACACACCAAAAGTTGGGTCGTGCGATCCTTTACGTTTTAATACATTATCCATATATTTTGAATTTACAGGTAAAGGTTCAGATTCTGATTCCGAATCTAACATTTCTGTTTTAAACAAAGGCACTGAGCCTATTATACGTTTACGTTTAGTATCTCCCTTTTCTATTATTGGAATTGGGATGGGTTCCCGTTTTCTCTTTTCTGTTTTCAGGTATTGGTCTTGATGCAGACGAACCTGAGTCCATTTATTGTAGCTGTGATCTTTACTTTTAAGTATCTTTTTAACTGATGGTGGTGACTGAGAACTCTTTTCCCACAGTTCTGGGGGAACTAAAATCATACGTTGCAACGCCATTTTAACTATTCTTACTAACAATTGCTCCTATGACACTAGACAAAATACTTGTAAGCAGTGGAACTATAAACCCGCCCTTTTGAACTAAAAGTTTACGTTTACTTTTAAAACTAATTTTAGGGTTTACTAACGCTCGTAAACGATTCTTATATTTACTCAACTTGCTTTTCTCATCTTTAGTTAATTTATGATTACCATTTAGTGTATTTATAGCACACTCGACAATAGCCTTTATCAATTCGTCGCTTGCAGATGTAAGTAACACGCGTCTGGCTTGGGGTTTAGCGTCTTTAAGGACGTGAAGAAAGTGTAGCTGTGACTTCAATCGGTTCATTACCTTGAACAGGTGCAAAAACCTCAGTTAATTCCCCCGGAAAAATCTTTGTTCTAAATCTCAGAAGATCGTTAATTGACTGGGTTAAATCCAAAAATAAATAAGTATGCGGATCTTTACAAACGTTCAAGTACGTTTTGTGGAAACTAGAAGTGTTTTCAGGATAGACTTGGCGAGCTAAATGTACAATCTGAGTCTTGTCTCTGGGGTTCTTAAACACAACTATATACTTGCTATTTAAGGAAATATCACGTGACGATGAACTTTGATGAAACAAGTTTTGTGTAATTAGAACCAAACTAATGTTTCGATGATGCGATCCTTTAGTAAATAATTCGCTCACTTTTGTGGAATAGGCAGAGTCCATCAAATCATCCAGCACTATAAGTGTAGGTACGTTTTCGGGGTTTTCAAAGTCTGGCACACCTTTTACAAATGAAACGTTTTTCAGGTGATGCGGGGCGTTGTTTTCACTATGACACCACACAATAGTATCATACACAACGTCACAAAGCTGCTCCCTGCACTCTATCAGTCGAATTACAAATGTAGATTTGCCGCAACTACTTGGCCCTGCAACGATTAGTGTAAATGGATGTTGCAGCTTCAACGTCATACTCTAAAATGATTTCAAATGTCCAAAGACACCTCTATTTATGCCTAAATTTATTGCCCTGAATCCTGGCCTCAATAAATAAATATCTGTATAAATAAATAAATAAACATGTATAAATAAAACTCTGTATAAATAAACACTCTGAAAATTAATAAACATGTATAAATAAAATTTTGAATAAATAGAAAAACATAATTATAACCATATGGAAGGGAGTCAAAGTTGTCCATAAGCCGGCGCTTCTTAAAGACAACCTTGTACTCCTTTGTTTCCAGTTCTGAGACGACTACACCACAATGTTTCCTTTTGATCTTCTTAGGATTGTGTACATGTAAAGGTGTGTCGTCTTCAAGAATCATGCTCCTCAGAGAAGTGAAGTTTACAACCTCTGAATTGTTGTAATTCAAGGTTATACACTTCACTTTACACTTAGATGTTCGTTTTCCTGTGGCGGGGCAAAAGACCATAAATGCGTAGTTCTTAGGGCCACCCGATACAAACTCCTCAATGAAGGAGCCAGAGCCAAACTCCTCCAACTCATCAGTGAGGTCGCCCAGATAATCCCCTCTATGTACTTTTGGGGCCTCATCTACATTCTGAATGTAGATTACAGAGTCGGTGTCACAGTACAGGACAGACTCCCCCAATTCCCTCAGGTACTCGTACAGTTTAAGTCGAGCCTGGGTTGTTACGTAGGCAGCAACTGCCACGTTAACATTCTTCCCCGTGGCCACGTTTTCCTCGGAATATTTCCAACAAACACATGCCACTTCATCGTTCGGAAATATCAGGCTTTGAACCTCGATACCCGGACGTGTCAAGAGATCATAAAACTCTTTCTCGGAAGATACAATGTTTGTCTGGGTCTTGTTCTGGTTTTGAGCCCATTTTCCCCACATTGAGTTCAATTTCAACTTAGCCAAAGTTCTCTGCCCAGCATTTTTTGAAATTGATGCCTTGTCTAAAGCAATTCCCTCTGCGCGCCGGTATTCCTCAATGTATCTGTCCCTGTCTTCCTCACTCTGAACCCAGGATGGGTAGCCGGATGATTCCTGTTTCAATTTTAAGAACATGTTGACATACTCTGTAAAAAAGCCACCTGAATTGGAACCTTTGTCAACGCATGTCACTGTATATTCCCAAAATTCAAACACTTCTTTCACAATATAGCCCATCTCCACGGCCTTTCGGATCTCATCCACAACCCATGTTCCTACTATACACCGCTCCTTTTCAGAGTGTGTACAGTAGTCTTGGTTCATGGTGTCGGCACAAGCAGAACACAATGGGAACATCAGTTTGGAGTTGCTCTTATATGGAAGAACTGGATGATACAGTTTCCTAGGAGGTAGAACACTACATTTCAAAATCCCCTCCCTATCCAAACAGTCAGGGGGACAGTCTGCACCCACGTACACTTTCGGGTGACCTACTGGGAACTTTCCATATTTACAAATGTAGGGGTACAGACTGATGACATCAACATACCTGATTTGTTCCCCCTGCTTAACTCTGTAGTATGTTTTAGTTGCTTCAGTCCTACCTCCGTACAAGGCATCTCGAATATTAATAGGGGAATTCTTCACATAGGGGTGCGAGCCAAGTTCTTTCTCAAGGCCTGGATTTTGGAGTAACAGTTTTCTAAACTCGCAACCCCAGATCGAAACAACACTATAACCTGCATCTTTGATCTTTTGCAGTCGTGCCATGGTTTCCTCATACCTGCCCTGCAAAGTTTCCGTCGTTTTGCCAATGGGCGTATGGCGATTGGGCATGCAGGAAGGACAGCCGTGCCAAAAACATCCCAGATACTCGAAGACCTCATTAGTCTCCTGACAGTACCCATCAACTTTCACATTTGGTACCCGATCCAGATGTACCTCCCTCCCATTGCCGGCATGAACAATATTGCTCCTTGATTGACCAATGTACGCCAGCCATTGAAGAGCTTCAACAGACTGGCGATATCCCATGCGGTACCCCCCTCTCGGGATAATACCTACAGTGTCAGGTTTCAGGAACATGGTTCGGAACACCTTATTACAAATGGATGATATTGTAATAGCTTGCCGAAAGGGATCCATCTTGACTAATTTCAGAAACAAGTTTCTAAACGCGCAGCATGCCTGCCTCAATACATTGACATCGTCCATGCAGTAGGCCAACAGTTCTTCCTTATTACGGAAAATTTTGTCTTTTTGCCTTCCATACCATTCCAAAAATTGGGCTCGCTCATCACCTGACATGTAGTCCGCCCCGTAGAACTTGGGTTCAGGATAAGGGCCCACATAATCCAAATTCTTGGCCGTGTTGAAGAAGTGGGGGTAGTACCCCTTCTTGCATGTGAGGTCAAATGATTTGGGCATGCTTTTTAGACTCATAGGCAAAAAATTTAACGAATCCAAAAACTTCAGATGCCCTAATGTCATACTCAAAATTTTGGTACCATCCATTACTAAATCAGGCTTCCATTTCAGTTCCAAAAACCTGCGCAGTAGAAACTGTGCGTCGTATCCACGAGAATTGTGTGATATGACATAAATCTTGTCCGCGAATGGTCTAGACAGCCGGAGATAATCAATAAATTTGCCTACTGGGTCCTCCCAAAACACGTGGGTACACTTACCGCACTGATCACAATCAATTTCCATATCGTCCATGGCTTGACATTTAGAACACATTTGCTGAGCACATATGAGGTTCGGAATATGTCCAAAACACCCATCATCACTGGCAAGGTCTTGCGTACACTCCGTATCGAAGAACACGTACATGTACTTGTCTGATAGCTTGCTAGCAGTCAGTGGAGCCACGTAGCAAAAATGGCCTGAAGGTTGCTTTTTGTTACAGTTCGTGCAAAACGTCTTGTTACATTCATGTTTTGAATCTCCAGTTACCAAATAACTACAATTTCGGCATACCTGTCTCCACTGGCAGACTACCTTGCTTTTCACTTGAGGGTCATATGATTCTGAAAACATTTCTCACTGAGAAAGCACCTGTTGCATGTACTACAATACTTTGTCTGATCTTTGGTACAGGGTGGCGTAGCATTACACAGGGAGCAAACTTTGTCACATTTGTGTGTTTTATCATAGAGTGTGTCACACGCGTTACATATATACCTTTTCGCCATAGCAGCCTTGATGTTGGTTATCACGTTGTAGTGCCCATTGTCCGAATCATAAAGCAGGTACAATTTCTTGGCCGAATGGGAATTTCCACTGAAAATAAGCCTATCAGGGCTAAGGCCATCAAACACAACAATTTTGTAGTCCGAAAGGTAGTCTTGAAATTGTTGAAGTTCTTCAAGGCCTCCGCCATTGGACAAATCAACGCCGGACGCCTTCAAAAGTTCTTCAACAGGTTTATTCAATCCATACCCATGCCTATATGATGCGTACTTTGGGTCACTATTAACGTTAGCTATAGCGATTACAAGTGCGTGAGCCATACATAAAAATGCTGCTTTCACAACAACAATACTCCTCTTTATAGCACTCAAAACATCCAGAGATCGCCCTTTCGTCTTTTCTCGGCCATTACCAACAGGCATCCTCACGTGGTCCAAATGCACTTCAAGACGGTCACTCAAACCAAACCTAGCATTGCTTTGAATGACTTTCCCAAGCACGGCCCAGACCACGTCAGGCTTAAGTTGGTCACGGCGCCTCAAACTAATGCCAACCACTTTATCCTGCACATTCTCAGTATTACGTATTCTTAGTCCCACCAAATCTCTATCTGGCACTTTGTCCACTAGGTAATCAGTTATCGCCGTAATGCATTCCTTCAGATAAAGAGTAGGTTCTTGCTCTTCGCCCGGAGAATTAAATTTAATAAGCAAACTTCGCCCGGTTGCATTAAATTTTGGAAAAGATTTTGAAGTCTCATCCAAAATCTTAAAGGGTAGCTGTTTTTCCGACACTGGACTGTTCCAAATAGAAGAGGATGCTATCTCAGTATCCGGCTCCTCTCTCCTTACAAAAGGAGCTTGAGCGGCTGGGATAACACGCTCCCTATTCAGAAACATCTTTTTAGCCATTTTATATTTTGATTCAAAGACTACCACTTACTTTAAAATAAGTTGTGATGACTGGTTGCTGCTGGCAAAAGTAGCTGGTGGCATGTTGTAACTGATGGCAGGCTGCTGCTAGCGAATGTAGCTGGTGGCAAGTTGTAACTGATGGCAGGCTTTTAAAATGTAGTTGGCAGGCTGCTACTGACAGTTAACACAAGTGTAGCTGACAACAGTTGTAGTTGTTGACAGCTTGCTAGTTAACTCAGACGTTGCTGCTGTCAGTTGTAATTTGTTGCTGACGACTTCGTACAGATGTAGCTGGTAGTAGCACAAGTATACACTCTAAACACGCAGGTAATCCAAAAGGCACTAGATCTAAACTCCACAATAGTTCAGTAAAGAATATTAAAGTATACCCAAAACCGGTCAATTTATACTCCTCCCCCTCCCCTGCCCAAACGTGTCCTAACATGTTAAATTGCAAGTGCATCTTTAAAACGATGACTCATACATTTTACAACCGGCACAAGTAATAAATTTTTAAAACCTACAAGTGTAATAAAATGTTATGACCCCTAACCCTAATAAAATGTTATTACCTGTAGGCGTTATAAAATTTACAACCTATAACCGTAATAAACTTTTTTATGACATGCAAGTGCAATAAAAATTTACACCTGTAACGGTTATAAAATTTTACAAGCCCACTTGTAAAATTTTCGTTGTAAGCCGTAAACCATAATAGGTTTTATTACCCTTTCAAAACAGGTTTCATCTTGTCTAAATGCAGGTGCGTATTCGATTTGTAATTTATGGTTTTATTGCCCCTAAAATAAACACGCCAAAATGTACTTACGTAATTCATATTACACAAAATTTAAGTGTGCAGTCTAACTTTAAAATTTTAAAAATGTCTATACATGTAAAAGCAGCAATTTATACGTACGTTTTAAACGTCACTACAAAAAGCTTCAATGCAGTAAAACTGTGCGCATTGTAGCTAAAATGTTTCCTGTCCGCTTATAAAAAAGCAGGTACGTTTTTTCTTCTGTTCGTTTTTAACAAAGCAAACAAAATACTTCAAGGTAACTTTCTTTGTAACACTTAGTTTAACTTCGCAAATGAACTGGCGACACCTTGTCTAGGATACTTTCCCTCAAGCGTAAAAATGCGTACCTGCGTTCTTCCCTCTCTCTCTCTTTAGTTTGTGCCTGTCAAATAAAGTGCGTACGATGTAACAATTCCTTTAACCTAAGCGTACATGTTGCGCGTAAGTCTTGTACTAAAATACTATTTCACGTTATTGTATAACAATATTTAAATGCTGTGTGTTAAACAAAATACGTTATCCTTTGTTCATTTATTATGTTAGCGCTAAAAGTACTAATTTAAACACGCTTCTAATTAATATAAATTATTCTGTTCAACGTATTGTTTCATACTGTACCACGTATTCTTAAACGTGTGTTGTGCAAGTTTTGTAGCGTGTTTACGCGATTTAAAACTGTCTAGCCAATACTTAAATACAGGTTTTTGCTTGTAACTGAATGGCCCGCGGCAACTAACACACTGCTCAATAAAGCTATTCCTTTCTGCTGTCTCGCGGTACAGTGCAACCACACAGCAAAACTTCATTTACGTGTGTAAAATAAAACAATTCTATTTGCTAAATAAAGTACATATACTGTACGTTACTTAATATTAAAAATAAAATAACAGTTGTGTTTTTAGTGTTGAAGCTAGTTACGTATTTTTAAACCTAAGAAATACGTTCTGCATTCTTAGCTGTAAGCCGGTAAGCGCCAGAGGCAATGTCGGTGTACCTGTACCTTCGTCCTAAAGTAAAATCTCCCCTCTTGTTGTATTGCCTTAACAAAGAACACTACCTTCTTGGAGGCCAAGGCCCAGTTGGTTGTAAAAACCACTCACCCCCTAGCTTTTAAAACTGCATTCTTCGTGTCTTCAGTCAGTAACACTCAACAATTTATGTCTATACAAAAGCATTTCGCGCAGAATTTAATTTCGCGGCGAATAAAAAACATTTTTCAGTTATCGTAAAGTTAAAAACATTTAAAACTAGCATTTACATACTATTTAATATTAATGTAACCAATATTTACACACTATTTAAGTTTCTAAGACTTCGTTTTCGCAATCGTCAGTGCTCTTAAGTAAAAATGCTCCGAGTTTTCCGAAAGCAATAACTAACCTCGCAGCGTGAAATTTAAATCTCTGTTCGTACACACGCTAAAATGCCAACCGAACATAAAGTTCATTGTGACCTGCCGCTGCTTGTAAATAAAGTTTAGTTTGTCTACAAATGTTATATCCTTCTAGTGTTCCTATACTTTGTAGCCAAAATGCAATACGCGTATTTCTTTTAAGTAGCGTACTAAAATCTATTACAAGTTGCCGTGCAGTATATAATTATACCTAGTATTATTTCCTGTTTATAATTCCTTAAAAATAAAAGTGCGTACTTATTCACCGTATTTTTTAATGTAGTACCGCTTGTTTTAAAACCGTTACTGTTATGCATAAAATACGCGCTTGCCGCAAAGCTGCACTCTATTAAAAAGTTATACTTTAATATATTAAATATTTATAGTTATAATTATTTTTTCATATTTTATATTGCTTTCTGTCCTTTATAAAAAAGAAACGGTTAATGCGACAGTATTCGAACCTAGAATATTTCAATTACGAGTCCGAAATCTTGTCAATCAGCCGTTTCTTTTACGTTATACAAATATACATAAAAAGGTCTTAAACACGTAAGGCTAGCGCTGTATAAGGTAATACATTTAAAAATAGCGCGCAAGTCGCCATATTTAAGCGCCAATTCAAATAAGCTTTACAAAATTAAAAATAGCGCCATATTCAAAGTTAAGTTAGTACATTATTCAAAAGTTAGGTTTAAAAAAATTTAAAAATGGCGCCATATTCAAAGTTAGGTTTAAAAAATTTAAAAATAGCGCCATATTCAAAGTTAGGTTTAAAAATTTAAAAATGGCGCCATATTCAAAGTTAAGTTCAAAAAATTTAAAAATGGCGCTTTAGCGGCCATCTTGAAAAAATAGCTAGTGTTTAGGTTAGGGTTTAAAAGTTACGCACGGCAGCCATATTTGTTTTGGTGTCTAGACTAAAGGTTAGGTTATTAACCCCAGCCGCCATGTTTGTTTACATCACGTGACTGTGACGTCACTCTGTCTAGACTACATAATTTGCATATCAAGGACGTCCGCATATTAATTAGGTTATTTGCATATTAGTTAGGCCATTTGAATATTAATTAGGTCATTTGCATATAAGTGCATATTAAGTAGGTCATTTGCATATATTTGCATATTAGGTAGGTCATTTGTATATAATTTGCATATTAAGTAGGTCATTTGCATATTAATTAGGTCATTTGCATATTTAATTAGGGGTAGGGGTTGGGGAGGGTGGGGGTGGGGGAGGTCATTGATTTTCCCCAAGTGACACCCTTACTACTTCTGCTCGACTGTTACCATCAATAGAGGGGACTCTTTCCATCAATCTAAAATCGCATTTTCAGGCATAAAAAATGTAGAAAATTTCCACACTCATTGCGTAGAACCTTGACACGTTGGTTTCACGAATCTCCAGAAATGGCACTTTCAGGCTGCCAAAATGCAGAAAATTTGCTCCCACGAAGCTGGGTGCCCTTGAACCATGGGTTTCACGACTCGGCAAAAATCGCATATTCTAGCCTCCAAAAAGCAGAAAATAAGGTAAGAAGGCTAGGTGTCCCCGAAACCATGAGTTTCAGCACTCGGAAAAAAATCGCATTTTCAGGCCCCCGAAATGAAGGAAATCTGCTGGATTGTTTGCATCAATAGAGTGCACCCTTTCCAT
>Ga0209737_10001611_pt1 | contig 16056 bp, 11 predicted proteins | sample TergutCu122P3_FD_187284 | JGI IMG/M metagenome (GOLD analysis project Ga0209737, IMG submission 187284) | Cubitermes ugandensis P3 segment gut microbial communities from Kakamega Forest, Kenya - Cu122 P3 (SPAdes) (version 2) | ecosystem: Host-associated > Arthropoda: Insects > Digestive system...
AGTTTTCTTGGAAAGATGTGGTCTATTTCAGGGTTAAACCTTCCATTAATTTCGGGGTCAAATTGGTATACTCTATTTGGAGTTAGCATTTTTAACGCAAACCATATATAACCAATAAATCTTTTTTCTTTTACGACAACATCACGCAATTCTTTTTCATTAACATAATCTTCAATATCTTTTAACGGGAAGTCAAACATATCACTTCCTTCTTTTTTAGCTTTTGCAGATTTTTCTTGTATTATTCGTGTAAAATTACCTGCATATCGGGGTAAATTCCAATCATTTATCTGAGATTTAATAAAATATCTGTTTATAGTTTGCAAATTTTGCGACGAAACATCTTTTAATTTTTTGTACTTTACTTTATATATTTCATAAAAATACACCATAACCGGAAGTAATGCCAAATTTTTAGGAACTATTGAACTATTGTTTATGCTCAAATACCCGTAAATATAATCTTTAAAAAAATCCGTGAGCGGTTGTTCTAATATATCCCAAGCATTTTTCATTTCTTCTATTTCTGAATTTTTTGTTTTAGTTGGATCTATCTTCACGGCGTTTTTCACAATAAGATTCAACAATTGTAATATATTATATGCGTTAAACATATAACCATTTCCTGTAATGTTATATATTTTTTTGGAACACTTTTGAAGTTTTTCTTCAAAATCATAACTTTTTTTCTTTATTTCAGTAAATAATAAATCTGAAAGCGATAACGCCATTCCGCCTGTATTTAATCTCGCAAATACTTCATTAACGACATTTTCGTCTCTGCTTTCTATTGGAAAATAAGCCAATGATTTAGTATCTGTTTTTACAAAAACACTCCATAGTTTATCAATATTTTTTTCAATCAAAAACTCTTGGTCTTCTGTTATATCTTGATTTTTACTTATAATTTCCTTTCTTAATTTCGTTTTTTCAGTATCATCTGTTTTAACAAAAAGTTCATTCATTCTTATTTTATGCCAAGAAATATTTTCGTTTTTCTCGACAAAATAAAAACCTGTTTCTTCGGTTTCTGTATCTTTTTCATCATACAAAAGATTAAATATAAGAACCTTGTTATTAAATGTATGCTTAAGACAGCTGAATAAAGTTTGTAGTCGTTGTTGTCCGTCATAAATCAGCCACTTATCTTTTCTTGCATGCAATCCTTTATCAACCAGTTTCGGGATATTATCCGGCTGATAATCTTTGATAAATTCTCTATAAGAAACGACAACATCTGTATTCCAAATAATCAACGCTCCTATAGGGTATCCTTTAAATATTGAGTCAAATAATTTACAAATATAATTTTCATTTTCATATCTGCTTCCCCAAACATAAGGACGCTGTATCGCAGGCAAGAACCAACCATTATAATCAGAGTTAATCTTTCTTATTGCATCTTTTACGGAAATTGTTTCATAAGACATAAACTTAACCTAACCTTTCAAAATTCCCCACAAAAATACTTTCCGCCACGCCGCTACCCCGCCACATTTTTCGTCAAATGAAACCCCAATCCGCTCGGACAAGGATAAACATTAAGTCCAACTTCCGCAGATTGAAAATTCACAACATCTAACGCTTCTTTTTGTGTAAAATATAGTTTTTTCGCTTGCCCGTCGTGTCCTTTACAACCGCATTTTTTTCTTGGCACGAATCTTTCTTTAACAACTTCTTTAGTTCCGACACAAACAATTTTTTCTATTTGTGCGAGTTGTTCTTTTTGAATATTGTTTAGTTCTTTTTTTGCATTTTGCATAACTAAATTTTACCTTTAATTAAATCATAAGTAGCAATAATACTTTCTGCCATAAACATCTCTAACAATTCAAATTTTTCATTTATTTGAGCAGTTTCCAAATACTTATAATAAGCGTGCTTCTTTTCTTTAAGAACTAATGGCGGCATTACGCCATATTGTAAAGCCGAAATAAAAATAATAAGCCGTCCTGTTCTTCCGTTGCCGTCTGAAAATGGATGAATTCTTTCAAATTCGGAATGTGTTTGTGCTAAAAAACGAATCAAATCACTTGTTGGAGTATTTAGTTTTTCCGTAAGTTCTTCTACCAATTTCGGAATTTTAATATGATTAGCCAATACAACTCTCGAAGCCGCAATTCTTGCCCCGTGATTACGAAATGCTCCTGCATCATAAATAATTGAATTCATAAGCCGCAAATGAATTTCTAAAATCAGTTCTTTTGTCCAAACAAATTTATCTGCTTTGTCGTGCAATTCATCTAACAAAAAATATAATGCCGAGCGGTGATTTTTGGCTTCAATTTGCTCTTTTGCCGTTTTATTTGCCAAAACTTTATTTTCATCAGACAAAATCTCTTGAACATCAGCCAAAGTCATCGTTGAACCTTCAATTGTGTTGGTATGATATGTCAAATGTAATGTTAAAATATCTAAAACATTATTGTTTTTTACTATATCTGCAACATTCATTCTCTTGGAAACCGCATTATTCTTTTGATTGTTCAAAGTTTCATTGTTTATTTCAGCATAGCCAATAATATCTAAATACAATAATTCTATTTTTTGCACATATTTAAGATAAGGATTAGATTTCCCGTTAATCCATAAATTTACGGTTTTTTGAGATGTGCCGAGATTTCTTGCTAATTCTTCTTGTGTCCAATCTGCACTCAACAAGATTTCTTTTAATTTTTGACTTATAGTTTTTTCCATAAAACTCTCCTTGTTGTCAAAATAATAAAATGTAATAACGACTGTCAACTTGTTATTACGTTTTGTGCTTTTATCTTATCTCAACTCCCGAATAACTTCCAAAAATTTCTCGCCGTATTTATCCATTTTGCTTTTCCCCACGCCTGAAATTTGCAAAAACTCGCCTTCATTTTTCGGGTTTCGCATACACATGTCAATAAGCGTGCTGTCGTGAAAAATTACGTACGCCGGAACTTTTGCCGCAGATGCCAATTCCGAACGCAATTTTTTGAGTGCTGCAAACAATTCTTCGTTCATTCCGAATTTTACTAATTTTCCAACTCTTTCATTTCTTTCTTTGCGCTGCTTTTTCTCTTTCGGCAGAGCAATCATATCTTTTCTGTAAAGCATAAAAACCTGCTTTTTCTCACGCAAAATTTCATTTGATTTCTCAGTTAATTTTATTATCGGATATTTTTCGCCTGTTTGCTGTAGAAATCCTTTTTCTAAAAGATAATTACAAATATCGTGAATTTCTTTATCCGAATTTTCTTTCATTATTCCGTAAGTGCTTAATTTATCTAAGCTTAACTGCAATATCTTTTCAGATTTTCCGCCACGTAAAACTTCAATTATTCTTGTAATTCCAAAATTTTGATTCATTCTGAAAACGCAAGACAAAATTTTCTGTGCTTCTGTCGTAATATCTCGCTCTTCAATCGGATTTTTGTTTTCACAATTTCCGCAATTTCCGCATTCAACTTCTTCTTTATCATTAAAATAATCTAAAATATATTCTCTGAAACAGCCCGTATTTCTGCAATAAGCTATCATTTCGTCAAGCCGCTTTCTATCGCGTTTTTGAATTAGCTCAATTTCATCTGCCGTAAGTTCGGGATTATTTTCGCCCATATTTTCAATAAAAAACTTTGCGGTAATTATATCTTTTTCGGAGAAATACAAGACGCAGTTTGCCGGACTGCCATCTCGCCCCGCACGCCCAGCTTCCTGATAATAACTTTCGATATTTTTCGGCATATTGTAATGCACAACAAGCGACACATTGCTTTTGTCAATCCCCATTCCGAAAGCATTTGTCGCAACAATAATTTTCTTGCGGTCATAAATAAAATCGTCCTGATTTTTCTTCCTCTCTTCCGCAGAAAGTCCTGCATGATAACGAGTTACTTCAAATTTATCAGTATTAAGTTTTTCACAAATTTCTTCAACAAATTTTCTTGTTGAGCAATAAATTACACTAACTCTATCTAAATTTTCGCTTAATAATTTCAACAATTCGTCATATTTATTTTTCGGTTTTTTCACATCAAAATGCAAATTTTCACGATTAAATCCCGTCGTAATAATAAACGGATTTTGCAAATTCAAAATTTTGGCAATATCGTTCTTAACTTCGGGTGTTGCCGTAGCTGTAAATGCAGAAATTACAGGGCGTTGCGGCAAATTATCTATAAATTCACAAATCTTCAGGAAACTTGGACGAAAATCATTCCCCCAATGCGAAATACAATGTGCTTCGTCAATTGCAATCATAGAAATATTCGCATTTTTCGCAAAATCCGCAAAACTTGGAGTATCAAGACGTTCGGGAGCAACATAAATTATTTTGTATTCGCTATTTTTCGCATTATTCAAAACTTTTAGCATCTGCTGAAAACTTAATTCCGTATTGATAAACGCAGCAGAAATTCCGTCTTCCACAAGTCCCAAAACTTGGTCTCGCATCAGCGAAATCAACGGCGAAACAACAATCGTAATTCCGTCAAAAATCATAGCCGGCACTTGAAAACAAATCGATTTCCCCGCACCTGTCGGCATAACTGCCAAACAATCTCGATTTTGCAAAAGAGCATCAACAATTTCTTCCTGCCCTTTTCTGAAACTTGAATACCCGAAATATTGACTTAAAACTTCATTTTTTGTCATTTTCTCTATCTACCTTGTTTTATTTAAAATAACTGCACAAAAATACATTTCGCTACAACTTCGCCACAACATAATCAACAACTTCTTCTTTGATTTCGTCGGGGATATTATGCAATATCTCATCAATCCTGTCGTCATCTTTTCGGCAGTCCATTGCTAATTTATAAATTGATGCCGTATATTTGAATTTCTTGGGCAAATATTTCAAATAATAAACATCATTTCTCGCAACATTTTCACACATTTCAAGCGTTACAAATTCTTCAGGAACATCTTCTATTGCACCCACACAATTTTTCATAGCAATTTCACAAAGTTCTTTCGTTCTTAATTCTTTAGCAATTTCGCTCAAACAACTGCCGTCTTTTTTTAATGCAAGTTTGAACAATTCTTCTGTTTTCAAATGTGCAGGAACAAATTCCAACGCCGACACACTTTTTTTCACTGCAATTCTACAAAGTTCTTCCGTTCGGAATTTCTCAGGAACAGATTTCAACACATTGCTGTATCTGCCTTGATTTTTCACCGCCATTTCACAAAGTTTCGCCGTTTTGAATTTTTCAGGAACAAATTGCAGTGAACTCGCATCTTCTCTCACGGAAAGTTTACACATCTTGTATGTCATAAATTTTTCAGGAACATATTGCAAAGCATCGCCATTTTTTTTTACTGCAATTTTACAAATTTCACGGTTTTTCAAATGCTCGGGAACTTCTTTCAAAAGCGAATAATAATAGCTTTCTTCTTTATATTCCCCGTTGAATTTTTTTGCTCTGACCCCTAATTTGCAAAGTTTTGCAGTTTTTAATCGCTCAGGAACATACTCAAAAGCACAGCAACAATTATTTATTGCAAGAACACACAATTCTGTCGTCCGTTCTTCTTCCGGAATTGCAGATAAAACACAGCCGTAATTTTTCACCGCAATTTTATACATTTCTTCCGTCCGAAATTCTTTAGGAATCGACCGCAATGCCCCGCCATTTTTTTCGACCGCCATTTTACATATTTCCGCCGTCAAAAATTCTTTTGGAATTTCTCTTAAAATCCAGGCATTTTTTTCAAACATAACACGCAAAAATTCTTTGTCTTTATATTGTTCTGTAGTTAGATGTTTTTTGTCAAAATCCCTTATTAAATACTGCTCTGCTCTAAAACCTGCTCCAATTTTTTTTAATCCCGTCGGAAGTGTTTCTTTCGGTTTCACTTTTAATTTGCATTGCTCATACTGATTTCCCCGAAAATTTTTGCCTATTTCTTCAAATTCGCCGTCTAAATCTTCATTCGGCGCCAATTCCAAATTATCGCAGTTGCCATATTGATAAAACCTAAAATTATTACCAATCTCCGTTTCACTTTTCAAATGTGCATAATCGGGGTCGGAAAGCACTTTTGTCAGAAATTTCCCTCGCCAATGACGACCCTCATTAAAATTAAACCATTTTCCCCAGCCGGCATAATATTCGTCGTTGTGCGGTTTAATCAAAATAGTTTTAGTTTGCCCGACACCAAGTTCAATCCGCACATCGTCAGGAACAACATTTATATACCACTGCGTATTTACTTTAATATCATATCGTTTGCCCGTAAATTTCTTGCTAAACATTTTTTTATCACACGGAATCCAAAAGAATTTATATGGAAATTTCTCAAAATTATGTATTTGAAAAATAATCGGTGTATCTTTTAACATTTTATATATCCTTTCATTACATAATACAAAACAAAACCACGAAAATTACACTTCGTGGTTTGAAAATAAATCGATTTATAATTTTTTCAAAACAAAAATGTCAAACCGGCTCTTATATTTGCGTTTATCAAAAATTTGTTTTTGTATCGATAATTCCAATCCCAATAACCACTACCATAAGAATAACGCTCTTCAATTTCCGTCCAACCCATATTTGCTTTTGCAGAAATTTCAAAAAACTTTCCGTTTTTACCAACAAGATATTTCACAAAAGGTCCGCCGAGAACAAATCTGTAATCCCATTCATCATAGTCCATTGCAAACCAAAATCCTGAAGAAATTCCCGGAATTACATATTGTATTTTGCCAAGTTCAAACAAAACTCCGATATTTAATCCACCACCCCAATTCCAATATCCGCCGGTTAATTCGCCTGCAAATAAAAGTTTTCTATCATAATTTACCGCACCGATTTCCATGCTTGTGCTGAAATAATCGTCGTATTCCCCTTTGGTAACACCAAATTTAGCAGAAAGATATAAGTCACGATTCTTTTCTTTAGGTTGATTTTCTACTTTCATTTCTTTTATCATTGCGGCTTTCATTTGCTCAATAAACAATACCATTTCGGCATCGCTAATTTCTTGAGCAAATAGCATTGACGCAATCAAACAAGTAAAAATTACGGCTTTTTTCATAAATTTTATCGCCTAACTGCCGTTTTATAATCAGCAAATCCCCAATGTCCGGAAATTATATATTCGGCAGGAATATCACGAATGATTTCCATAGACTTTACTGCCTGTTCGTGGTCCATATCAAAAAATGCAGGAATCGGTGCGATTTTCCCGTCTTTTAAACTCAAAATATCACCCGTAAAAAGATATTTGTCATCAACCAAATAAGCCATCATTCCTATTGTATGTCCGGGAACAAGAATTCCTTCTACTTTAAATTTTCCAAATTTAACCACTTGACGGTCTTCCAAAAGTATGTAGTCATCACGAGAAATCGAATTTGTCATTCCAAAAAACCTAGTCCTTTCTCCATTCAACATACGCGCCTCTTCCTTCGACAAATAAACTTTTGCGCTGTCAAACAAACTCAATGCACCAACATGGTCGCTATCCGTATGAGTAAGAAATACTGCAGACACATCGCTTGGATTTATGCCAAAAATATTCAACTGCTTAGCCGTTGTTTTCGGATTATTTCCTGCATCAATAACAATATATTTTTTGCCTTTTTTTACAACAAAAATATTTGAAAAATCATCTTTAACAACAAAAATTTTATCCACAACTTTACCTGTTTCCATAACAGCAAAATCACGCATTTCATAAATAAATTTCAACATCATCGCCGCATAAGCCAAAACCAAAACACCTACGATAATCCCCACGATTATCAGAATTCTTTTCAAAATTTTATTCATTTAACACTCCTTTTAGTTTTTTCCGGTAAGAAAATACTATATGTGCAAAATAAAAAAGAAACTAATCTTACCCGATTTTTATCCAAGTTCATCAAATTTTGCTTTCATTGTCGGGTTTCCGTAAGTCAGTTTTTTTATGGTTAAATCTTCTGCTTTATCGTTTGCTAAACGAAGATTATTTTCGGACGACAACAAATTCGCTTTCGTTTTTTCCAATTCTTTTATAGCGTTATCTATTTCTGTGATTGCCTTAGCAAATTTCTCACTTGCTAATCTATAATTTTTAGAAAATCCTTCCTTAAAATTATTCATTTTTTCTTCAAAATTCGTAATATCTATGCTTTGATTTCTCGCCATTGCAAGTTCTTTTTTATATTGCAAAGATTTCATTGCCGCATTACGAAGAATTGTAATTATCGGAATAAAAAATTGCGGACGCACAACATACATTTTGCCGAATTTATGAGATACATCGACAATCCCTGCGTTATAATAATCGCTTTCTGATTCCAAAAGTGAAACCAAAACCGCATATTCACATTTTTTGTTGTTGCGGTCTCTGTCAAGCTTTGCAAAAAACTCTTCATTTTTATGTTTTGCTGCAGTTGTGTCCATTTCATTTTTCATTTCAAACATAATTGAAATTATTTCGTTTCCGTATTCGTCTTCTTCACGATAAATATAATCGCCTTTATAGCCCGAACTGGAATCGTTATCTTTCTCAAAATACACATTTTGATATGCCATCATTGTCCGAATTTTATTAAATTCCGTTTCGCAATGCTGTTCAAGAGTTTCACCAACCATTTTTGTTGAAAGTTTTGCCTTCATATCTTTAACTCTGGCAATTTCCTCATCTTTATATTTGATTAATTCATTTTTGCTTTGCAATTCTGCCGAAAATTTTTCTTTTAACGATTTTTCAAGCAGCTGTTTTTCATAATCTTTGTTTTTTATTTCATTTACCAACTCGTCGCGTTCTTTTTCTACTTTTTGAGTAGCTTCCGTAACTGCAAGTTTTTTCTCAATTTCGGCATTTCCGATTCTTGCTCTCAATTGTATCAGCTCGTTTTCTTTTTGAGCTTTAAATTCAGCAAATTGTTTATCTTTATTTGCTTCTGTTAATTTCACGGCACTATTTAAATTTTTTTGCAATTCTTCATTAAATTGATGGTCACGAACCTGTTTCAAAATATCCGCAAAACCCGCCTCATCAATTTTAAACGCCTTTCCACAACTTGGACAAATAATTTCATTCATATCTTTCTCCTTTTAAAATATTTCTTACATTATAAATATACAACAAAACCAAGAAGTTTATACTTCGCACTTTGAACTTTTGTTTAAGAAATGATATTTTTCACAAAATTCTTAGCAATTTTCGTTTTCGGCACACTAACATCAAACCATTCTCGAACAGGAAAATCAATTCCGATTCCCAATTGATAATTATAAAGCATTTTTTTAAGCGAATCGCCGATTTTATCCCAATCAATACCACAATTTTTCTCAACAAATTTCAAATCATTATTCGCAAAATCACTTTTTTGTGTCAAAATTTCAATACCGTATTTTTCGGGATTTTGCCCAATCGGACTATGAATTGTCGCTGAAAACCTGTGCCAAAATGCCGAATTTATTATGCGTTCTTCAAAACATTGTCTAAGAATTTCGCAACCATCAATCAAATCGCCCAAAGTTTGCGACGGGATTCCGAACATCAAATACGAATGCACCAAAATCCCGTTTTCAGCAAAATTATTCATTGTTTTAATTGCTGTTTCTGTCGAAATTCCTTTGTCCAGAAATTCCATCATTTTATTTGTAATTCCTTCAAGTCCGCCCGAAACCGCAATACAGCCCGATTTCGCCAAAGTTTCACAAACACTTTTCGTATAAAACTTCTCAAACCGAATATTTCCCCACCACGAAACAGCCAAATTTCTGCGTAAAATTTCGTTAGCAACCGCAAGTGCAAGTTTCGGCGGAATCGCTTCGTCAACAAAATGAAATCCCGTTTGCCTTGTTTGAGCAATGATTTTTTCCATTTGGTTTACAATTTCAACTTCGTTTTGCGACTTAAAATTGTTTATATAATCAAGCGTTGTATCACAAAATTTGCAACGATGCCAATAACATCCGTGAGCAAGTAAAATTTTATTCCAGCGATACTTCCCCCACAAATCGTGCATTAAATTCACACTTTCTGCCATTCCGAAATATTTGTCAAGCGACAAACCGGAAAAATCAGGGGAATTTTGTAGGGACGATTGCCCCCAATCGCCCGCTTGTTCACCAGAAAGAATTCGCACCAATTCCGAAAACCCGTTATCCAAAACAATATAATCCACAATTTCAAAAAGCCGCTTATCTTTTATTTCTCGAAGTTCCGTCGAAACAAATCCGCCGCCGAAAACTACTTTAATTTTGGGATTTAATCTTTTAAATTCTATCGTCATACTCAACGCAAAAAAAAGCGTTCCCGGAAAAGGAATTGTGAACAAAACGAAATCCGGATTTTCCGTTTCAAAATATTTTTTTACCATTTCGGTAACTTCATTTTGTATTTCGGTCGGTTTTGCATTTAATTTCGCCAAAATTTTTCCAAAATCCTGCTGACAAATCCCTATTTTTTCCGCATATTTTGAAATTCCGAAATCATTATCAATTTTTTCATTTATAAAATCACAACAATCATCAATAAACAAACTCGCCATAAAAACTGCTTTATCGTGAATTCCCATTTCGCCGAAAAATGCGTCTGTTCCGCCCGAAAAATTATTTTCAAAATCGTCAATTACAGAAAATCGTTTCCCTTGCGGTAAAAAATTCTGAGAAACAATTAAATTTACAAGCGACGGATTTTTATTTTGTAAAAAAGCTAAAACCGGCTCAATTTTTGATGAATATTCCACAGAAAAACCTGCTTTTTCAAAAAACTTCTTGCATAAAACTCGATTTAATAATTCTATCGAAGAATCAATCTGTGAAACTTCATATTTCTCTTTCAAAAAATCATATAAATATGCCGTTGCCGGATAAGGCGAATTCGGCTGAATAATTGGCGGAGTAATTAGTAATATTTTCATAAATCTTAACTGCTTTTTAATTTATATCAAAAACAAATAACAATTCGCTTTCGACTTTCCAAATAATATCTTTATCCATAATCGATACTTTTTCATCTAAAATACTTCTGTCGATACAAATTGCTTGATGAACAAGAATTATAGAATCTTTACTTAATTTTGATATGCTTTTAGGCAAAAACACATTACCTTTAATATCTTTGAACGATAAATTACTTGTTATCGGTAAAACTATTGTTGTTGATAAGCGAGCATTGTTTAATTTATCGTTCTGAATGACTAACACAGGGCGCTTATAACCCGGCTCACTACCTGCCGGAATGCCGAAATCAACCCACCAAATTTCACCACGAGTCATTTTTAAGCAACTCCCGAACTTTTGCAACTGAGCAATCTAAGATTTTTCTATCGGGAACATAATTGGCATACGCTTCATTAAAATCATTTTCTACATTAGTGTTTTCATATACTTCAAGATATTTTTGCACGGCAAGCACAATCAATTTTTTTTGAGAAACGCCCATTGTCCGAGCAGTATCATTTGCTCTTTTATATAATTTCTGCGGCATAGAAAATGTAGTTGTCATAAAGCCCACCTTTCATTTTTATTCTAAAATACTATTTTGTTTCAAGAATATTCCGTAAAACAACATTTTCTCATAAAAAACAACAAAAAATCTCTCTTTCACAAAAACAAAAACTATTTTAACGTACTACAAAAAAAGAAAGAAAGAAAATGAAACATTTAATCATCGGCGGAGTAGCCGGAGGAGCCACCGCAGCGGCAAGAATCCGTAGAATTGATGAATTTGCGGAAATTATTATCCTTGAAAAAGGAAAATATATTTCGTTTGCCAACTGCGGATTGCCATATTACATCGGCGGAACAATTGAAAATCGAGATAGGCTTTTCCTTCAAACACCCGATTCTTTCAAGAAAAGGTTTAACATAGATGTGCGGATTGAAAATACGGCAGTCGGTATTGACACAATAACAAAAACGGTAACGATTCGTCGCGAAGACGGAAGTGAATATAATGAAACATACGACAAATTATTACTTTCGCCGGGGGCTTCACCTGTAAAACCACCGTTAGAAGGAATTAGTTCTGAAGGAATTTTTACTTTGCGAGATGTGGCAGATACCGACCGAATTAAAAATTATCTTGGTACGCATAATGTCCAAAAAGCCGTTATCGTCGGTGCCGGATTTATCGGTTTGGAAATGGCTGAAAATTTGTACCAAACGGGAGCAGAAGTCTCAATCGTTGAAATGGCAAATCAGGTTATGGCTCCCGTTGATTTCTCAATTGCGGCTCATGTTCATCAACATTTGTCAGAAAAAAGAATAAACCTTTATTTGGAACAAACGGTTGAACGTTTTGAACAAAAAGACGGAAAAATTAATGTATTCCTAAAAAGCGGAAAAGTCATTGTTGCTGACATTGTTATTTTATCTATAGGCGTTCGCCCCGAAACGACACTCGCCAAAACCTCAGGTTTGAAAATTGGAGAAAGCGGCGGTATTTGGGTAAATGAACATTTGGAAACTTCTGCAAAAGATGTCTATGCCGTCGGTGATGCCATAGAATTTCCGCATCCGATAACGTGCAAACCTTATATGAATTTTTTGGCTAATCCGGCAAATCGGCAAGGGCGTTTGGTTGCCGACAATATGGTGAAAGGCAATACAGAAAAATACGAGGGTGCTATCGGAACAGCAATTGCTAAAGTATTTGATTTAACGGTTGCAACTACGGGTTTGGCTGCAAAAAAACTAAAACAATTAAATATTCCTTACCAAAGTTCAAACACACATTCATCTTCTCACGCAGGATATTACCCCGGAAGCACACAATTGAGTATTAAATTGACTTTCGACCCCGAAACCGGAAAACTATACGGAGCACAAGGCGTAGGATATGACGGCGTCGATAAACGCATTGACCAAATTGCAATGCTTATTAAATTAGGCGGAAGTGTGTTTGATTTGATGAAAACAGAACATTGCTATGCGCCGCCGTTTTCCTCGGCAAAAGACCCGATTGCAATTGCAGGATATGTAGCAAGCAATGTGGTTGCAGGAAAAATGCCCGTAGTTTCTTGGCGGGAAATGCAAGCAACAAATCCTAATGAAATAACCATTTTGGATGTGCGTACCAAAGAAGAAACGGAAGGCGGACGAGTAATTCAAGGCTCGTTAAATATTCCGTTGAACGAACTGCGTGAACGCTTGAACGAAATTCCCCGAAACAAACCGGTTTATTTATATTGCGCCGTAGGACAACGCGGTTATTTGGCACAACAAATACTGACACAACGGGAATTTACCGATGTAAAAAATCTTTCGGGCGGATATAAAACCTATAGTGTTGCCACTGCACCGATACAAACGGAAAATCATAAAAACAATTCAAACGAACAACAAACAGGAAATCAAATGAAAACAACAAAAATAGATGCCTGCGGACTGCAATGTCCCGGTCCCATTATCAAATTGAAAAAAGCAATTGATGAAATTGCCGAAGGAGAACGTATTGAAATCATTGCGACCGATGAAGGTTTTTCCCGTGATGCCGAAGCGTGGTGCAAAAGTACCGGAAATACACTTTTATCAAACACTTCCGACAAAGGACAATTTACGGTTGTGGTAGAAAAGAAAGCACCGCAAAACCAAGCAATTAATTCCGGCGGCAATAACAAAACATTCATTATGTTCAGCGACGATTTAGATAAAGCACTTGCCACTTTTGTGTTGGCAAACGGAGCGGCGGCTACCGGTAAAAAAGTAACTATCTTCTTTACTTTCTGGGGATTGAATGTAATTAAAAAAGTAAAGAAACCCCGTGTAAAAAAAGACATTTTCGGTAAAATGTTCGGCATGATGTTATCTTCCAATTCGTTGAAATTGAAATTATCCAAAATGAATATGTTCGGCATAGGTTCTAAAATGATGCGTTACATTATGAAAATCAAAGGTATTGAATCTTTGGAATCATTGCGTACACAAGCTTTGGAACAGGGCGTTGAATTTATAGGATGCCAAATGTCAATGGATGTAATGGGTGTAAAACGAGAAGAATTGTTGGACGAATGTACCATTGGCGGTGTAGCAAGTTATATGGAACGCGCTGAAAATGCGAATGTTAATTTGTTTATATAAACCTAATAAAAAAATTATTATAGGTTTCCGTGCAAAGGAATATAGTATTTTTAGACAAAAAATCACATAAAATTTTCAAAAGGAGTTGCTTCATGGCAGCCAAAAGAACAAAAAAAGAAGAAGAATTCGGACTTAATCCAAGAGAAATGGATGCAAAAGGAATCGGTAAAGATTTTTTGAGAAAAATCAAATATAGCCAAATTAAAGATTCCGAAAATTTCACTTCTTCCGATGCGTTCATGGGACTTTCGCTTGCAATGCGCGACAGACTTGTTGAACGCTGGATTGAAACTCAAAAAACTTACACAGAGCAAAATGCTCGTCGTTGTTATTATTTATCGCTTGAATTTTTGATGGGAAGACTTCTCGGAAATAACATTTCTAATTTGGGAATTACCGATGAAACTCGTGAAGCACTAAAAGAATTGGGTTTGGTATTTGAAGACATAGAAGACCAAGAAATTGATGCAGGACTTGGAAACGGCGGTTTAGGTCGTTTGGCAGCTTGCTTTTTGGACTCAATGGCAACAATGGAACTTCCTGCAATCGGCTATGGAATCCGCTACGAATTTGGAATTTTCCTGCAAAAAATCCTGAACGGTTATCAAATTGAAGCACCTGAACAATGGCTTGCAAACGGAAATCCTTGGGAAATTAAACGCCCGGAATATCAGTATAACATCCATTTTTATGGTCGTGTAGAAAACCAAATCGACGAAACCGGAAAATTCCGCAGACATTGGGTTGAAACAAATGATGTAGTAGCAGTTGCTTATGACATTCCGATTCCGGCATATAGAAATAACACGGTTAATACACTTCGTTTGTGGAGTTCAAAAGCAGAAGACGATTTCCATTTGAGCGATTTCAATTCGGGCGATTATATGGGTGCCGTTCGTGAAAAGCTTGAAGGTGAAACAATTTCAAAAGTCCTTTATCCGAATGATAACAATCACAGCGGAAAAGAATTGCGTTTGAAACAGCAATATTTCTTCACTTCGGCATCGTTGCAGGATATTATCCGCCGCCATTTCAAAAGCAACAAAACTCTCGAAAACTTTGCAGAGAAAAATGTAATTCAACTTAACGATACTCACCCGGCAATTGCGGTTGTCGAACTTATGCGTTTGTTATTAGACCAATACAATATGAGTTGGGATGAAGCGTGGGCGATTATCACAAAAACGTTTGCATACACAAACCACACTCTTATGCCCGAAGCGTTGGAACGCTGGTCGGTTGGACTTATGTCACATTTACTTCCTCGTCACATCGAAATTATTTACGAAATCAATGCAAGATTTTTGCGTGAAGTTTCATATAAATTCCCCAATGACACCGACCGTTTACGCAGAATGAGCATTATCGAAGAAGGCGACGACCAAAAAGTTCGTATGGCATATTTGGCTATTGTCGCAAGTTTCTCGGTAAATGGTGTTGCAGCTCTTCACTCAGACTTGTTAAAAAGCGGACTTTTGCACGATTTTTATGAATTGTGGCCTGAAAAATTCAACAACAAAACAAACGGCGTTACTCCAAGAAGATGGATTCACCAAGCAAACCGCCCGTTCTCAGATTTCATTTCGTCAAAAATCGGCAAAGAATGGATTACGGATTTGTCCAAGCTCAAAAAACTTGAGAAATTTGCAGATGACGAAAAATTCCAAGCCGAATGGATGGGCTACAAAAAAGCAGCAAAAGACAGATTGGCAAATCAACTTGATAAATGGTATGGAATGAAACTTGATACAAACATGCTTTTTGACGTGCAAATCAAGAGAATTCACGAATATAAACGCCAACTTTTGAATGCACTTCATGCAGTTTATTTGTACTCGGAAATTAAAGCCGGCAATACGAAAAATTTCACTCCAAGAACAATTATGCTTGGCGGAAAAGCGGCTCCCGGCTATTATATGGCAAAACTTATCATTAAGTTTATCGGAAACCTTTCGGAAGTTATCAACAACGACCCTGCAACAAAAGGACTTTTGCGTGTTTATTTTGTACCGAACTACAGAGTTTCATTAGCACAATATTTAATTCCTGCAAC
>Ga0209737_10001612_pt1 | contig 16052 bp, 17 predicted proteins | sample TergutCu122P3_FD_187284 | JGI IMG/M metagenome (GOLD analysis project Ga0209737, IMG submission 187284) | Cubitermes ugandensis P3 segment gut microbial communities from Kakamega Forest, Kenya - Cu122 P3 (SPAdes) (version 2) | ecosystem: Host-associated > Arthropoda: Insects > Digestive system...
TGTTAGGTTATAAATGACCTTGAAATGACCTTGTGCGTAAAAAAAAATTAGTGTTCCAATGGGTTAATGGCTGTGGAAAACAAAATGATATGCCAGCAGTTGCCTGCAACTTGGGTACACATAAAAAGAGGAACAAACGTCTGTAATCCGAGGAATGTATTATACATCCAACAATTATAGCACACTTGTTTAGTTCTAAGTTATATATATATGTATGTATGTGTGTGTATATATACACACACACATAGTCATACAATGTTTTGACCACAAGGGCTGTCATCACGTAGCTGAAACTTGCTGTATGTACAAATAATATAGAAGTAAATAAGTGTGTTCTGATTGTTGGATATATAATACCTTCCTTGGTAATATCACAACATGATGTCTAAATTAAAAACTTACTTCTGTGTCTCTCTTTAAGTTTTCCCACAGCAGATTATATATCAATATGTAATCAGCTATCTGTGTAACCTACACATTGAAAAATTTTAACAATTATTGTGCGTAACACATTTAAATCTTAGAAAACCATACAACTTAATGATGACGTCTTGAATGAATGTACTTGTATGCCAGTATATTGAGTAACACTACAAGAGACACTACCATACTACAAAACTGTTTATAATTACAAGTCAAATGTTAGTTGTACAATAAGAACTGTACTACATGTGTATTTTTGGACTCTTTAATAGGTATCACCAAAATGCTACATCTGTTATTCTTAAACTGAATTGTCACCATATAATTGCTCATTCTGCTCCCCTGTGTTGTACAAATACAAAGGTTCTTCATTCCCTCACATCCTAGTCAAAATGGGACAATATCAACTAAGAATAATGTTAATATCACACACAAAATTATATTTTAGTTACACTCTATGCAACCCCTATCATTTCCTCAATTCATATTTTTACAGCCTTGTTTTTCCTGGTATCAGGATGATTACATAATGCAAGGCATTTTTCTGGAAAATTCCATTGACAAAGGTCATCCAGAAAGTAAAGATCATTTGCATATGGTGCTCACACAGGTCAGTATCCAGCACGCAGTCCAGGCTTGGCCCCAAGTGATTTTCACTTGCTGCCAACATTGAAGGAATTTTTGGGTGGCAGAGCACAATGACGAAATCACCTAACGACGCATTTCTCAAAACATATCCCCGCCATTAAGCGATGCATGACTGTAGTTTGTTCAGTATATACTTAATTTTGGTTCAATTCGCTGTGGGAGCAAGAAGTTTTTCTCTACTCCAAAGTGTACAGACCAACTCTAGGGCTCACCCAGTCCCCCATTTAATGGGTACTGAGGGCTCACTCCACAGAGGTCAAGTAACTGAGGAATGAAACAGATCACTCATCTCCATCCACTGCCAAAGTTAAGCCCTTGAATGGAGTTAATAACCTTCACAACCCAATATGCCTGCCTGGCATGTACAGACAGGGACCACCTTGTCTTTCAGTATGTGCCTCAAAGTTGTAAATGAGCATTACATTGCAAGAGCAAAACTAATCTGATATCTGTGCAGTCTACATCTGTTTGTCACATGATCAATTAGGAAAAAATTCATATCTTATATTTTCATAAATACAGTATATTTTATTCCAGTATATAGTCAAATACATGCGGATGTATGAGGCAAGGTGGAGGGAATCTTTATTTATTATCAAGACCAAAAGACTTCAGTAATCATCAGGTGTGTTCAGAAAACCACTCCTCAATGTTCAATAATCTTTGCCTGTGTACTGAAGACCACAGCTGAGTGGTGAATGTGTAAATTATGTTGAAAAATATGTTCAGTTTAAAACATTTTCACCCCAATACACGCTTAGTAACTGATGCTCCAGATATGTGCAGACATGAGGTATGTCTTCATGCAGTGTCCATTATTTTTGTCTGACTTTAACCAAAACTGTTGGCTAATTTCTATTAAAACTTCCCAATATCAAATTTCATGGAAATTCCATTTAGCTTTCTACTGTTGTTGCGCGCATTCAGGCAGGCGGACAGAGTGAATTTAACAGCTAATTCACAGAGTCGCAAATGTGCCTCAAATGCATACAGTAATTTATTATAATACATAAAACCTAGTCATTAAACAGAATGCTCAATCACATGACATCTTAATATGTACAAAACCCACACTTTAATGTTGTTTATAATTACAAGATCAATGGTGTGCTAACAAAACTCACCTGTAGACATTTCTTACACTGCAGATCCTGTAGTGTATAAGCCATGGCTTTCCTGTGCATTATGTCTAGCAGGAGGTACTCTATCTCACTGTTATCATAACTGGTGTGGCAGAGGGGGCACTGCCAAACAGGACTGGAAAGGAAGACATTTGGTCAGTAGCACTAGCAACAAGAATTGAATGGGTGGGTATGCCTGTTCACACCTTTCACTGTTTTACCATCTTACATGTCATCGCATTTCGATCAAATCTGTGTGTGTGTGTGTGTGTGTTTGTGTGCGCGCGAGCGCATGCGCACACATACATAACAGATATAACTGTTTTTGAAGAAAATAGCAGCATCAAGTTATCCACAGAAAAATTCAACATTTGGAAGTTAAGGAAAAAAGTGTTTTGGAAGAATATGAAGAGAAAAAATTGGTCTGTTTGGAAAATTTTTCTGATAAAAAACATAAAAAAGTATTTAAAATTGCTTTATTGCAGCCTTTCATACCTGCAGCACTACTGCAGCCTTTTATATCTGCAGCACTATTGCAGAATTTCTTCCTAAGCTTCTCCCCTCAGCAATGTAACACCAACCAGTGCCTCACCTGTCATTTTCAGTAGTCCTGTAATTGTCCTTACACAGGTCTATGTCTCGACAGTGGTTACAGGCCTTACAGATTACTTCAGGCAACACAAAGGAAACACAAGGATCATGCCACACAGCTTCATCACTGAAGTCTCCAACATGGATAAGTCGTAACATGTTCCGCCGAACCTTTGTTACATCATCTTGCACACTTGAGTCCAGTGACAACACCTGCATAAACATTCATGGAAGATACGTGACCAAGTCCATGTATGTGCAATAATTCATAACTTACAAGCTAAATGATACGTTTCATGCCAGAAAACATGCTCTGAGGAGCTCTTGTATTCTTCTGTATCATTCCTACAATCTATACTGTACTTACCTGTTACAATATCATTCATACAAAATACACAAGTGATTGACAGAAAAAGGTTAAGTACCAAAGGATCAGTAACCATAATCAAAATAAATAAAAAAGGGAGACAGGAAAAAGAAAAGTCATGTCTTTTCATATAGAAAACAAGCACAGATTATGCAAGCTTTGCAAATACTTCGCAGAAGACACAAGAGGAAACTATCACTTGGTCTATAATATGATAACCTATGTGTGAATCAAACCAGATGTTTCCTTCAGAGTAATGCAGCATTTGTTTTTAAAGCTAGTGTTGTAAGTACCTGGACTGCATAGCATTGTTATTTACAGGTGTAACATACTCCTGGGTAACCTCAGACTCCATCATCCTGTGCTCTCAAGTCTTAAAGTTAATCATATTTACCAAACTGCAGTACCTTGCACACAGTCTTGACAAATTCAAGGGACACCTTTTCTATGTCTGCATGTGAACTTTCTACCCAAGGAAACTGATCTTCATTGCTCTCCTTATTGTGAATTTTTGCTTGCTTCAGGGCCTTCTCATGTATGGTTTGTGTAATCCTAAAACATATCACCATGCACTTAAAAAATTACATCCCACAATTACATGCAACCATTGTGTTGTAACTCAGAATTATTACTTAATGAGAATGTCAAGAACACTGACTGTTTCAGGCTTCAAAGTGACACCTTGTGCTCTTGATAATATAATTCCATCCTTCATGGCCTACAACACAGACATTTCCACATATCTGCATAATGATGTCACACTGGTTTTTAAAATTCATATTAAATTTCACAACTTACCAGTCACTGAATCCCAAAATAGCTACAAATTGGACAGCATTTCTTGGCAAAGATGGCTGAAAATGTTTTCGAATGGGGCTGAATCTCCTGCTATGCAAGAAGAAGTGTGGGACTCTCTGGGGTGAGGTGGGGGGAAGGGTAGTGGCAATGCAACTCACTGTCCAAGCACACCATTCACTACCTTTACTTTCATGCTCCCCTACATGCCTTCAACTCTATGGTGCTATGCAAAGGAGACAGTTCTGTATTTTCAGTAACATAATGAGGGAAATAAAATATAAAATGCAGCCAGTCTTATCAGGGTACACTTCAAAAGCAATTATTCACTCACTTGTATAGCTTCTGAGCCATTTCTCCATTTATAAGTTGCTTTGCAAACTCAGCAGTTGTTGCAAAGCGACCAATACCGAGAGGTTCAGATATGACTTGGCTCTGACTGCCAATGCGGCGGCGTCTTACAGGAGTCCGAGGCTGTTCTACTTGTTGCAGGTGTTGGTAGACAGCACTGATGTAACCAGCAATCACAGCACCAAAGTATTCACGACATCCACCAACATCACGCAGATGCTCCACCACATTCCAGTTCATCGTTATAGCTGGCTACAATATTATACACAGTTCTATGTTTAGTAGCACAATGATGCAATTAGCCATGTAAACTGTTAGCAAAGTTCATATCTGAACTGCAATGTAAAACTGTAAAACATATTTTTCCATTTTACAAGGTCCCCTTTGTTTGCATTAAAAATAAATGCAATCTTTTATTCAGCAATGAAGAAAAGCCTGGTAAAAATAAAATGACAATAACTGACATAATTGAGTACAGCCTGGAAAATCAACTATCAACAAGCACAGTGTATCTCAATATTCACATATCTAAAGAGTAATACTAAAAGTAAAATATTTTAAAAGTGCTGATTGCTAGAAAGACACATTTTTGTTAGCAATATCAGTGTACTCACAAGACTCCACCCAGTTCCAAATCTTAGCAGCCATGATTCTGTTTTTAACGTAATTTTATTGTGATAAAAAATAAATCCAACATAAATCCATGTCTTAAACATCTTTGCTAGCACTAAACCAAAGAGAATGATGCTTCAAGTGAAAATATAATTTTGAAAAGCTATATTAGTACTCCATGCCTAGACTTCACAGTTGTTGATGTTCCTTAATTTCTGGAAAGGTACATGGCATGTATCAAGCCTTTCCTAATACATCTTTACAGGTGCATCACAATTAAAGAACGAGGACTGTTAAATCATCACTAAAAAGTGACTAGACCCTATTTTCAACATAATTCTAGTATACATATGCCAGTGGGTAATTCAAACATTCCGATGGCACAGCAGACATGTGGATGACAAAGGTGTAAAGGGTTCCATTGTTTGAGTTATATAAGTATATATTATACAATAAACATTAAACTTAAGGTCCATATTCTTAACGGTGCACAAAATATGTAAAATTACTTCAAAGGCTGAACTACTCTGTATACAGTTATACTGATAAAAAGGTTCTGTACTTCCTAATTACAGTGCCCTATCATGAGCCCAGCAATCAGCTTGTTGTGATTTGCCATGTTACTGTTATAAGAACCAAGAGAAAAAAAAAACCTTTAACATGTTACATTTATGGCAACAGATGTGCTTACGTGGTTTAACAATAAAGTTCGCGAACTAATCATGGTAGAAGTGTTACATACCTCATTGCTGAATACCACCATGGTCGCCTTCTAATTACTCACCTTGGGAAGCTATGCACTGATGCCAGCACCTAGCCCACCCTTCAAAACAATTTTGGAACTGGTTTTGTAGAATGGCCTTCAGAGCTGCCATTGTATTACTCCTGATGTCATCAATGTCATCAAAGTGCCCTCCTTTCAATATTTCCTTATCTTCAGAAACAGAAAAGTCACTGGGGGCTAGATCCGGTGAATAGGCAGGGTGTTCCAACACAATTATTTGTTTAGTAGCTAAAAACTCTTCTCTGCTTTTGTTCTTCAGTATGCTCCTTTGGGACAATTTTTGCACACACTTCCTCATGTCAAGATCTTCAGTTAAGATTTTCCTAACTGTTTCTCTATTGATGTTCACTTGCTCTGCTATGCTCCTGACAGTCAGCCGATGATTTTTACGCACAATTTGATGAACTTTTGCAATGTTTTCTTCAGTTCTGCTTGTTGCTGGCCATCCTGATCTCTCTTCGTCAGCGACACTTTCTCTTCCCTCAGAAAAACATTTCACCCATTTGTAAACTGCTGTTTTCTTCATAGCATTATCCCTGTAAACTTGCACTAACATCAACATCAACTAACAACAAGAAATTTAATGTTCCTTCCTTGCTCTAATTCAAGCTCTGACATTCTCATGGCGGCACACCAAAACACACACAGACAGTAATAGATGCCACTCAGAAAGAGACTGCCATAGATCAACAACAACACAGCTGTAAAACGCTGATATGTCAATGTCATCAAACCATACTAAGGCTTCTGTCCAGTGCTGCCACTGCAAGAACACAGTGGCGAGTTTGCGAACTTTATTGTCCAACGACGTATATGGGTGTTTCTTCACTATAACACAACATGATGACACTATTTGCACTTCACCAAATATTTCTGTATTAATTACAGGTATAGAAGCACTAAAAACATTCACTATACATTGGCACATTTTCCAAAACATATATTCCTATTTACTACTGCCATGCAATTGAATATGAAATATGTTAATTAATGAGGTAACAGATTCATAATAATATTCATTTACCCCTTCATCTTCCTCCTCATTGTGTATGTCCTCATCATTTTCCTGTTCATCATCATCCTCAATTTCTTCTTCATTGTGCTTCTTTGGGGTACTACCCCCTTGTTCAACACCTACTTCAGTGAGCCCAGCTGGCAGCTTACCCTGCACTCCTCCATGATTTGACTTCATGCAAAAATACAAACAAATGTTTCGAGAAGAATAATTCGTATTTGGTACAGCACAAACTTAGCATGCAGAGTTCAACCTGAGTAGCATATAAAATCTTGACTACATTACTACAGTCACTAACAACCATCCAAAAAGAAAGTTAACCCTACTCTAAAGACAAATGATGTACAAAAACTGATATTTCTGTTAGGGTGAAGTATGTCCATACACACACACACACACATACCACACATGCAGATTGTTTTCATGTCTTACGAGGTTTCTAGTCACTCAAATGTACATGGTCAAATAACAGGTTGGTCCACAGTCTGTTCTTTTAAATCAACTAACTGTTGTGGTCTTTTGATCCACAGGAAATTATTAAAGTATGCATACATTATTTAATCAGGGGCTAGGATAGCATAGTCAGAACAGGGACTAGCTACGGGTTGAAGGGTCCTGGGTTCAAATCCCACCAGGGAAGAGATTTTCTCTGAGGCCCACTCAGCCTCCTATTCAGTGGGTACCAGGGTTCTTTTTGGGGGTAAAGCAGCTGAGGCATGAAGTTGACCACTCACCCCCACCTAGTGCTGAGGTAAAGAATCAGTGTAACTATACATCTGGTCCCTCAATATGTCTTCATGGCATGATGGACTTCACTATTTTTTTTTACATTATTTAATCCATGTTCATAAGTGTATATTTCATTGCCTTCTACCCACATCCACACTTCCTGTTATTACATAACCTCATTTAACAATGCACATAACGAAAGTCTAAAACAGTTGGCTGGGCACCTCTTATATTTTGCTTCCACATATCAGTCCAAAGCAATAAAGGACACTGTTCAGGCTACAGATATTTTAACTCTAGTTGTATATGTCCATAGAGTGTGGTAATTTCTGCATTTAAACATGATCAACCTCAAGGTGGTAAATTTTGGAACCATTTAAATGGCTCACGCACATCAGGCTGTCATATGCATATGATCTGACGTATTCACGACAAAAAGCCTTTACCTGTAAGTTAGGCATATCAAACTACACAACCAGTTATCAGCAACTACCCAGTGCTATCTACTTACTGGGTCCAGCCACATGAGGTATTCCCAGCACTGAAGGTATGAGATGTCAATACCATGAAACAGTTCTTTGTTGCGAATGCTCTGCACCACAAATTCAATGTAGCCAATTGCGTCACCAATGGTGTGCTTCTTAGTGCAAATGATGATCTTGTTAAAGTTAGCGTAAACAATGACAGACCCCAATCTTTTAAATTCTGCAACAAGCTGTGAAAACATAAGCCATGTCATTTACATACGAACAAAAGCGTAAAAGTGTATTCCAGTGGGATACACAATTTTCCAAATGCAATGCTGGCAAATATGCCATTCTTTTGTAGCCTAAAACTGAGACACTAACAGCTTTGAAATGAGAGCAAGAACTGTTGAAGGGGAAAGTAGATGAAAGGAGAGTTGCTTCTTTCTTGACATTAAGGTGCTTTCAGGAGATTAAGATGTTGAATATTTTGACATATAAATGGTGTGGTGAAAATAATTAAAAGGACAGACATTATTAATTCTAAACTGAATTGTGGGTCCTGAAGCTTACTCCACAACTTAACCTGGGATCCAGCCAAAAAGGTCACAAACCCTTCATCTAGGGCCTGGACTGAGATTAGACAGTATAACCAAAAGCATAAACCAATCATAAACCAAATTAAATGTGTTCCATGGTACAGGTTAATAATGGATGACTACAATATTACACCAAAGAAACAGGGCTATGGAAAAACATTTCTGAAAATTTTTCTACCTTTCAATGATCACTTCCCCACAAGTACAATATTAACACTGAATTACAAACATGACAGTAATTCCATAAATCACATTAGGAATAGCCTTACATAGATATCAAACATGAAGGTGTCTTGCATACAACAGACTCATGTGGTTCACAGTCCATGTCAAAATGCAAGTACCCTCTGCCAAACACCATTCTATCAATTACAGTAGCAAAATACTTCTCACTGGAACACCGACATTTGTGAGATATTAACAGATACAAACATTTTGCACAAAAAGCTGTAATCCTTGTAAATTCTAGCAGATTATATCCATTCTTTGCCAAAGAAAGACACATTTCTAGTCCAAAACTTACTCTTAAGCAACATCAAGCCAATAATTGCAAGATGGACCAATTACCTACCTGCATAAACAATTTTTTCATTAGATTGTGCAGAGTTCTTCTAAGAGCAGGGTCATATAACAAAGAACTGGGAGATCGCAACCATCTAGAGGAAATGGAAATCATCCTTAAATATGTAATTACAAAAAACACAGGCATATAGCTCTATAAAACAGCTTTATTATATACAGTAAAATCCAGTTATATGGTCTTCAATTTAAGGCCTTCCGCTCCTGAATGTCCAATTTGTGTGGTCTCAGTTAGATTATGTCATAGTCAAACTTCTTCTATGCATCACCTGTGTTTAAGAGTCATTTTTGGAGGGAAATTAAATATATGTCACTGTAATCAACTTTTCATATTGTTTAGGAGCTTGTAACTGTAAACTTATTACAAAGCATAGGCTATGTTAGGCACAAACAAAAATGCTTTTACAAACAACATGCTTGTTTACTCAACATAAATAAGACTGCAGGATTTTTGCCTCAGCCAACAGCCAACACAAAATGTTCAACAAAAGGATTAACATAATTATGTGAAACATATACTGTACTATTTGGATGGCATGATGTGAAAACAATGCCTAGGATGTGCTGATATCTGGTCAGTAGCATTACAAAATATTAAGGACCTGTAAAAATGAAGGATCTGGAAGTCCGCAAACACGTTCTTATACACAGAGACATCTCGCAACCAGGCGCTCACCATGGAACGGAGGACCTTGAATGCTCCACTGCACAGTGCAGTCTCATCGTAACTTGGAAGGACAGTGCCTTGTCCACCCATCATGTCCTCCAGAGAAGCCTGTGGAATGGTATCAAAAGACACGCTGGAACTAGTACCTGCATAAACAAACAATAGTACTTCTTAACTTTCAATAAAAGTAAATGACATGCCACAAAACACAGACAGCAATAAATATGAAATACAATTTATACATGTAACTATAATCTTCTACTATAACCAGATTAAACTGTGGTCCCAACTAACTCCATGAAGCAGTTTCCTGTTTGAAAAGCTAAGTCACACAATCATAAAAATTCCCCACACTTTATAGAATCAAAGACTCATTACTGCTCCCAAGAACCGGCCCAGGGGCCAAATGCTAGGCCAGATGAATCCACTCCACAACCTCACATGCCTTATATAAGATCCATCTTAATACAGTACAGTACTTGCAGTCCCACCTACAGCTACCTCTCCCAAGCTGTCTCTTCCCTTCACTTTCCAAGTAAAATTTAATACACATTTCTCACATATTCATCCAAGGTACATGCTGCATCACTCTCATCCTCCATCATTTGATCACCCCAGTCACTCCTGGTGAAGAGTAAAAATGATGATGCTCCTCATTCTACAATGTTTTCCAACTTTCATTATTTAGTTCCTGTTTTCAAAAATCCTCAATACATGTTTAATCCCATAGTAGGAATGACCAGGTACACTGTGCAGGCTCTCTAGAAAAACACTGCCCAAAATACAATGTAATTTTAACCATCTAGAATTATTACTCACAGGCTCTAAGAACTCTGCTTAGAACACTGGTCTTAAAATATCTCCTTTGGACCATTTTGTCTGCACACTAAATTATGTTTCTTCAGTACCACCTGCTTATGATAGAGGCTATAACTTCTGCACAAAGACTGTTTGAGGGGCATTCAGAAATCATTTGCAGCAATTTTATCACCCTTAGGCTAAATACTAAACAACTGCTAGCTCAATATATTCACACATTGTACATTGCTGCCACTGGGAACTTCAGGATGGCTTCACAGAACCATTCTTTAGGATTGTTACAATATCACTCCTGGACAGCTGCCGGCTCAGTTTCCTTGCCACATTTGAAGCTCCATACCCAGTTGAACAAACTCCTGTGTGCAGATGCTTTCTCTCCACAAACTGCAAGTAACTTATCTTAAGTTGCGACATCCCCGTTGTGTTAGAATTCAGTAAGATGGTAGAGGTAGTAAAGTCAAAACACAACTAATAAGGTGGTGGAGTTTTATTATTAAGTAGATGACATGTTTCGGGCCTTGCGCTGGGCCATCTTCAGGTCTCAAATTGTGTGTCGGAGGAGACAATACACTGTGGTATACAAACAAGTTCATTCCAATCCAACGAGATCTCGATGTGGTAACCCTTATAATTGTCAAGCTATGCTAGTGTTATTGAGTGGGTATGCGGAGAGATTAGAAGTTGCAAGGTGTCTCACTTAGGTGCGGAGTTATGGAAAGGTCTTCTCAGTATCACTGGTAAGAGGCCGCCCAGCGAGCATGGAAAATACCATCATGACCCTGGGGGGTGCTGTAGTGTATAGTATCCACAGCGCTTGTGAAGTTGAACAGATGTCCTTTATATCAGTTTGTGGAGTTCTCCTCTCTGTTTTTTGTCCGCAAGGCATAGTGGGTGCTTGGAGTCGTCGGTGTAAGAGTAAAGAACGTGTACGTGGAGCATACGGCTGTGGTGGGCAGTGGCTCAACCTATTTTAGGTGTCAAGGTGTAGTGTGCAAGCTGGTGTTCTCAAGCCTGTGGGTACATAATTGTGTGTTTAGTCAACAGGTGGAGAATTGTGTGTGCGGGGAGACTAGCTGGAGTAGTATGCAATTTACTTACGTGCAAAGTAGTTGTAGAATAATTTTCGTGCCACTTGTGTTCATAAAAATTAATCACTGTAGGTGTGGTTGAGGTTCACTAGCTGTGCACTATCATTGTGGTGTCTTCTGTCGGTCTTGGTAGAGTACTGGGTAAAGAGAGCAGGTAGTGGCCTCAGATCGGGTGAAGGCCTGGCTGGTAGTAGCAGGGACAGAAGGGTGTGGGGTGTGTAGGGGTGAGGGTTTGTTGAACTTTATTCAGGAGGTCTCCAAGAATGGTATCAAATATTCTCTTAGTGGAAAGAGTGTGGTCATCATTAAGGTGGTTGTTATTAGCTGCCTGTATGTGTATGTGGAAGCACTCTACTGTGTCAAGGTGTATGTCTTTTTTCTGGAGGTGTAATATTCGCGTGACATCATGCATGCTTTCAAGCGTATGGGAATGTTCTATCAGGTGTAGTGCATATTTGGAAGTTTGGTTGTTGTGTATGAAGGAGCGTTTGTGTTGGTTAAATCTGGTTCTGAAATCTTGGCCAGTTTGACCAACATACGCCTTTCCACAATCTGGGCATGTTAGTTCATAGACATCTGATTGTGCGAAAATGTCCTTGGAGTGGGTGTTCTGGGCCAGATAAGAATGCAAGTTATGGGAGGTATGATGGGCTATTTTCAGGTTTGTGCGTTTAAATAGTTTTGTAATGTAGGTAGTCTCTGGGCCTGTGTATGTGAAGGTGGTCCACTTTTGTCTTGTGAGTGTGTTGTGGGAAGGCGGGTCAAACTGGATTTTAGGTTTCCGGGTAGGTATTGGAAAAGAATTGTTATGTAAAATGTTGTGAATGATATTCTCTTCACATTGGTACTCTGTTTTGTGTGACTGGTAGGAGTTCAGTCTATTGTATAGGAATCTGATGGCAGCATATTTGTGTTGTGTCGGGTGGTTGGAGGCATATGGAATGATGGTGTCCGTGAAAGTGGGTTTTCTGAAAACGCCTATATTCACGCTAGTGGTGGTTTTGTGGATCATTATGTCCAGGTAGTTAAGTTTGTTGTTGTGTTCTATTTCTTTATTGAATTGCAGGTTGGGGTGGATCGAATTGAAGTTGCTTAGTATTGAGTGTATGTCAGTGTGCTGTGCGTCAGAGATCAAGAGAACGTCATCCACATAGCGGAAGTAGTTCACTAGTTTGTGTTTTGAGCCAGAGGGGGGAGGTGGGAGTGTTCAAAGTGTTGTAGAAAAATCTTGGATATAATGCCAAAGGAGGGGGCGCCCATGGTGAGCCCGTCTTTTGAGTGAATATTCTGTCCCTGTGGGTGAAGCAGTTTTGTTTTGTAATAACTTCATAACAGTTTAAAATTTCTGAACTTATTTTGTGGTCTGTCAGGTTAGAGGATATGTTCTTGAGGATCTGCTTGGTCTCTGTGATGGGGATGTTAGAGTACATGTTTGTGATGTCAAGGGAGGTGAACATGGATGTGGATGTTATAGGGGTTCGCTTCAGTTCTCAGATCAGTTCAGTAGTGTTCCTGACATTGAACGTGTACGGTAAAGAGGAAAAGTGCCTGATTTTGGTAGTAAGTAGTTGGGAAAGTTTGTATGCCGGTGCATTCCGTCAGTTTACAACAGGATGAATGGGTTGGTCCGATTTGTGAAGTTTTGTAAGACCTTTTATTGTAGGGGCTGATGGATTCAAATTTACATACCTCTATTTCGAGTCTTTTGGGATGAGAGTAGTGTTGTAATTTATGGTCTTTCTAATTTGGTTCTGAAAGAGTTTTGTGGGGTCTGTTGCGGAGGACTGGAACTTGTTCTTGTCTATTAGTTGTGTTTTGACTTTACTACCTCTACCATCTTACTGCAAGTAACTGACCATGAATATCTTACAGTGTAACGCCTTCTTTAGAGAAGATGCACGTGGTCCATCTCTTTTTTCTTTTTCTTCTTCTTCTGCTTCAGGCACTACAAATTCATTGTTTGAAAGTTATGGCCTTCTCAACTACTTCCTTCCATATAATCTGACCATGGGCAAATTTTGTCCACTTATTTACTGTCATAATTATTAAATCTTCATTTATATCATTTTCCCATCCAATTTTTGGCCTTCCTGCTAATCTTGGAGATATTGGTTTCCACTCATATAATTTTTTGACCATCCTATCATTTATCATTCAGTGTACATGGCCAAACCAGCTCAACTTTTGGGTCTTAATGTAATTCATTATATTTTTATTTCTAATTAAGTTATTTAATTCATCATTTTTTTTAATTCTCCATGTACCATCTCTATCCTTTGTAGACCAGAATATTCTTCTTAATATCATTCTTTCAGTTATTAATAATTTTCAATTCATAGATTCTTTTAGTACCCATGTTTCACTTTCAGTCCCTCTGTGCCCATGATAATTACCTTCCATTTTCAACTCTTGTCCAAGAACTTCAGCCACGGGAATTAGTAATGACCCAGCTGTTTTTCATAGGCATGCATGACTAGGATCAGTCTGTGGTGGAATGACGCACTACACTATCCGATGACAATTTGTACAGGGAAAGATGTTGAAACAAACTATAGATCCCCCCCCCCATATTTGAAGTTGTTCCTGTATATATCAATCAGTAGCAACTTTATGTTACCTTCAATATCATTGACATGATGAGACTGCAACAGTGTGTTGACTGCTAAGCCGTCTATGTTCAGTTCAATACAGACAGATGAGTAGCATCCTGGGTTATTTGTCACAACACTTGTACTCTCTTCACACTCTGTCAATAGCCTGTGACAATAAATATGATTCTTTATAATAGCAAATTTTTGTTTGTGTAACTACTGTAACAGTTACATGCGATGAAGCAATTCATTGTGACATACTTTCTGTCATACTACATGAAGAAAAATATGAGCAAATACAGTAAAAGCTGCAATATCCAGCAATGAATGATATGGAAAGCTTTATTAACTGGAAACTGATTAACAGTCCCATTACATTTCACTATTCTTCTACCAGCAGCACCCAGCAGTGATTCCAATAGTTTGGCCATTAATTATTGGTGCCTGGTAGGTTTTTTTGGATCGTATATACACCATGTTAAGAAGCGATGAAAAGGAAGAAGAAAGTGTGACAGTGATAACAGAACACAGTATCAAGTGACCAATTAAATGATTAGGCCTGTCCATGAGATTGCTATGTACAGCAAGGTACATATTGGGTATACAGTTATAGAAAATTAAAATATCCAGCATCCATATGATTCCAGAGGTGCCAGATACCATAAGATTTACTGTAATTCAAATTGCACACTAATTTGATTTACAAAATGTTCACCAATGTAAATCTGTAACTATAAGCCAAAAATCACTTCAAATGTCCTGCTTTCATTGCTCGCTTCAATGGGGTAGGTAATATCTCATTCATTCATTCATTTATTCATGCATTCATTCACTTGTTCATTCACCTTTCTTTCACTTGACTGGCACCAATTCCAGTTGTTTTGAGTAGAATGAACATGATAATGCTGTATGACAAGTGAAAAGGTTTAACAAACCTGTTGTCATCTGCTTCCCTTCCTCCCAGATCTGGGCGTTCAGTTGGTGAACACCAAAGAAGGAAGTTATGTTTCATAAGATGCCGGGCATAGAAGAGATCTGCAGCAAAAATAGTTGGGTCAGCTGGGAGATTTCCTAGTGGAACATGGAAGTAGCGAGCTTGCTCTGCAGTGAGTTCAAGAATGGTCTCGCTATTTAGGTAATGTCGCAACATGTTGCGAGCTCCAGTTCGCTGCCAGTTTAGGTCCCAGACACCTTCTGCATCCTGAACGTGGATTGGAACAAGAGGGAATTCTCCTAGACCAGGCATCAGTGAGCTCAGAGTCTGCCAATCTGCCAAAGCAAAATAAATAATTTGAATTCATTGGAAAATTAGAAATTTTTATTTCTTATATTTAACCAAAAACAATCACTCGCACATACAAAGCATACAAGATATATACATATGATTATATACATATATATATATATATATATACACACACACACACACACACACACACACACACACACATATATACGCTTTCCATGTGCAAGTAGTTGGTTTTTTAAGCACGTTTGCAAAATTGCAAAAAGTGACTATTAGTACTGCCCCTCACCTTACAGAGATTTTTAACAACTGTCCTTCTCTTACTTTCCACATGATATTTATCTGGTCAAACATAATTTCAATTTCTGTCACTTTCTTAAATTCAACAACTGACATATGAGAAATTAATTTTCTAAATATTGCATTAACCTTCTAAAGCCTACTGGTTACATCATGCACCAACAAGTTTAACATTCAACAACTGTACGCTCTGCCCACACTGTATTTATGTGTTTTGTATTTATCTGAGAATAAACAGCGACTTGTGCCACTTACAGCATAAA
>Ga0209737_10001613_pt1 | contig 16037 bp, 11 predicted proteins | sample TergutCu122P3_FD_187284 | JGI IMG/M metagenome (GOLD analysis project Ga0209737, IMG submission 187284) | Cubitermes ugandensis P3 segment gut microbial communities from Kakamega Forest, Kenya - Cu122 P3 (SPAdes) (version 2) | ecosystem: Host-associated > Arthropoda: Insects > Digestive system...
CTGCTGCCGTTTGACCTGCAATAGCAAAATGAAATTTATTTTGCACCATAGCATAAAAATCCTGTGTGGTTTGCGAGTTTCTATTGTAATCAATGCTACATTCTGCAAAAATATCGGTGATTTGCTGCCAGATACGACGTTCGCTTGCCCGAATAGAGCGAACCCGTTCCAACAATTCGTGAAAGTAATCTTTACCAAAAGTAGTTTTGCCCTGTTTAAGGCGTTCGTCATCCAACACAAAACCTTTGGTTATAAATTCTTTTAACGTTTTCGTTGCCCAAATTCGGAATTGTGTGGCTCTGGCCGAATTTACGCGATAACCCACCGAAATGATAACATCAAGATTGTAAAAGTTGGTTTCTTTTGTTTGTGTTTTGTCGGCAATTGCTCCATGTGCAGTGGTTATTTCCATTTTGGAAACAACCACTTTTTCATCAAGTTCGCCCTCATCGAAAATATTTTTCAAATGCTTATTAATAGCAGGAATTTGCACATCAAATAGCGTAGCCATCGCTTTCTGGGTAAGCCATATTGTTTCCTCTTTTACCACCACATCAATTTTTATATTTTCCTGTGGGGTGTTGTATATTAGAAAATTGATTTCGTTATTCATAGAGTTATTATTATATTTTTATTGATGGAGGGGGCATGATAATAATATGTATGTTTTTTATGAGTTTTCGGCTTTAGTTTTCTCTTCCAGCATTTTCAAACTTTCCAAATAATTATTTTCTACTTCGCTTAATGTTTTTTGCTGATACTTTTTATATTCAGTTTTGGCTTTATCTAACGCTTGTTCATGGCTTACAGTTCCTGCTCCCAGTAATAAATTTTCGCCGCTCATTGTCAAAATTCTATCTAAATGCTTTGCCCAATCTTTCATTGTCATTGCTTGCTCGCGCTCTGCTTGCCGCTCAGCAAAATCTAAATATCCGGAAACAATTTGCCCAAGCGAGCGCAATTCTTTTTCATCTAAGTAGTTTTTCGCAACTACAACATCTTTTAAATAGGGGCGGTTGCCCGAAAATGTCATCAAGCCCATAAATTCTTTTTCGGCATCGGCGCGAGTATAAATCACTTCTGCGGCGGTTTGTCCATGAACCGCGTAATGAATTTTGTTTTGTACTTTTTTGAAAAACTCTATTGAAATCTCTGCCTTTGGGTCGTAATCAATACTTGTGGCGTAAATATCCAATACTTGACGATAAAAAACTTTTTCGGAAGCGCGAATATCGCGAATGCGTTGTAAAAGTTCTTTCCAATAGCTACCACCGCCAAGATTTTTCAAGCGTTCATCATCCATTGTAAAACCTTTGCGAATGTACTCATTCAGTCGTTTAGTTGCCCATTGTCTAAACTGAGTGCCCCTCAATGATTTAACACGATAACCCACCGAAATAATAACATCAAGATTGTAAAAATTAGTAGGTTTGGTAGAAAAATCGGAATTTCCGATTTTTCTCATGCTGTCACTTTCCTGTAATTCTCCTTCATCGTAAATATTCAAAATATGTTCGTTAATGGTAGAACGTGATTTTTCAAACAGTTGCGCCATCGCATCAATGGTGAGCCAAACCGTTTCATCTTCTAAACGAACATCTACAGAGATTTTTTCATCTTCGGTTTTGAAGATTAGGAATTCGGAATCATTTTTTTGTATTTTGTTTTTCATGTTGAATCTCCTTTTATTATGATTTGTTCTTTTAATTGTTTTTCCAAATTAGTCAATTTTAAAAGATATAATGAACTTGTTATTAGAATAATCCACCTTATTTTTAGTATTAATTCCATCACCAGGAATAACTTCAATTGTGGCATCATTTAATGTTAATGCTTTTTTTATCAATCCCATCCCTAACCCTTTACCTTGCTTGTTAGCTGCCCTTACTTTTATTCCAGAGTAATTGTCTTCGAAAATTTTTTGCACTTCATCTTTTTCTATATGAATACTTTCCATGTCAAAAAATATTGAAAATTCACCTTCAGAATCTTTTATACCAATTTGTAAATTTGAATTTCTTTTAATATATTTCGATATATTGCTAAGTAAATGATAAAGTGCTAATCTTATTGTTTCATAATCGAATACAACTTTTTTCTCAGAATTGAAAATAAAAACTGTTACATTTTTTTCTTTAAAGTCTAAATAGAATGAATGATACACGTTTAAAATTACCTTTCTAACACTGTGTCTATTTTTTGAAAGAATAGGGTTTACCACGGATAGTTTTTCATGTGCTGCAAATTCTGTTTTAATATTTGCATTATTTTTAGCTAATCTGATAAAAGCAATAGCTGCTTTTTCTGGATTATCATTAATTGCTTTTGTAACAAACTCTAGTAGATTTTGATAATTATCAGTCAATTGATCTTGAGACAGGAAACTATACTGTTCTTGGATACTTTGAGCATTTAAAGTTCTTAAATTATGCACAATCTTTTCATACCGCTCTAGCCCTTTTATACGTACTTCTTCGTATAAATTTTTAATTGCTGGAGTTGTGTTGATTAGTATACCCATATTGTTTTTGTATTAATATAGCCCGCTTTTTTTAGATTTTCAACAATCTTAAACTTTTCATCATCAATAAATAAAACCTGCACCGATTCTTTTGATAACTGCAATTTCTCATTAGCACCGTTTTGATTGGTATTATTATTGACACAAACATTATTATTGATATTAATATTAGAGCTGTCATTAGTAGTATCGTTATTAGATTTACTTTTCTTTTTGAAAAAATAAATTATTAAAGATAACAATGAAATGGCAGCTCCACTAAATAACCATTCTTTATTTTCACTTATCCAATTCATAATTTTTTCTATTTAATAATTTTACTAAAAGTTTTTTCATGTTTCATAAAATATTGGTTTAGCTTCTGATAAATTTTCAAAATCGTTATTTTCTTTCTTTTTTGATTGATCACCAATGATGCTAAAGGAGTTTTTCTATAAAAAGAACTTTGCAAAAGTATCATATTTTTAGATAATAACATTTAAATTTTTCTAACAACTTTTTGTTAATACTTAATGTTATAAAAAATCATTATCGGCGCTATTATTGCATAAAACTTTAAATTATGTTGTTGGGTATTTATAAAATAACTCCTTCGGACTATTATTTCCTTCAATTATCGCTATCCCTTCTTCCATTGAAATAGGCTCATACTTATTTTTTACAACCTACGAAGAGAGCATTTTTCAACGGTAACGATTTTGGCATCTTTTGTCCACAGTAAAAAATATATTACTTTTGCAAAAAATAAACGATGAATCCCAAATGAATATAGAAGAACTGCGAGAATACTGTATATCAGTCAAAGGTGCATCCGAGAGTTTCCCTTTCGATGAATCAACATTGGTCTTTAAAATAATGGGCAAGATGTTTGCATACATAGGGTTAGATCCGAAAGATGGACAGTTCAAGGTCAATATGAAATGTGATCTCGAAAAATCATTAGATCTTCGAGATAGATACGAAGGAGTAAGACAAGGTGTACATACGCGCAGTCTTTTATGGAATGCTGTCTATTTGGAAAGCGATGTCCCTGATAACCTTATTAAAGACCTGATTGAACATTCTGTTGAAGAAGTAATAAAAAAACTTTCTAAAAAGAAACAGGAAGAATACCGGAAGTTGCTGCCGTAAATTAAAATAATATGAATGAAAAACCATTGGTAAATAAAGAGTATTTGCTTGAAAAGTTTCCTTGTAAGGGCGGTTGGACGTATACGATTATCCCCGAAATTCTGCCTGACAAAAAAGCTCCATTTGGTTGGGTAAAAGTAAAAGGCAGTATTGATGGCTTTGAAATCAGCAAATACCATCTAATGCCTTCAGGAAAGGGAACATTAATGCTATTTGTAAAGTCTGAAATCAGAAAGAAAATTAAAAAACAAGCGGGCGATTATGTTCACGTTATTTTATATCCCGATAATGAACCGTTAGAAATTCCTGAAGAACTATTGTTATGTTTGAAAGACGATATTGAAGCATTGCAGTTTTTTAATTCCCTTAACGAAAGCGAAAAGCACAATTACGTCAAGTGGATATATGCTGCAAAGACAGAGCAAACGAAGGTGGACAGGATAGCAAAAACGCTTAATAGACTTTGCAAGCATCAAAAATTTACAGATCAGTAATATGTTAATATCTATCTAAAATATTTTTTTATAATTTTGCTGCCTATTAAAAAGCATGATAATGTTAAAGAAAGCAATCTGTTTTATAGCGCTTTTTCTTGCCAATTTCGTTTTATTACTTCATGCTGCTGTGCCTCACCATTACCACGAACAGACCGGCGTGTGCTTTGCTTTTCATTGTAAAGACAGTAAAGAAGCACATATACACGAACATAGCAATTTAGATACCCATCAACATGAAGGAAATACTTCTTCGGATGAATGTAGGATTGATGGGGTTTATACAATTACAGATAAGAATATAAAAGCCGATTATTGCTTACATGTAAAATGTAATTGTGAATACGTATTATATACACTAATTCTAAACAATTTAGATATACAAGATTTTATAGATAGTATAAAGATACCATTCCAACCCAAGCCTTATCTACTATCTTATCATATTGATTATATTGTTCAATCGCTCGGATTGAGAGCGCCACCGTTTTAATTACGAATTAAAAATTACGAATTTTGCTCAAAGCTTGTTTTTGAGCAATGTTTTTGGTGCTTTTTTACAATAACAATCAGTAGGATATTATGTTTAATGCTATTATACGTTTTTCGGTTTCTCAAAAATTATTCATCGGTTTGATGACCTTTATATTGTTGGTGAGTGGCATCTACTCCATGCTCACTCTTCCGGTGGATGCCGTGCCGGACATTACCAACAATCAAGTGCAGATTGTAACTATCTCGCCTACGCTTGCTCCACAGGAAGTGGAGCGGCTCATTACCTTACCCATAGAAATAGCCATGAGTAACATTATGAATGTAGAGGAAATCCGTTCGGTGTCGCGTTTTGGACTGTCATTGGTAACGGTGGTTTTTAAAGAAAGTGTGCCTGTGTTGGATGCGCGGCAACTAATTAACGAACAGATACAAACTATTGCCGGTGAAATACCACCGGAGCTCGGCACACCTGAAATGATGCCCATTACCACTGGGCTTGGTGAAATTTATCAATATTATCTCGAAGTATCGCCGGGCTACGAAGATAGGTACGATGCTATGGAATTGCGCACCATACAGGATTGGATTGTAAAACGGCAGTTAGCAGGTATTCCCGGCATTGTCGAAATTAACAGTTTTGGCGGTTACCTCAAACAGTATGAGGTTGCCGTTGATCCGGACGCACTCTATTCATTAAACATTACTATTGTGGAAGTTTACGAAGCATTGAGTGCCAACAATGAGAACACAGGTGGAAGCTATATCGAAAAAAAAGATCGCGCCTATTATATTCGCTCGGAAGGAATGATTCATGATTTAAAAGATGTGGAACAAATTGTGATAGTGAATCGCGGCGGAATCCCCATTCACATAGGCGATGTTGGCACAGTGCGTTTTGGTGCTCCCAAACGTTTCGGCGCCATGACCCTTGATGGACAGGGTGAGTGCGTAGGCGGCATTGCCATGATGCTTAAAGGCGCCAATGCCAACGCAGTAACTAAAGAAATTGAAAAACGAGTGGGGCGTGTGCAAAAGATGCTACCCGAAGGCGTGCGTATTGTTCCTTATCTTAATCGTTCGGAGTTGGTTTCGCGCAACATTACCACCGTTATCAAAAATTTGGTAGAAGGCGCTATCATTGTTTTTTTAGTATTGATTATCTTTTTGGGCGATATTCGTGCAGGAGCAATTATCGGGGCAGTAATTCCGCTTGCCATGTTGTTTGGTTTCATTATGATGCGGATTTTCGGAGTAACCGCCAACCTGATGAGTTTGGGTGCTATTGACTTTGGTATTGTGGTAGATGGTTCTATCGTAATTGTAGAAGGCATTCTTGCACACATTTACAGTCGCAAATTTTTCGGACAAACGCTAAATAAAACGCAGTTCCGCGAGGAAGTAATTAAAGGTACGGCAAGCGTAGTGCGTTCGGCTACTTTCGCAGTGCTTATTATCCTCGTTGTTTTCTTCCCGATACTTACGTTGACGGGTATCGAAGGAAAATATTTTACACCGATGGCTAAAACATTGGTATTTTGCATTCTCGGTGCACTCATTTTGTCTCTTACTTTTGTGCCAATGATGGCTTCGTTGGTACTGAAACGTAAGATCAGCGAGAAGCGCACCTTTGCCGATCGCTTTTTCAACAGGTTGAATCGCATATATCAGGTAATTCTCAATTTCAGTTTGCGGCATGCTTGGAAAACATTAGGTGTGGCATTTCTTGCACTTGCTGCAAGTATCATGCTGTTTACAAGGCTTGGCGCCGAATTTATCCCCACACTTGACGAGGGCGATTTTGCCATGCAGATGACACTTCCCACAGGTAGTTCATTAACAAGAAGTATTGAAGTTTCTACTCAGGCGGAAACTATACTTTTGAACAGTTTCCCTGAAATCAAACACGTGGTATCCAAAATCGGTACCGCTGAAGTTCCCACCGACCCCATGGCAATTGAAGATGCTGATGTGATGATTATAATGAAACCCTTCAGGGAGTGGACAAGCGCACGGTCACGTGCCGAAATGGTGGATAAAATGAAAACAGCGCTTGAAGTCATATCCGATGTTGAGTTTAATTTCAGTCAACCTATACAGTTACGTTTTAACGAATTAATGACAGGTGCAAAAGCCGATATTGCCATCAAACTCTTTGGTGAAGATATGGACGAGCTGTACGAACGTGCTGTGGAAGCCTCAAAACTCATAGATCAAGTTCCGGGTGCAGCTGACGTGATGGTGGAACGTGCTGTGGGTTTGCCGCAATTGGTGGTTACCTACGACCGCAGTAAACTTGCCCGTTACGGAGTTAGCATATCCGAGTTAAACACCGTTATTCGCGCTGCGTATGCCGGCGAAAAGGCGGGAACGGTTTTTGAAAACGAACGCCGTTTTGACCTTGTGGTAAGGCTTGATCAAGAAAAAGTACCTGAATTGAACATTGACCGTCTTTTTGTTCGCACCTTAGAAGGCGTACAAATACCCATTGGTGAAGTCGCAAACGTGAGCCTTATAAGTGGCCCGCTGCAAATCAACCGCGATGAAGCCAAACGGCGCATTGTCATTGGGGTGAACGTGCGCAATGCCGATATACAGCAGGTGGTAGGGCGTATTCACGAAACGCTTGAGCGCAACATTGACCTGAAACCGGGCTACTATTTTGAATACGGAGGTCAATTTGAAAATCTACAAAACGCCATAGATACTCTGTTGGTGGTTATCCCCGTGGCGTTGTTTCTCATTTTGCTGTTGCTGTTCATTGCCTTCCGAAGTATCACATACTCACTTGTGGTTTTCAGCACCGTTCCGTTATCGCTCATTGGTGGTGTTCTTGCCCTATGGGTTCGCGGAATGCCGTTCAGTATCTCGGCAGGCGTGGGATTTATTGCACTATTCGGCGTATCGGTACTCAATGGTATTCTGATGATTAACCATTTCATTGAACTTTCCAAGCGTAACAAATATCGCATGACAACCAACCGTATTATTCGCGAAGGCACGCCACATTTGCTCCGCCCCGTATTTCTCACAGGCTTAGTGGCTTCGCTCGGCTTTGTTCCTATGGCAATTGCGACATCAGCGGGCGCAGAAGTACAACGTCCGTTGGCAACAGTGGTCATTGGTGGGCTAATTGTGTCCACCGCGCTCACACTCATCATTATTCCCGTTTTTTATTACCTTGTTAATGCGTCCGCTATCGTTATGCGAAAATCTTTTATGCGAAAAATGCTCCGTTCAAAATCGGTGGTTTTATTTTTATTAATATTAATGATGAAAACCTCCATCTTGGCTCAGTCATCCCTTACTTTAGAACAGGCTGTGGCAATGGCAAAAGCGAACAGCCCCCGCTTGAAATCTGCCGAAATCTCTATTGCAGCAACGAAAGCGGGTAGGGGTGAGTCGTGGGAATTGGGCAGTACAGAAGTGGAATATTCATGGGGACAAATTAACAGTCCCATACGTAATGATAGACAATTGAGTATTGTACAACCGCTTGGCTCTGTGCTCACACCTTTTTATAAAAATGCGTTGGTGAAACGGCAGGTTGCAACCGGAGAGCATTACCGTGATATTGTAGAAAAAGAGATTGCCGCTGAAGTTACTCGCGCTTGGACGTATTACCTGTACACTAAAAGTTTGGTGCAAATGTATAGGGAGTTAAATCTCTTTGCCGAACAACTCCTTCGCGCAGGCGAACTTCGTTATCGTGCAGGCGACATTACATTGCTCGAAAAAAACATGATCGCTACGCAGGCTGCTACCATGCGAAGTAAAGTATTTCAAACCGGCGAAGAATACAAAATAGCCATCGCAAGATTGAAATGGACATGTTTTTCAGATACTCCTATCGTGCCGGTGGACACTATGCTGGCATTCACGTATACTGAAGTTGATGATGGACAACTCGGCAAAACGTACAGCGCGTATTACAATAGTTTCATTGACGAAATGCAAGCGCAGGTGAATGTGGAACGCAGCCGCTTCTTTCCGGAACTGTCGGCAAAATATATATATCAAAACATTCTTCCTGACAGAGGATTAAGCTCATGGATAGTGGGAATTTCAATGCCTCTGTTTTTTGTTCCGCAGAAAAGCCGTATTAAACAAGCAAAACTAAATATGAATATGGCGCAATATGATGCACAAAACATGCTTCGTGAATTAAATATGATGTTAGAAACGTTGAAGACAGATTTGCGACGTTATGCCGAAACGGTAATATTTTATCAATCGTCGGCACTTCCCGAAGCCAATGAATTGATAAAGTCGGCGAGACTGCAATTGGAGCACCATGATACGGACATTAGCCAATTCATTCAAAGTATGAACAATGCGTTAGAAATCAAACGGGCGTATATTGAAGCCTTGTATTTGTATCATATAGCGGCTATAGAATATAAATTGTATCAATAAGATGAAAAAAACTAACCGCAAAAAACACAAAAGACTTATACAAAGGACACAAAACTTTGTGCATCCTTTGTGTCCTTTGTGGTAAAAAAATCAATAAAAATGAAAAAAATATTAATCTCTATTATTATCTTGGCGCTTGTTTCTTGTGGCACTCCGAAAGTTGAACAAACTGCCGCCGATGTTTCCAATGTTCCGATCACAGTTGTTGAGAACGAAGAAATAGATGCCGTAACATCTGCCACACGAACCCATAACCAACCTATATTCAACGGTGTATTAGTTATTCCGCCGGAGCGGCAAGCTACAATTACACTGTTTATGGACGGTATCGTAAAAAACACATCCCTACTTTCCGGTGCGTTTGTGAAAAAAGGCGCGTTATTGGCTGTTCTCGAAAATCCCGAATACATTACACTCCAGCAAATGTATATTGAAAGCAGCGCTCAAGAAGAGTTTCTCGAAGCCGAATTTCGGCGTCAAGAGATGTTGTTCGGCAATGAAGCCGCTTCGCATAAAATACTGCAACAAAGCAAAGCCGACTACCTTTCAATGAAAATCCGCAGGGAGGCTACCGCCGCGCAACTCGATTTGTTAGGCTTCGACCCCGCACGAATACTCTCTAACGGCATTATTCCATATCTTGAATTGCGTGCACCCATAGACGGTTATGTAGCCAACGTGCAAATTAACATGGGAAAACACATTGCCGCCGGAGACATTATTTGCGAGATTATTGATAAAAATATGGTACTGCTAAAACTCACTGTTTACGAAAAGGATATAGACAAAATTAAAATGGGCGATAAAATGGATTTTCGCGTAAATGGAATGGGAGCACAAGTGTTCAACGCTACGGTAATTTCGTTGGGACAAATGGTGGATAATATCAGCCGCTCGCTCGAAGTATACGCCAAAGTAAACGAAAGCAATGCACAATTTCGACCGGGAATGTATGTGAGTGCGCAGGTGGTAAGGCAAGTAGTGGATTAAAGATAAAATTGAATATGAATTTAAAACATTTTTTGTTGTTTTGCAATGTGCAGCAAATGATTAAGAATTAAAAATACAAGTAATGGAAAATATCAAAAATAACCCGCAATTTTCCGGTTTAACCGACAGTGAGGTTAAATCACGTATTGAAAGAGACGGTTACAACGAACTGCAAGGAAAAAAGTCTCGAAATTTTTGGACAATCATATTCGGGGTGGTAAAAGAACCCATGTTCTTGCTACTTGTAGCTTGCGCCACGCTTTATATGCTACTCGGCGATATTACAGAAGGCTTCATGTTGTTGGGCTTTGTGTTTGTGATCATGGGTATAGAATTTTATCAGGAACGGAAAAGCGAAAAAGCGTTAGAGGCGCTGAAAGATTTAGCCAGCCCGCGGGCGCTGGTTATTCGCAACAATACGGAAATTCGCATTCCGGGGCGGGAAGTGGTGTGCGATGATATTATCGTACTGCAGGAAGGTGACCGAATTCCTGCCGATGCAACTGTTCTTAAGAGTATTAACTTGTTGATAGATGAGTCGTTGCTTACGGGCGAATCTGTTCCTGTGCGCAAACACGACTGGACGGGTGAGTCCGGTAATATCCAACCCGGTGGCGATGACCAACCGTTTGTTTATTCCGGCTCTATGGTAGTGCAAGGCAACGGCTTGGCTAAAGTTACCCATATCGGCATGAATACCCAAATTGGGAAAATCGGAAAATCTATCAGCGAAGTAGAAGAATCGCCCAGTCGATTAAAAAAAGAGATTGGTTCATTAGTTAAACGTTTAACCATAGTAGGTGTAATATTGTTTGTTACTGTAGTTGCTTTATATACACTTACTCGCGGAGATTTACTACAAGGTTTTTTAGCAGGTCTTACTTTGGCAATGGCAATGTTGCCCGAAGAGTTTCCGGTGGTATTAACTATTTTCATGGCAGTAGGTGCTTGGCGTATTTCCAGAAAACGGGTATTGACACGGCGACCTAACGCCATCGAAACCTTAGGTTCGGCAACAGTATTATGTACCGACAAAACAGGCACGTTAACCGAAAATAAAATGAAAGTTACCAAACTATATAATAAGGAAGATTATTGGACGACAAAAAGAGCAAGCGATTTTCCGGAAGAATACCACAATATTATTGAATACGGAATATTGTCAAGCCAAATAAATCCTTTCGATCCAATGGAGAAAGCCATTAACAATGTCGGTGAATCATTTTTGAAAGACACGGAGCATTTGCATGCCGATTGGGAAATGGTAAAAGAATACTCATTGTCGAAAGAACTGTTGGCAATGTCGAGGGTTTTCCGGAGCATATCTTCCAACAGATTGGTTATTGCCGCAAAAGGTGCACCAGAAGCCATTTTTGAGCTTTGTCATTTGCCTACTGATATGCAGGAAAAATATGCCAAAGCGGTGCAAACAATGGCATCTGAAGGATTGCGTGTGCTGGGCGTTGCTAAATCAAGCATATCGGAAAGCCGACTACCTGAAATCCAACACGACTTCAATTTTGAATTTGTAGGTTTGATTGGTTTATCCGATCCTATTCGTTCGCAAGTTCCGCAAGCGGTAAAAGAGTGCCACCAAGCCGGAATCAGGGTAATTATGATTACGGGCGATTATCCGGTTACGGCTCAAAACATCGCCAAAGAAATTGGATTACAAAATTACTCCGAATGTATTACCGGAGCGGAATTAGCTGAAATGGACGAAGTCGTATTAAGCGAAAAAATAAAAACCATAGACATATTTGCACGCGTAGTTCCGGAACAAAAGCTTAAAATTGTTAACGCCTTAAAACGTAACAACGAAATTGTTGCCATGACGGGCGACGGGGTAAACGATGCACCTGCGTTGAAAGCCGCCAACATCGGCATTGCGATGGGTGAGAAAGGGACAGATGTAGCACGCGAAGCATCCGAATTAGTTTTGATGGACGATAATTTCGGCTCTATTGTGGAAGCCATAAAAATGGGACGTCGCATCTTTGATAACCTGCAAAAAGCATTGGGCTATATTTTTGCCATTCACGTACCCATAGCAGGACTGGCGCTTATTCCGGTACTCTTTGCCGGTTGGCCGCTTATCCTTTGGCCTGTACACGTGGTTTTCCTCGAATTGATTATAGACCCTGCCTGTTCAATTATTTTTGAAGCAGAACGAGCCGAGAAGAATGTGATGACACGTCCACCGCGAAAAATTGATGAAGCGTTTTTCGGCGGTAAAAAAATACTCATCAGTTGCTTTCAGGGAATTTGGATACTGATAGCCACATTGGGTGTGTATTTTGTAACGCTCGAAATAGGTTATGAGATAGGTGAAGTAAAAGCCATGACGTTTGCCACATTGATTTTCGCTAACATTGCAACCATCCTCACCAACCGTTCGTGGGAGTCATCTATCTTCACGATTTTGCGCACGCCTAACAAAACAGTGAAATGGGTAATTGGCGGAGCGGCGTTATTTATCCTTTTGGTTCTAACCATTCCGTTTTTGCAACGTCTTTTCCAATTTACACCTGTCAGTTTTTGGGAAATAGCCATTACGTTTGTTGTTGGAATGAGTACAATGATTTGGTTTGAAGTATATAAACGTTTTTGGTTGAAGAAACAACTTGAATAACAAATTAAATAACCAAAAAGAAAACAATGATAAATACAGACAAAAACCACAAGCATAACGATGATGATGAACATGACCACGATCATGATGGTAGTCCAGTGAAGTTGTTTTTGTCAGGCATTATATCATTGATACTGCTACTTATTGGTATTTACTTTGATCATTTGCTGAAGCCCGAATGGTTTATAGATTGGATAAGAATTATTTGGTATATAGTTGCCTATATCCCTGTTGGCATCCCTGTACTCAAAGATGCGGTCGAGAGCATTGTCAAAGGCGAGGTATTTTCAGAATTCTTTTTAATGGGCATTGCCACCATCGGTGCGTTTGTCATTGGCGAATATCCGGAAGGCGTTGCAGTAATGTTGTTTTATGCTGTTGGTGAAGGATTTCAAACATTGGCAGTAAGAAGAGCAAAAACAAATATCAAATCATTGCTTGACCAAAGACCTGATGAAGTAACGGTTTTAAGAAACAACCAACCGCAAACTGTGAAGGCAGAAAGTGTAAACATCGGAGAAATTATACAGCTTAAACTCGGCGAAAAATTGGGTTTAGACGGCATATTACTATCCGAAACAGCATCATTTAACACCGCAGCCTTAACAGGCGAAAGTAATCCCGATAGTAAAAACAAAGGCGATACGGTTTTAGCAGGGATGATAAATCTCAATACTGTTTCGCAAGTAGAAGTTACTACGGCATACACTGATAGCAAGTTGAGTAAAATTTTGGAATTGGTACAAAATGCCACTTCTCAAAAAGCGCCCACAGAATTGTTTATCAGAAAGTTTGCAAAAATCTATACGCCTATTGTGGTGTTTTTAGCTATAGCCATTTGGTTGCTGCCTTATTTTTTCGTAGCAGATTACCAGTTTACGGATTGGTTGTATAGGGCGTTGATATTTTTGGTTATTTCCTGCCCTTGCGCGTTGGTTATTTCTATTCCGTTAGGCTATTTCGGAGGTATTGGCGCGGCAAGTCGTAACGGTATTTTGTTTAAAGGAAGCAACTTTTTAGATGCGCTTGCCAAAATCCAAAACGTAGTAGTGGATAAGACAGGTACAATGACGGAAGGTGTTTTTAAAGTACAGGAAGTTGTTTTCAATAAGGATTTTAATCAGGCAAAAATTTTACAAATGGTTAATGCATTGGAAAACCACAGCACCCATCCTGTAGCCACTGCCATTCATCAATTTGTTGGTAGTGTGAATAACGATATCCCATTACAAAACGTAGAAGAGATTGCAGGATACGGATTAAAGGCCGATATAAAGGGAAAACAACTATTGGTAGGAAATTTTAAGTTGATGGATAAATTTGCTATTACTTACGACATTAATCCGAACACCATTGTTTACACAGTAATTGCGGTGGCTTACGATGAAAAATTTGTAGGCTACATTACTATTGCAGATAGTATAAAAGAAGACGCCAAGATTACTATTGACAAGTTAAAAGCGCTTAATGTAAAATCTATAATGCTAAGTGGCGATAAATCTACGATAGTAAAATTTGTTGCAGAAAAATTAGGGATCAATAACGCTTTTGGTGATTTATTGCCCGAAGATAAAGTAAACAAGATAAAGGAGATCAAGGCAAAAAATGAAACGATTGCTTTTGTTGGAGATGGTGTCAATGATGCGCCTGTTATAGCATTAAGCGATGTCGGAATTGCAATGGGCGGTTTAGGTAGTGATGCTGCTATTGAAACTGCCGATGTTGTAATACAAGATGATAGACCAAGCAAAATACCTATGGCAATCAACATAGGAAAACAAACAAAGAAAATCGTATGGCAAAATATCACATTAGCATTTGTGGTAAAAGGCGCTGTACTAATACTCGGTGCCGGCGGTTTGGCTACCATGTGGGAAGCTGTATTTGCTGATGTAGGAGTAGCGCTATTGGCTATTCTGAATGCGGTACGAATACAAAGAATGAAATTTTGACAAATTAACGTTAAACAATATTCATACTTAATTCGTTTCTGTATCAATTTAATGAAAAAAACCAATAAATTTCATGTGAAAATTATTGGTTTTTACTACCTTTCGTACCGCGTAGGGGATTCGAACCCCTGATCTTCAGGATGAAAACCTGATGTCCTGGACCAGCTAGACGAACGCGGCGTTTCTGCTGTTTGAGGCGGCAAAAATATACTTTTTTTGCTTATAACAGCCGGAGTTTGTCCTTTTTTACGCAAATTAAATACAATTTTCTGAATATTAGCAATTTATTTTTTATCGTTGCCTGAAGCACCAAATATCATTTTATGAGCTTAAAAGTGATTTTATTGCAAAAAAACACCAAATATTAATGTAAATAAAAAAATGTATTTTTGCATGCTGTTTTTTCTATAATCAAAAAATATAATGCATAGAATCTTAATCAATTATAACTAATCAAAAATTTATTATGAAAAAATTTATCTTTTTCTTTACTGCAATGTTTCTGTTGAGTGGCTTTATGCTGCAAGCACAAGAAACTGTTACCATTGGCACCGGAACAACTACGACGAGTGGACCTATTGGGAACCTATACGGGTATGAACGTAGTTTGATGCTATATCGTTCTAGTGAACTTCCTCAGGGAGAAATACTTAGTATGGCGCTACAAGCTCCTAGCACTGCTCGAAACGATGTACCTATCCTGATTTATTTCAAGGAGGTTTCCTGGGATAATATTCCTGCAACTTCTGAATTAATCTGGAGCGAATTAATTTCCGATGCTACATTAGTGTATCAGGGAACGCCGAGTATTCCGGCAAGTTCGGACTGGTACACTTTTCCTACTACACTAAACTCTTTTATTTATTCGGGAGCAGGAAATTTGTTAATTTTAACTGCTTGCAATAAAGGAGGTAGTGGCTTATCATCAATAAGTTGGCGTTATGCATTGGTAGGTTCATCAACAAACGTAATTTATACAACGTATAAAAGAGATACTGGTATACCTAATGACAATATCTCTTTTCTAGCAGATTATAATAGTACCACAAACACTCGAGGATTGACCGGAATGAGTGCTACTGAAGCTGATATGTGGAAACCGAACGTTAGGTGGAATACACAATTTGTAATTGAACCTGTGGATCTTAGCTGTCCTAGAATTTCAGACCTTGTCGCATCCAATGTTACTGCCCGCAATGCTACTATTACCTGGACCCCTGGAGACGAAGAGACACAATGGCTGCTTGCTTACAGGAGGACTTCTGAAGCGACATGGAGCAGTTGGATTGAGGTAAACACTCCCTCTTATTCCTTTGACGCCACTCCATTATCCCCAAATACTCCTTATGTTGTGAGGGTACGCGCATTTTGTGCGGAAGGAGATACGAGCCTTCACAGGGAAACAGGTT
>Ga0209737_10001614_pt1 | contig 16027 bp, 10 predicted proteins | sample TergutCu122P3_FD_187284 | JGI IMG/M metagenome (GOLD analysis project Ga0209737, IMG submission 187284) | Cubitermes ugandensis P3 segment gut microbial communities from Kakamega Forest, Kenya - Cu122 P3 (SPAdes) (version 2) | ecosystem: Host-associated > Arthropoda: Insects > Digestive system...
AAGAGTGGTGAGAAGGGTTTGTGTAATACCAAAATTATCGGAATAATATACGTGTCCATACGGGGTAAGCCAATATATTCTACCGTCTATGCTAACGATATTGGTGCCGCCCTGGAGCGAGTCTCGCGTTGAAATCGATGGAACATCGGCGTACGATATAGAGCCGACACCGGCGCCGGCGCCTCTTGGGATTGGATTATAATTGAAGGCACAGATCGTTCTACCGTGCATAAAAAGTATTTGGCTGCTGTGATCCTTAATAATTTCCGGTGGAAATTCGGGTTTATTAAATGACCCGATATTGCTTAATGAATTATAATAAAACATGCCGCCATAGTACCAATATAAAACGGAATGCGGTGGATTGTCGCATTGTACTTCCAATAAGTAGACTCTTTTAGGAAGTATTTTTCTAACGAGGGTATTTACCAAATCCACATCAACGATCGTTGAGTCCGGTGGCATAGCCCCCATCCCTCCCAATGAATATGGACCAAGTGCTTTACCGATCATTGCGACCAAATAAGGAAAATTTGCAGCCTGTTTTTCCGAACCCGGAACGACTTTTCGTTTAAAATCCGGATAATCGACCGCCCTCGCGATCGCCTCGCATATATATTCGCAGTTTGCTATTCTTCCCATTGAATTCTCCTTAAAACAATTAGTTCCTTCGTTAGCGCTCAATTTGCTTCTTATATCTTTAGTCCAACCCTAACATTTTAGACCCCTCGTCCCGCGCCCACCCGCGGGACTAATTACGTAATTGAAATCGAAATCAAGCAAAGGAGATACGCATGAGCGATATTAAACAAATCTACAACGAGGTCGACGGAAACGACTACTACATCGTTGGGAAGGCAAAGAAAAATACCGGGGCTTACACGCCGCTGCGCAACGTAACCCAGGAGACGGAGACGTTCCCGCACGAGACGCACATCTGCATGGGGGACATCGATAAGGATGTGTCGCTCGTATTGTGCCACGGCAAGGACATCGAGGTGTCGCTGGCCGGCGCGTTCAATAGGACGTACAAGCTCGTATTCGTCGGGGTTCACGGCGACACGAAGGTCGGCTTCCCGCCGAACATGTTCGTCGATCAGAGAAAAACCTCGGAGAGGACGGTCCTGCAGGTAAACCAGGGCGAGTCGAGGATCGTAACGATCAGCGTGTCGAAGACGGCCGGCGAGGTCACCGCGGTGCTCGAGATTACGGCGCTCACGAACGAGTGGCCGACCACGGCGGGAAGGGTGTCGTTCAACGATTCCTATTTCCAGGCCGATTTCGATAGGCTCCTCACCAAGGACCCGAACACCATTTACTTCATCAAGGACACGAGGCGAATCTACAAGGGCGCCCAGCTCTACTCGAGCAGCGGCGGCATTATATACAATTTCAAGGACGTCGCGGGCGGCTGGACGGTTAGCGGGAGCGACGGCTCGATATACACGCACAAGGACGGCTCCTCCATCCTTATCGCGGTGAACGACAAGATCATCACGACCGAGGGCGAGAAAAGACTAAACGTCGCCAAGCCGGGATTCATGGTCGGCGTCAACGAGTGGACGACGCTGTTCGACGGCACGATCGACAACCTCGGCCTCGAGCTGCCGGTACTCACGATCGACACCACCGGTTCCGATTACAAGATCGACGTCATGATCGCCATAAACGGATCGATCGATAGCGTCATCTTCGAGAACCTTTACCAGGGAATATACAACGCGAGCCTTCAGGACTTCGCGCTTCAGAATTTCTCCAACTTCCAGATCAGGGCGAAGTGGGATATACCGACCATGCCGGCGGGCTCGGCGCTGCCGATCAACAACGCGGTCTTCGCGTGGGGATCGTTCGGCGGATTCCGATCCGTGCTCAATTTCAACTACGACGAGGCCGAGAGAGTCGTCCTCGTGACCGGCGTCGACGATTGCAAGGTCGCCGAGTGGGCCATGCCGGTAATTACCGGTCTCAGCCTTGACGGCGACGGCGGAACTTCCGCGCCGCTGAAAATTAACAACGTCGCGGTGGCCGGCGACGAGAGAAGGCACTTCGACGCGGCGTTTATCGACGCCGACGCGGGCGAGCCGATTTACGCCACCTTTAAGCTCGCCGATAAAACGATCAGCGGCTTCGTGGTGAAAACCGCGGCGCTCGCCGGTTTGCAGGACTCGTACGAGATAACCGGCATCGCGACCATGGCTACGAGCGCCGGGCCGAAGGCGGTGCAGTACATCGGTATTATGCCGGGCGACCAGGACTACGTGACGTGGACGAGGGTCGACACCTCCGCCAAGCAGCTCGTAATCCCGAGCAGCGGGCTTAAGTCCGACTGGATCGTGCTTATCGAGAACGAGGAGATAAAATCCGGCGACGTGTTCTTCCTTAGGGACGAGGCCGACGGCCTTACCGGCTTCGGCAAGGTAACCGGGCCGAGGTCGCCGGGAGGATCGGACTATAGGCTGCAATTATTCGCGATGAGCGCGGACGGCACGCAGTTGCTCTCGGCGTTCAGCGACTACGACGACGCGACGACGATCGATTTCGACCTTTTCCTCTCGCACAACGACATGCTCGGTAGGGACGAGGACGATTGCCACCCGATATCGGCGATCACCGACCTCGAGGACGAGCTTGACTCAAAAATCGACGAGTCGATCACCGACGAGACCGATGGTTTCTTGGTCGGCAACATCGTCATAACCGAGGGCGACGACGATAACGAGGTCGTCGTAACCAAGACGATGCTCGGCATCGACGGCGACGTGGACGTGGAGGAATTGAAGATAAAAGCCACCAACGGCCTCTTGCTCACCCTCGACTCCGACGAGCTGGAAGTTTCCGGCGAGCCGCTGGTCAAGGAGCTCGAAAGGCTCGACAACGATAAAGTTTACAAGGGCTTCGCCCAGGCGACCGGCCACCACGTGGTCGGCGACCTCGACGTCAAGATCGCGCCGACGATGACGGCGACCTCGCCGAGGACGAAACTCAACCTTATAAAGAAGCGCGTGTTCGGCGCGGCGGTAAACGCCGGCGAGGTAACCGACACGATCGACATGTATTCGGTGGACGCAACGGCGGGCGACCTCAACTTCACGCCGATTTCCGGCGGGATAGGCGTCACGGTGCCGACCAAGGTATCGAAGAGCTTCGCGAAGGAAACCGGGAATAAGGTTATAGGCGCGCTCGATCTTAGGCAGGTCGATAGGGAAACGTTGCGCATAACGAGAACCTCGGTAAAGACCGACGTCAATAACGGCGAGAGCGTCAAGGAGGACTTCGAGTTCGACATTAAGGTCGGCGATGGTCTCTTCTTCGAGACGAATAAAAAGGGCGTAAAGCTTCACAGCTGCACGCAGGTCAACGAGACGTTCGCCGACGAGACGAATGGCTTCGTGATCGGCGACATCACCGTTGCCCGCGAGGATTCCGAGACGATCAACGTCCATAAAATCGCGGTCGACGTAACGACCAAGTACGGAAAACCGGAGCACAAAAGCTACGACTATAAAATTACGGCGGGCGACGGCATTCAATTCGCGGAGACCGCCGAGGGCGTCGAGATAGACGCGTCGAGGAAAGTCAACGAGACGTTCGCCGACCCAACCCATGGATTCGCGATCGGCGACATTACCATCGACAAGGTTGACCAGAACGAGATAACGATACATAAGATCGCCCTCGACGTGACCCAGCCGTACGGCGAGTCGGACACGAGGGAATACGACTTCGTGATCGGCAGCTCGACCGGCGACCTTGAGTTCGACGCGAAATCCGCCCTCGAGATAGACATCACCGTCCCGACCAAAATGGACAAGGCGCCGTTCGACGGCGACGCGGACATGGTCAAGGACGTATTCGTCGATCAGGACGGACCGGACCTCGTGGTCACCAAGACGCTTAAGGACGTTCTTACCGGCGACGAGCGCGACGTCGAATTAAGGGTAACGAGCGAGCATAGCGACGTTACGATGGAGCTCGACGGCGACGAGTTAAAACTCGCCGTTCCGACGAAGATCGACAAAGCCGCCATTAGGGAAAGCGGCAATGGCAGGAAGCAGGTCGTTACCTCGCTGGAGCCGGTCTACAACGCGGCGAAGAGCGAGATCGAGCTGATCATGTGCTCGAGCGACGTGATGGGTCGCGAGGGAGGAACGAAGGACCTCGCGGGCGCTGGCGATATATCGGAATCGGTAAAGATTCGCACGATCGGCGACGTTCCGATAACGGCCTCCATCGAGGGCACCACGCCGGTGTTCACGATCGATGCCTCGAGGAAGGTCAACAACGACTTCGCGGGCCCGGAAAATTACCTGCTGCAAAATATACACTTCACGGACGTGCCGACCAAGACGGTGCTTAAGGCGATGGCGAAGCTCGCCTTCGTAAATAAACCGTACGGCATGCCGGAAATCCTCGAGTTCCCGAGGGACATATTCATGGACGACGGCCTCACCGTCGAGCTCGAGGGCTACAACATGAGGATCGGCGCGAAGCCGATGCTCGCGACGCTGCAGCCGAAGCTAACCGACGACGAGATGATCGCCATCAGGCACGCCGTAAGGCACCTCGTGATAAGGGACGTCGAGAATAACTACGTTGTTAAACTCAATGAGGGAATCGAGTGGGACGACATGGGGATATTCAGAAACCTCATGCAGGTCAGGCACGCGACCGGGATCAACGAGCACCTCCTGCTCGGCAACACCGAGTTGCCGACGATATTCGGCGGGACGCTCGGAACGATGGGCTGCAACGTCTACCTCGGCGCGTTCGGCGAGGACCACCAGGTTCTTCCGAAAGCGAAGATAGACCTCATGATCACCGCGGCCCTCGCGAAGGCCCTTAAGTACAAGGGCTCGGCGAAGGAATCGGTAATAATGTCCTGGACCGGCGACCTCTACACCGACCACCCGAATTTCGACGGCGAGAATAAATGGAAGGGAACCGCGATCCAAAACGGCGACTTCTGGTACGTGACCGACTTCGACGTAACGAAACCCGGGACGAAAAACACCGGGCACGCCATCTACAATTCCGCCACCAAGGAATGGGAGATCGACATCGACACCGCGAGGCTCCCGGACAACATCACGCTCAACAGCGACTCCGAGGGAAGGACGCAGATTAAACCGAAGGGCGTCAGCAAAATCCACCTCGACGACGAGTTGGCCGAGGCCCTTGAGGGCAACGACAACGTAAAGAAATCCACGACCGATTACACCGGCGGGGACATACTCGGCAGCGTAAGCCTTAAGGCGCTTTCGACCACGGCGTTCACCGTAACGAGAAAAATACTCGACGCGAAGGGCGACGGCCTCAACAACAGGACGGACGTATTCAAGGGCTCGGCGAAGGGCGGATTGGTATTCGACTGGGCGCCGGACGGAATGGTTTTCGACGCGAGCGGCCTCTTCACGAGGAACGAGGTCGTGCCGAACGGCAACGGCCAAAGGGTGCTCACCGTCGCGATCGACCTCAAGCCGCAGGACGGCGTGGCCGACCCGGACAAATTGCAGATCGTCAACTGGTCGCACGATCTCGAGACGAAGGACACGCACGTATTCAAGAAAAAGATCGAGGCGAGCGGCGGTATACACTTTAAGCCAATCGTCGCTGGCGGCAGCATGACCGGCGTTTCCATCGACGGCTCCGACCTCGTGAATAAATCGTTCGCCGACCTCACCAATGGTTGGGTCATCGGCGACCTCGTTCCGACGCAGACGAACGGCACCGACCCGGCGCCGGCGAACACCATCTTCCTCAAGAAGATCGCGGTGTCGCTCGACGACTCCAAGCCGGATAACGTGTACCACTACCCGATCGGCGTAACCGGCGGGCTCACGCTCAGCTTCGACCCGATCGACGGTATCTTCATCGACGGCAAAAAGAAGGTCGATAATACCTTCGCCGCCGGGACGTGGAACTACGTCGTCGGCGACTTCGACGCGATGCCGGTGGACGACGAGACGCTGAAGTTCAAATTGACCAAGGTAAGCCCGAAGGGCGATGCCGATGCGGTCTACGAAACGACGCTTACCTCGCCCGACATTAAGCTCGCCGTCGATGGCGTGAAGAGGGAAATTTCCTTCACCATCCCGACGAAGGTCGATAAGGACTCGATCCAGGTTAGCGGAAATGGCAGGAGGCAGGTCGTCACGGCGCTCGACGCCGAGAACGGCGCGGCGAACGAGGTGCTCGTTCACATGTACACCAGCTCGGTAGAGGATAAGGACGACGACGTCGAGACGATGGCCATTAAGGCGGTCGGCGGGTTGAAAGCCGCGGTGAAAACCACCGGCATCGAGATCGACGGCTCCGGAAAGATCGAGAAATCGATCGCGGACGTCGGCGTGCCGGGTTATTCCGATGGATTCATCCTCGGCGACCTCTGGCTTAATAAATCGGGCGACGACATCAGGCTGGATAAGTTTAAGCTCAGCGTCGATGGCGCCCCGCTCGAGAGACAAACCGCCACGATCAGGGCGACGGGTGGATTGGCGTTTGGTTTCGGCGGAAGCACGACCGACCCGATCGTCGACATCGACGGCTCGGCCCTCGTGGCGAAGAGCTTCGCCGAGAAAACGGACGGCATAGTCATAACCGATACGCTGCTCCTCAAGGGTAAAACGAAGTTCGCGGTCGTCAACGACGACGAGGAAAAGCTGTTCATCAGGGTGGCGAAGGCGAACGTCGACGGCAGCGCGCAGGGCGTCTGGGACGTTCCGATTGGGACCGAGGGCGACATCTCCATCGAGACGACCACGGTCGTAAGCGGCGGGCACCAGTACATCAAGGACGAGAACGTCGTCACGAGCATCAAGATTAAGGGGACCGACCCGAAATACACCGTCGGCAAGACCTTCCAGGTCAACGTTCCGGCGGGCGCGGGTCTGGCGACCGCGGTTATTCCGCATAACTTAGACAGCGACAACGTGTTCGTATCCACGAGGGAGGACGACGACGAGTCGGTATTCGGCGACGAGTTCCCGATTACCAGGACGGACGGCAACAGCAAAAACTCCGTAACCCTCGAATTTCCGAAGGGTGCGGCGCCGAGAACGTGGTTCGTGAACGTCAAAGCCGCGGCGGAGCCGGAGGCGATCGTCGTAAACGCGATATAATAACAAAATAGGCTCCGCCGCAAGGCGGAGCTAATTCATAAGGAGACAATAAATGGCTTATAATTTTTACGATGCGCTGCACGCCCACAACCAGGGTGAATACGATAAACTCACCGACTTGATGGCGGAGGTCGCCACCAAGGTTCTCACGGTCGGGCACCTCGAGAACGTAAAGGACTACATCGACGACTCGTCGCCGACGTTCGATTTTTCCGCGAGCGCGGAGGACGACGAGGTCGGGATCGAGTTTAAAATTGAGTCGATAAGCGGAACGCCGCTGCTCGACGAGACGATCGCCCTACAGAAAGCGGTCGGCGGCGCCTCCATCGATGCGTCGAGGGCCGGCATCATGACCAAGGCGATGGCTTATAAGCTCGTCTCCAATACGTACACCAAGGCTGAGACGATCGATGAGATAACCTCGAGGGTCGTCAGGTCGCACAACTGGATGCAGACGGTCACCCTCACGACCCCATTCGGGATCGACGCGAACGGAAAACCGCAGGCGCCGACCGGGTTGCCGAATCCGCCGGACGATGAATTCACCTACCTCGTAAAGGTGTACGATAAAAACGGCGTCGGCGCCGTTTTCCAATACATCGGCACCGCGTGGACGTTCTACAGCGACGAGGCGGATTTCGTGACCCACGATGAATTGTCCGAGGCGCTCGAGGATTATCCAACGTTCACGGACGTCGGGAGATTCGTCGAGGATAATTGGGCCGACAAAGCGGTTTTATTCGATATCGACTTCGAGGCAAGGGGCGAGGATCTTTATCTGATCGGCACCGGGATCGACGAGGACGGCGACGAGGCCTCCATGGACGTGCTGGTACCGAACGTTACAAATTCCTCCAGCGGCGCGATGACGCCTGCGATGAAGCTCGACCTCGAGGCGGCGAACGCGCATAGGGTCGATAACGTGGTTTTGGCGACCGGAAACGGCCCGCACGGCTTGAAGCCGGCGACGCTGACGCAATACGGCCTACTTAAGCTCGAACAGCTCGATATATACGAGGTCGCGGCGATAGTGCACGCGCCGATCGCGCCGAACCAGCAAACGATAACGATTCCATTACCGACGGACTTCTTCACCACGACGGGATATTTTTACGACGTATCGGTATTCGCCGGCGGCGACGTATCGTCGAGGACGGTCATTATACCGACCACGACCATGCTTAATTCCACCAGCGTGACGTTCACTTTCCAAGGGGGATTTAAAACGCCGACAACCGTCGAATTGTACGCGAAGGTTACGAGAACCCAAGTATAAGGAGCCCAAATGATCCTAGAGGTCTACGACGATTTATTGATTCACGCCGAGAGATCGGGCCCCAATTCGTTGATGCTATTCAAGGACTCGACCGAGACGATCAATACGTCGGAGGTCGAGCCCACGTTCACTGAGGAAGTAAATGGCGTTGGAAGCATTGAAACGTCCTCGTTCCTTGGCCTCGACGCCGCGTACGTTATGCGATTCTGGGATAAGCAAGGGTCGAGGCCCGCCGGGAATACGGCGAACAATATCAACTCGGCCGGCTTAAGCATGAACCCGGAATCGAGTTTCTTCTCGTGCTTTAATTTGGCCGAGATGGCCAGGATACGCGTGGCCTTCGTTAGGCACACCGCGTCGCCGTATAACTTGGCCCTCGCGATGTACCTCGACGGCATTAAGGCCGGCGTAATTTATAACGTTAAACACGTGGGGCAGGACTCGGTATTTTTGCCGGAAGGGCAAAACGCCGATACGCTGCACCACGAGCTATTTAAGGGTACGCTGCCGATGAATGGGGCCGCGTGCATCGATTCCTCGTGCGTAAGGGGCGGCGGAGCCAGCTTGGCCACGTATTTTATTTTTCTGCGCGACGGGGCGAGGGAAGTTATGTACGAGGTAAAATTACACTCGATGGCCGACGGCACGAATGTATCGATCATAGGCGAGGAAGGCTCCGAGACGGAGCGCGGCGTCGCCGGATTGTTGATGATAAAAAGACATATATAGGGGAGAAGCGGAATGCAAAGTTATCAGGATATAGTAATTAGATCGTCGAGGATGCTCACCCCGGACTCGGTGTTGACGCTTGGCGATTTAAATTTTTCGATCGTCGACGCAAAACCGACGACCGGGCATAATACCGGCACTCTTCTGGAAAAAACGAAAAACACCATCGACGTTTACGAGGTAAGGATTCCATCCACCGCGCCGCAGGCTCAGGGAAATAGGGCGGTCGACTCGTGGTTTCAATTGACCTTCGAGGACGAAATGACGTTTACCCTATTAAGAATTGGAAACAATCAATATACATTTCAGACCAATCCGCTTGGATCGGCTTCGCCGATGCTAATACGCGCCGCGTTTTATAACGGCATAGGATCCAGCGCGCCGACGCACATGTCCAAAGTCTTAATCGGAGCGGCTCCGTGGGATAACCAAGCCAACCCGAATAATCAGCCATTTATAAATCTCGACGTCGGCGATCACGCGAACTATCCGTTGGTCGTTTGCACGGCGACGAAAAACTTTTTGGCGTATAACAACGAGCCGCCCGTAAGGTACGAGACGATCATTCAATATTGCCCGGTGGTGAGCGGCATGGCCTCGACCCATCGTCGAATGCTAATCTCCACGAGAAAATTATCGTAGCTCGGCGGGCGCGGTGGGAAAAAGTAAATCGAATAATTTGCCGCCGCCCAGAGCCGAGACGAAAAAACCGCGCGAGCATAACTGGAAGGCGATGGCTCGCCGAACCGATGAATATAAAAAAAATAGAGACGACGTCGTGGAGGGCGCCGATGGAAAGTCGGAGCTGAGAACGTGGCTCCCGAAATGCAGGCTTACCGTTCACCACCTATACGAGTGCAAAAATCCCGCCGAATATAAATCGTGCGAGGGCGCGAAGGCCGTTTCTTGGTTCGAGCATAAATTTCTGGAAACGCTGGTCGGCAAAACGCGAGAGGAAAGCGCGCAAAAATTGCGCGCCGTGGGCGATAGGTTGATCGCCTGGGCCGACGAGATATTCCCAAATAGATAACCATGCGCTAGATAAGCATGACCAGGAACCATAAGAAACTTCTTCAGGCGAACGAGTGGCTCGAGGCGCAGAGAAAATGCGGCGGGCCGGATTGGTCTTACTTCGAGGATCGAGAGATGTATCGCTGGACGGCGGAGTGGCTCGATTTCACCAAGGCATTAAAGGCGGAGCGCGGCGGAAAATGCGAGATTTGTAAAGTCGGCTCGACACTTACCGTTCATCATCACGACCAAGTAAATTATGACGATCTAACCAAGGATAAATTCAGCGTGCTGTGCTGGGACTGCCACAACCGAGTGGAGTCGATGTCGAAAAATCCGGACGAGGCGCCGGAGCATTATAAACCACACCTCGTCGTCGCGTTCCAGGTTAGAAAATGGAGAACGCCGCCGTCGAAAAAATCGAGGGACGGCGACGGCAGAATGGTGTTGGTCCCCGAGAAGGGCGCGATCGTGCCGATGGCGAAGTTAAAATCGAAATTCAACGTCGCGAACGCCGAGGCGATTTGCGGCGTTGCGCCGCTGCCCGATAACTGGGACGCCCGCGGGTCTTATAAAACGACGTATCGCGGCCTTCACCTAATAGAGATTAGGGACGGCGAGTCGCCGATCGAGGTCCTGGAGGAAGTGCTAAACTTCGAGAGGCACGTGCTCCTAAAAAAGGCGAGGGCCGCGAAGCCACTCGCCCCCAAGAAGAAACGCGGAAAAAAGAAGTAGTTACTCCATCATTTTTGGTAAAATAATCCTCGCCCTGCTCGTCTCGAGCAGGATGCCCCTATTGTGCTTCGCGGCGGACGAGCCGAGGCCGTTGATGCGAAGGATTAAATTGTCGTTTTCCTCGAGCAACGATTTAAGCGCGCCGGTAAGGTGAGTGGTCGAGAGAACGAAGCTGAATGAGGCCAGCGCGGATTTATCCTCGAGTACCTTCATTTTAAGGTATTGGTGGCACTCCGCCTTAAGGTCGTCGTAGAATACCTCGCCCTCGCCGGTTTTTGTTATTTCCGCCCTGTCGAATTTTATCCTGACCTGCTTGAATCTCCAGCTCGCGTTGTCGAATATACCGTCGAACGCCACGAGGGTTTTAAATAAGTCGGCCGTGGCCACCTCTATCGTCACGAAGTCGGAATCGTCCGGTAAAAAGCTCCTCAACTCGTCGTCGGTCGGAAAATCGTACTCGATCGAGCCGAATTGCACGTACGCCGATATACCCTTGTTCGGCACGTCGAAGATCGCCTGGCGATAATCGTTACCGAAGAAAACCACGTCGCCGGCGTCCTTCATTATTTGTATGAAGTCGCGATTGATGTACATCGTGTCCTTAAGGCCGGTTTGCCTGGAAATGGACACTATGCACAGCTCGTCCGCGGCTTTAACCGCGTCGGCCGTTACCTCAACGTCGCCTATGTGGTCGAGCGCCTTGGCCATTGCCGATAATTTCAATAGGTCGGCGAGCATCGGGTGATTCGCCGGGACGACGACTTTATCCTTCATGTGATTTTTTACCTTCTCGATGCGCGTCGTCATTTCCTTAATCTCGTCCCAATCCCGCTGAACGTTTGGGCTAAGCGAGACCCTTGAGCGATCCGAGCCGGCGAAGGTAAGTCGATTTTCCCTGCGCTCGTCCACGCTTATCGTTACGACGTCGCCGGAAACTTTATTCGCCGCGCCCGCGAAGGCGGCCGAGGAAAGTATAAAATACACCAAGTTGGTCGCGGTCGCCTCGACGAGGTCGAGCCGAATTTCCACCAGCCCGTACGCCCCGGAGCACGGCGCCGCCTCGGCGTACACCTCGAGCTTCTTTAATTTCTCGTCCAGGACGAACGCGTGCTTCTCGCTGAACTCGGCCATCGTCGATGCCGATTTAACGAACGAGGCGAATGCCTCTAGTCTTTTTATCTCGCTTTTATTTATTTTGATCGTTGCCATTTTTGCTCCTCCAATATAAATTAACGACTTGGGCCAACTAAGTAGGAAAGGAGGCCCGCATGCAAGCCGCAGAAAGGGAAATACCGGTTTTTAATGGGCCGGAAAGCGTTCGCCCGGGAAAATTTGGGCGCACGATCGAGTACGAATGGGAGGAGGAGAATAGAAGAGCCTACGTGCCGTTTCCGCTGGCGTATAGGCGTAAATACAGACCCCTGCTCAGCCCATCCAATCACGATCATATATTAACGGACGACGAGATAGATCGCCTATTGTCGGCGATCAACCACGGCTACGACGCCAATAAATTCGAGAGCACGGACGAATTCCTATCGTTCCTTACGCTTCGCGAAAAAGTCGTCCTGGAGGAAAAGACGTACGGCATGTACGAGAGCGACGTATCCGTCGTTCGCTTTTTCGAGGACAGCAATCGCGGCGATAAAAAGGAGAACATACTCGCCGACATTAAAAGGTTGAATCAGGAGCAGGGGATGGGGAACGTAAAAATACCCGGGACCAGCATCGAGATCATCAACTACAGCCCGTGCCCGAAATGCGGCCACGTGCACTCGTTCTCCGACGTGTTCAATTATTATCAGAATCCAACGCCCGACCCGACCTATAAATCCCGCCGATTGCAGTATCAGCTCGACACGAGGGTTATGTGCGTCGAGTGCAAGGTCTTTTTCCTTCCCGCCCTCATTATATCGGACGGGACGCCGCGAAACGAGCACCAGATGATTTGTCGATCGCAAACGATTAGGGAGGTCTGCGTATTTATGCGCGAGACGACCAGGATCGACGTCCTGTGGATGAAGAATGAAAACATTCTCGACGACGTGCGGGACGACGGCACCGCGGTAAGGGCCTGGAGAAACGACGTGGACGCGAAGGTGCTTAAGAAAAGGCCCGGTTTATTCAGCAATATGCTACAATACACGCCGGCCAACCTTATGCTCGATTTCATTAGCAGAAAAAATCTTGAAAAGGAGGAGCCTCTGTTCGGCGCCTGGGTTCCCAAGCAGCACATACAGAGCCCGTACTCATGGTAAAGAAATCGTTTCTCATCGTTGTTTTTCTATTATTCGTTAATCTATTTTCTTGGGCCTGCTGGGAAGCCGGTCACTTCAATTTCGAGGTGAAGAATTCCGCGGGCGAGGTATTGTACTGGGGTTGCTACGACGCGATAAACGCCGGGCCGCACATGGTGCAATATTACCTGACGGCCGAGAGGGCCGCGCCGAACGAGACGCCAAGGCCGAACGTTTCCTTCGCGCAGACGCGCGACGGCGGCGACCTTGCAAGAAGGGTCGTCGCGGCGGGCTATCGAATGCCGCTGCACGCGACGTACACCAATTCCGGGTACGATCGCGGGCACATGGCCCCGAACGAGGACTTCAACGACACGGCGGAAAACGCCACGCTGACGTTCTTCATCGCCAACGCGTGGCCGCAGCTCCCGTCGGTAAATAGGGGGGCTTGGCTACGGGCGGAAAACGAGGGAAGGAGACTCGCATTACTTCACGGAAGAATCAGGATCGTAATAGTCGTGGACGAGTTTTTGGACAAAAAAGTCGGCGGGCTAATATCCGTCCCGATGGCTTTCACGAGGTTCGCCTACTTCGGCGAGGTATTATTGAGCGCGGCGAGGGTATATCAAGAATGACGCGATCGAGGCTTTTCGATACGATACTAAGGGAGCACGACGACGACGTCGATACCCGCGCGGCGGTCGTGATAAAAAAGAAGGGCACGAATAAGGTGCTCGGTTGTCGCGGGTGGGGAAAGCGACTCGGCGACGACGGTGAAATCGAGGCGATTCTGGACCTGCCAAAGGGTCACTTGCGAAAGGGCGAGGACCTACAGCGCGGCGCGGCGCGAGAGGCGCTGGAGGAAACCGGCATCAAGGTCGGCCAGCTTATGGAGATCGGCCAATTCGATTACGGTAGAAAAGGAAGGACGCTCACGGTGTACTACGCCGAGGAGAGCTTCGATATAAACGAATTAAAATGCACGTCGACGTTCGAGAACGTGTATGGACAAACGGTGCCGGAAATGGTGGGCTACCACCTCGTCGACGTCGGCGATCTTGCACCGTGGTTTAAAAGCTTGCGGCCGATCATGCGGCAATGCTACGAGTGGATGGAGGAGAACGCCGAGTAGGCGTTTTATCGACCTTGCCGGCCATCGCGGGCCAAACTAATTTATACATCATGAAAAAGCTCATTAAGAATTTTATTACCGCCAAACTTCGATTGGAATTGGTGTTTACGGTGCTTGCCTTCTCGATGATGGTGATGATCTGTTATTTCGGGATTACCGCCATTATAAAGGAGCACCTGCTCATTCACGCGGAGAACACGCTTAAGTACGCCGATATGCAATTGCAGGCAAGCCGCGAGGAAGCTATATCGATTACCGAGGATTTAAGGATTCACGTGGAGCGAAAAATTCAACAAAATGGCGTGGATGAGGCGGACCTTAAGGATTACTTAAAGAGCATGTCGATGTATTTTTCCTTCACCAAAACGCCGTACTCAAAGTACACCGGATTTTTTGGCTTCTTTTTGAACGACGGCGATCCATTCTTTGTCGAAAGTTTCTCGTCCAATAATCACGGCTTTGACCCAAGGGGAAGGTCTTGGTACGAAAGGGCGATCGTCTCGCCGGATAAAATAATCGAGGAAATTATATACGAGGATTTTTATCAGCACGAGATAGTTTTAATATACGTACAAGTCTTAAGGCTCGACGAAAAAATCATCGGCGTGATCGGCACGCGAATACAAGTGCACTCGCTGCAATATAAAATATCCAACATGCTTTTACCGGAAGAGGGCTACATCATTCTTATTAGCCCGGACGAAATAGTGCTTATTCACCCGATCCTCGCGTTCATAGGTATGTCGATCCATGACCATGAATTGATATCGAAGAGCGACGTCATTAGAAATATCGAGGCCGGGTACGGCAACGTGCGCGGCATGCCAATCCGAACGTATAAGCACGAGGAGGGGTACCTCTTCGGGAAAACGTTCAACGATAATTGGTACCTTTGCGTGGTAACCACCAAGAGCCCGTATTTTCACCAACTCTCGGCAATCCTGGGCTGGCTGATCGCGAGCGGCGTCGTGTTCGCCGCCATTTTATGCGTGATTCTAATCAAGATTAGTATACATCGAGCAAAGGCCACGGCGGAGAATAAAAATAAAAGCGTTTTCCTCGCCAACATGAGCCACGAGATTCGAACCCCATTATCGGCCATTATCGGTATGACGCAGATTGGATTATCCTCCGATACGACCGAGAAAAAGGATCAGTGCTTCGCCAAGGTCAACGAGGCCTCGACGCACCTACTCGGCGTCATCAATTATATACTGGACCTCTCCAAAATCGAGGCGAATAAATTCGAGCTATCGACGGTGGACTTTAATTTCACCAAGATGCTCGGTCGGGTGGAAAACATCGTGAAGTATAAGGTCGAAGCCAAGCACCTGGAGTTAACGATCGACATCGACCCGAGCATACCTAAAACCATGCACGGCGACGACCAGCGATTGACGCAGGTGGTAACCAACCTCGTCGGCAACTCGATCAAATTTACTCCAGACTTCGGTAAAATTTCCATCAGGGCGAGGCTTATAAAAAAGGAGGGCGCGGAATGCACCATCCTTGTTTCCGTGCGCGACAATGGGATCGGCATGAAAAAGGAGCAACAGCAAAAGCTCTTTGCCTCGTTTCAGCAAGCAAATTCGGATATTTCAAGAACGTACGGCGGAACCGGGCTTGGACTCGCGATTTCGAAGAGCCTCGTTGAGCTAATGGGCGGAACGATTTCCGTCGAGTCGGAGGAAAACATCGGCTCGACGTTCACGTTCACCGTTAAATTGCTCGAGGTGGCGACGTCGGAGAACGAGGACAACGACTTTCACCAGAACATCGACGATATATT
>Ga0209737_10001616_pt1 | contig 16020 bp, 13 predicted proteins | sample TergutCu122P3_FD_187284 | JGI IMG/M metagenome (GOLD analysis project Ga0209737, IMG submission 187284) | Cubitermes ugandensis P3 segment gut microbial communities from Kakamega Forest, Kenya - Cu122 P3 (SPAdes) (version 2) | ecosystem: Host-associated > Arthropoda: Insects > Digestive system...
ATGATCTCTACGTACCCACTTTGAACCAAGTGTGTAATTTCAGCTAAGTACTGGCTGTGGCTCCCTGATGATGGTTTCCTTGTAAACCGAAACATGTTGAAGCAGCTTCCTTATTTTGAAATGTCTTAGTAACTCTACGTTTTTTAACGTTGTGTGCATTAGTTGGAAAGTGAAGTGTTGGATATTGTTGATGCACGGTGTAACCATGAAGTTTATTGAGGTTTACGCCTAATTTATGGTACTATCCCGGCATTTGGAAGGAAGAACTTGGGACTGACACGAAACCGCTATCAGAAAAGCAGTTTTTTGCTTCGATATTTAAACCCAGGAACTACTACATCGGAAAGATAAATGCTACTAGTCTACCGTGGCGTTAAGTTCTACTGTAATTTGTTATGTATATCTACCAATAACGTATCAATAGCCCGTGTTCACAAATTTTATGTTACACGTGGTTGTTGAAGCACTGCAACAGTAGGTACATACGCTTTACACACAACACAACCAGTTTATACAACATATCTAAGGAAATTTCATGTGTGAACAACTGACAAATTATTGTGTTTAAAACCAATGGCCTGTAACGCTTTCGCAATAAGGGTCCAATAGGGCAGCATAAAATAATTGGGCAGCGATATTTTTATTAGCAGAAGCTAGGAGGAAAGTCTTACAGGACTTGATTAGTTGCGCGAACTGTTTGTTCGAATTATTATTACCACACGTCTTATTTCCCGTCACAAGAATCATCAGTCTTCCTTCACTAATTGTTAGAAAGTTCGTACATTACAGTGGGAATACTAACGGCACATTGTCGTCTAAAACATTTCATTTTACGGCCGTAGCACACGACAATCCACCCACAGCAGTAAAATATATCACTGGCAGACATGTCAAAGAAATCGAGTAGTATGGATCACGTATTTGCTTCAACGCACTGCGGAGTTCTTACCTTATCAACTGGCATTGAGGGACACGTTCTACACAAGTTCCAAAATGAACCAATCATGAGAAATTCTGCAAATTTGTTCGACACACTAAAGGCCACAGAAGACAAAAAGTCTACAGTTTTGTTAAAAAAGGAGGCGTGAGTATAAAGCACACAGGCGATCAGATGGCATGCACTCTGAGCGACGCACCCCGCCACACTGTCAGCCCTTGCACTAATCGATAAGGTTGGTTCTGAGTTGCGTTGCGCCAATCAGTATGCTCACCGCCCCCACCCCCGCTACCACAGACCAATACGCATGGCATATGGACATGTTAATCAAATTACGAATTGCTAAGATCTGAAGTGAAGTACATGGTGGCGTAACTCAATTTATTATTCAAACGTCTTGACAATAGTTTCAACCTTTGTCACGCTGTTTCGTATGCCTCTTTCATCTTTACAACTCTAAATGCCTTGGTTCATAGGATTACAGACGAAAACAAGATTATTTATTTGTATGACGAAGTTCTGTCAGCGACATAAGCTGTATAATAAGGAATGGCAGAATGGCTGAGAAAGATGAATTGGAGGAATGCGGATGAAGTCAGCCCGCTTCAAGACACCCACCCACTACATGTATAGAGAAACTGAGGAAAGTCATGAAAATTAACTAGAATAGCCATTATCCTGGGATATATTCGAAGAGGAAGACTGTAAGGAAGATCAGCACACGTCTAAATCAGTGTTTCCCAACAATTTTCCCCACGGAGACCCCACTAAAATAAATTCCCATATCGGGAAGATCCTCCACCTACGCAAAAGTTTACAGACCAGAAACACCTGAGAGCGGAAAGCGCCATTCAATTGCTACCGCTAAACTATTTTTTTTTTTTGCACAACAGCCCCCCATTGGGCCAGGGCCTCCTCATTCACGAGGTTTCTAGATCACACACAACGACGCACCACAGTCGGTAGGACTCCTCTGAACGAGTAATCAGCTAGTCGCAGAGACCTCTACCTGACAAGACACAACACTAGCAGAAAAACATCAATGCCCCCGGTGGGATTCGAACCCACAATCTCATCAGGCGAGCAGCCGCAGAACTATGCCTTAGACTGCGCGGCCACTGGGACCGGCAGTTGTGTTTGGAAAGTAAAAATAAACACTTGTCTGATAAAACACAATGGGGCGATGTCACCTAGGATTGTTGTTGCGAAGATTTGTTAGTAAAATAATGCAGTAGGTTCTTGTGTGGAAGGTAGACTGTTTTATTTGTGGATACATGCAAGTATTCAAGGTGCTTACGTGTTGATAAATATTTGCGAAGTAGGCTAGTTTCAGCAGCCATTTTGTATCGTCAAGAAAATCGGAAACACTGGGTTTGAAGTAACGCAGTACTTTACTTCACAGTTCGGATACCTTCGCTCTAAAGTTTCGGTTTTTAAGACACCCCACATCCGTGAAAGCGTCATTCCTCGATCGCGCAAAATATGCCTGATGGGTAGGCCTACTTTGTGATAGCAGTTCGTAAAAAAAAAAAAAAAGACACCACTTGATCATGACGTAATCACGCATCCGTTAGCACTAATCCGAGCCACGTCACGCTTGCCTTCCAGTTGCGTGGCACGCGGAGCCGTGGATGTAAACAACTTCATTTTCAACTATGGAAAATAAATCCTTTCGCGCAATTTTGTTTCAAACATTTCATTAATTTGGTGAGAATGCATCCTGCTGTGTACCATTTGGGTCATGAAAGTTAACATGGTACGAAACAAATCACGGAACCGTGTTGCGGGTTAGTCGAACCCTGGGCAGCTTTACTGATAAAGTGACAACCTTAAACCCAATTACCACACACAAGGCCTTTGTCTTCCTCCGCTTCTTAATTCACAAGTCTTGACTATGACTAGGCTTGTCTAGGATTATTCGGTTACACACACGTTGTAATGAAAATGGCGCTGTGACGCACGGATCAAGAAACCACAATCCTGCATGGCAGTATCACGCCATCATTCATCACGCATCGCGCATTGACGGATTCGCGAGTAACCTCAGTGCATGGAAGGCGGGTCACGTGGTGTTTTTTTTTCTTTCAAAATTTGTATTTTACTTCGCGATTTCTCGCGGAACTCCAGCGATGTTCTGCAGGATCATGGTTGGGGAACAGCTGTCGAGATTGACTCCAGGGAGGCCTAAGGAACCGAAGTGGAAGATAATCTGTGGCTTTACTGGTGTCAGCTGGGAACATGGTGCGAAGTATCTCAGTACACCGGGCAGATTTCCTTAAATTAGGCCACAGCCGTTTCCTTCGACATTATTTCCTAACTTACCGTTCGCACTCTACGTCATAAACTTTGCCGATCAGAGTGGATGCAGTTAACAAACAGCTGTTCAGCGAGCCAGTAAATAATTGAAGGAAATTTACTTTTTAGTCAGAAAAACTACTTTCGAAATTCGAGCTGTGGATAAGGCTGACGAAGAGCAGCAGCTGCACAGGGCGCCACAATTTGGGGGAGGCGGTGAGTGGCATCGGAAACGAAGGTGAAACGTGATGATTTATGTTGCGAATCTTGCTCTGAAATTAAAGAATTTCATAAGAGATCTGTTTCACCGCCTCAATTGCTTTTCCTGTTCCAAGCATTACAATTAAACTTTTACAAACACACCTCTTTCTTGAGACTGTTACGCGCCAGTTAAAAAATAACGCGAGAATATTAAGTAAGTAAGACAAAGGGTTTGCGGGGAGCGCCGAACGCATTTTGTACAGGGCACCGAAATAAATAAGGACAGCCTCCACAATCTGAAAAGCCGAATTAGCCTGTCCGCTCCTTCCCGTGGGAATATAGTGACAGTAACAATACTAACAGATCAGCAGCCTGTAACGAAAATGTACAGTCCTAAGTTGATATATGATGGGATAGCTCAGTCGGTACAGCGACTCGCTACGGGCTGGACGGTCCGGGGATCGATCCCGGTAGGGGCGAGATTTTCCGCACCTGTCCAGACCGGCTCTGGGGCCTACCCAGCCTTCTGTACAAAGGGTACCGGGTGTTTCCCGGTGGGTAAAGCGACCGGGGCGTGGCGTTGACCACCCATTCCCATCTAGTGCCGAGGTTAAAGAAAGAGTAGAGCTATACCTCTACCCCACTTCTGGGCCTTCCTGGCCTGTTCTAGGTGAAATTTACCCTTGCTTTCCCTAGTATAAAAACTTTACCTGGATACGTACGCGACGAGACAAGAATTTAAAGCAGCACACGGTAAATTGGTGGCGCAGTTGGTTGAGACTGCGTTAGAAACCGAAAAATCGCGGGTTCTATTCCTGAAGGGGTCATCAGTTTTCATTGACAATCCATCCGGCCCCCAATATGGCCCTGAGTCGACTCAGCCTCTAATGAATATCTCCTGGGGGAGGCGGGGGGTGAAGGCGGCCGGTGCGTACAGCTGACAACCTTGCCACCTTCAAGTGCCTACTGTCTAGTAATTCTGACAGCCCAACCTCCTGGAGCCCTAAGGGTCTGTCCAGGCCTGAACAGGAATAGCTTTACCTCCTAAGACCAGTTCATACATACTCAAGAACACATCGACTGTTTTACCGCACGTCACTGAAAACAAAAGTCAAGGTAGATTCTCCAGTACCTCTCAATTCCTCAGTACTGGAATAATTTTAACATTATGTTGAACTACCACATACTTTCAGGTGAGGCATTCCCTTTTTGTTGATAGGATCACAAGTATTGGTAAAATGCAGTCAAACCAGGGGCGAATTAAGTTATTTGGCGCCCCTAGGCAGTGAAAACATTTCCGTCCCGTATTTCAAGCAATGTTTCTTTCGGGGGGGTATTACCCCCCCCAGAGAGTCAAACACCACGCCTCCCAGTCCCAATACAGAAATAACAAATATTTTATTTTATATATTGAATTTTGCATCAATAATAAAATTTAAAATGCAACTTTTCTTTAACATTTTACCACAACAAGAAACAAAAATATAAGATTATGGCACTTTACCATCAATTAAAATTCCCATCTACATTCATTGAATATTGCTCTGTAAGTGAACGGAAGGGGGTGGTAGTAATTAGTAACTTTGGCAGCTTAGAAGCCGCCCCTTCAAATCTACCGCCCTAGGCAGCTGCCTAGTCTGCCTAGGCCTAAATTCGCCCCTGAGTCAAACACAACTTTGTTTGACTGCACTTTACCGATACTTGTGATCCTATCAACAAAATGGGGATGTCTCACCTGAAAGTTCTAAACGCCAGTCGAGGCTCCATCCATAAACAGGAAAACCTGAAAAGGAAACTATACAATTGCAACGCAAATATTTATTTAAACCAACGATGCCTTAGAATAAAAGTTGTGTTTGCATTTTACCGATACTTGTGATACCACATACTTTAATGGCTTTAACACTGCAATCCTCCGACTGCGATCCCAATCTGTCAACATATAAATTAAGCACGTAAATGTGATTCATTTTATGTAAAATAGTGGACAGGAATAGCTCAGTCGGTATTGCGACTCGTTACAGGGTGGTCGTTCCGGTGATCGAATCCCGGTGGGGGGCGAGATTTTCCACAACCGCCTAGACGGGCCCTGGGGCTTCCTATCGAATGGGTACCGGATCTCTTTTCCGGGATGGGGTGTAGGGCGGCCGAGGCGTGGCGATGACTATCCACCCCAATCTAGCGCCGAGGTTAAAGAAAGAATAGAGCTATATCACTACACCCCATTGGTACCTTCATGGTCTGTTCTAGCGTGAAGTTTTACTTTACTTTTATGTAAAATATCAGCCTCAAGATGACCTAAATGTGGGTCGAAACACGTTGCTATCTAAAGAACTTCCGACAGTAATTACATACTAATTTGTACAACAGTCCTGTTACAGCACGCGGTGGCGCAGTTAGTAAAGGCACTGCGCTACAAGCCTGAAGGTGGCAGGTTCGATTCCCGCACTGGGGCCCTGCGGTCGACTCAGGCTCTAACAGCAATCAATACCAGCAATATTTCCTGCGGGTAAAGGCGGCCGGTGCGTATGGGTGACAACCTTACCATATACAAGTGCCGATTGTTTTGAAATCTGGGAGCTTCAACCTCCTGGAATCCTCAGGACCTGTCCAGTCCTGTTTACTGAGTTGGCTTCAACTTCCACAAACGGAATGTTTAGCATACCCTAAATCCAACGTTTATCATCAACTGCGTTTAATCCACATACTTCCAAGAAACCTCCTTGGCGAAAAACAAAACAAAGTCATCAACATTTGTAAATCTGTTCCTAAGACACACAGATATCTCTACACTGTTTTGCCACATGTGGAGATGCACATTTAAAATGCAGTTTTGCCCTTTTTCTTGAAATTATTCACGAATTTAAATCCTATGGGCAGTGAGAGTAACTGTGCCACAGGTGTTGCCTCCACACACACTTTGTATTTTGTTCCTAATAGAAGCAATTACTCCATCACTATGGAGTACAATGTGTGGAGGATGTCCCACAGCAATATGTATCACCATTTCTCAAGTGCCTAGCAGGAACAGGACTAACTGCACGTAAATTACTTCTGCTAGACACTGCCAGCCAATATATGAACAATGATATTCTTTCTCTCTTGGCGCGATAGTCCCCTAGTGGGCCTTGGCCTCCTCATTCACGAGGATTTTTGTGGTTTTTAGATCACACACAATGACACACCACAGTTGGTAGGACTCCTCTGGACGAGTGATCAGCTCGTCGCAGAGACCTCTACCTGACAACACACAACACTCACAACAGACAAACATCCATGTCCCCATTGGGATTCGAACCCACGATCTCAGCAGGCGAGTGGCCGTACACCTAAGCCTTAGACAGTGTGGCCACTGGGACCAGCGAACAATGATATAGCACAATAAAATAATCCTACTTCTCCTTAGGAGCTGCAGCTTCTCCATCACATTCAACTTATTTCCACTGCTATCACTAACACATTGCTTTTTCAGGCATTCTGGAAACAGGTAACTTAAATAATGCTTAATTACAAATAGGAGCTAGGACAGTGCCTAGATTCTGTGTTGGACTGCCGAGAAATCGTAATTTGATTCAGTGCAAGGGAAAGATATTTTTCTTCTAATATAAGGGGTACATGGGGGTTCCCTTCCCATGGACAAAGCTGCCCGACATGAAGCTGATCGCTCATCTACAAGCAAGGCCAAGGTGGTCAAGAACAATTACAACTAATTAAGCTTAATGAACCACAGGGACACCTGTACTTCATTCCCTTTACATATCGTGCAAACCAATGACAGCTCATGTAACAATGGTAGGACTGCTGCCTACTACAGACCAGCATTTACAGATAAGTAAGGCAGTGGCAGTCTCCCCACAAGTGTAATGTAATAAGACGTCATATCTGAATTTGAGGGTTATAGTTTAATTTTTGGTAAGTACGAGGATGATACTGAAGATGCAAGTCTTCCAGGATGTTAAGTGGCATTGCTGGGTTTGTAGTGGACAGCCTGACCCTGACAGTGAAGGGACTACGATCCTTCAAAATATCAGTAACCAACCCAATGACAAAGCGTTAACATCCTAAAAGACTTGAATCTTCAGCAACACCGCTACAGGAATCTCATATCTAGCAAATATTTCATCCTTTGCCACCAACATCAGACAGCTGTGAAGACTATCCAGCCTTTGATAAAATGTGTACAGGACTAGAACTGCCTCAAACAGAAGTGAAGGAGATAGGGGTACAAAGATGACCATCCATAAACATGTAAGCTTTACCTCCATGCTCTCAGCTCAAGATACGGTCTATGAATTCCACAAAACACATTCAGAGGAGCATTCCACCAGCAGAATTGGTTGTGTAACTCTGGGAAGCTGTCAGCTGCCTGGTACAGAATGTGTGAACGGAGACTAATGTATGGTATGTTACAACACACCATTAAAATTCATCAAAATTGTCATCAGGATAAATACGTTAGGTCTAGGCGTTTGGAAATTTAATTATACCAAATGTGAGGACACAGAGAAAATTCATCCCTCTGTTACTTCAAAGAGTAGTAACTGACATGTTAAAAGGAAAAGCTACGTTCCGCGTTAAAGAACAAAGACGACTCAAAAAAAGGGATTTCAGTTCTATCAAGAGCTTCTCAATTACCTGTATTTGCATCATTCATTCATTCATTCAGTATACTGAAAGAAATGGGAGAGTTCTGCTGTTAAGTAAGATAATCCTTCCGGATTTTTGAGAAGCAAACACTAACATACAAATCATCATTTTAATGGCACCTAACCTGAAACATAAAGCCTTCTTGTTTACAGACAATGTTTTAAGAAATTTACTGAACACTTCTTTGTGGGTTAATTAGTATACCACCACATACATCTCTAGCAGACACCAATGATGACTGAAAATGACATCACACTACAGCTGTGTGAACTTCATGATCACAATGATGAAACTACATGACATACAAATATTTACAAAACCAGTATTCCTCTGAACACTCACTGAATGAATAACAAATTGTATAAATCAATCTACATGCCCACATACACCATGGTGGTCTAAAGTTGGGTTCACTTACCTAAAAAATGGAAAACCTTCAGAAATGATTTGGACAGTGGCTGCTCTTTTGGCAAAAAACAAACTGTAAGATCATGCAAATTATCATCAGATAATGTAGTCTCTCTACAGCATCCCTCCACCAAATGCCCCTAGTCATGCATGCCTGTGAAAAGCTGCTGCATCATTGCAAAGCATGGTGCCAAGAGTCGCAAAGTGTAAGGCAATTATCATGGGCAGATATGGACCACATGGTTCCTGTGGAAAAAAGGTGTTAAACCGTCAGATATTCATCATTGCTCATCTGCAATTTGTGGATAGAAAGCACCTGCTCGCAGCACTGTGTTCAAATAGATCATCAGTGACAAAGAAACTGCACTGCTGGTTGTCCATGAACAGTATAGTAACACTCCCAAAGAATGGTTCTGTGAAGCAACCCTGAAGCTCCAAAGGAGACAGCAGCAATGTATAATCTAGGAGGGATATATGCTGACCTAGCAGCTGTTTAGTATTAAGCCTATATATAACAAAATTGCTGCAAATAAGGCAGGTCCAAATCATTTCCGAATGCCCCTCACACAATGTCCATGTTTGCAGAAGTATCTGGCACAAAATGGTTTTCACTGCATAACAATAATTTACTTAAAAGACGGAAGTGTTTCTACTAGTGCTGTATTTGTAACACTGAAAACATACATATGTAAAAATACTGTCTGATTAGTACCTCCTTAATTTAAAAAAGATCACTGAAATAAGATTCTAAAAAGAATTACACAACAGATGCCCGTAAACAAAATGAAAATAAAATAAAAATTATGTAAAGAAATGAAAATACACTTATGAAATACAATTATAAAAATATGCTTTCTTAAAATAACAGTAAAATAAAATATGATTCAGATGTATAAAGTTCTGTCAGGGTGACAGAAGTGTCACACAAACTGTGGCATGGATGTCAGAACCATGAACTGAACAGCAGTGCTCCAGCCAATGTAGAGATCAAAACTGCACTCCTAGCCATGAGTGCAATGATCTTTTAAATCTAAAATCATGTTTGCCTTGGGGTATGTACTAGAAATCCATCTACATCGATTATATGAACACTAAACAAAGTACAGTGGTTCCCAACCTGTTGACTCCAGGTGTGGTAAAGGGATTATTCCACAGGGTCTGCTAACATACCTGCAGACTCACTGAACAATGTCTTACACATACACTACATGTGTTAATTGTTGTAATGAGAAAAGTGTGAATTCATTTACAACAGTTACTGGTTTCAAAACAATTTTCTGTCAATGATTATTAACTCAAATTCCAGAGTCTCAAAATACAACTCCTAGCACATGGGGTCTGATCTGTTTAAGTTAAGAATGGGTCCCCATATTCAAAAAGGATGGGAACCAACTTAAAAAAAGTACCAATGCTTTCAAATGTCTTACAATTTAAAACTAAACCATGATGCCTGTAGGTGAGGGACTGGTATAAAAGGGTTTCAGGATGACATATTGAACATAAACATAGCACAGATCATAGTCACTACTTAAAGAGTTAAATACACAAAAACAATCTACATGTATTAAAAATCACACACCTGTTTCATGTGCCATCACTCTCTATATGATTCAGGTATCATGAAGTGCTGAATTAAAATTCCCCACATTTACCCCTTTGATGGGCAGTACCTACTATTTAACTGCCATTAGTAGAGCAGCAATTTCCATGTTCATCACCACACAAATTTTCAGTTCATGATTAATTTATGCTGAATTCATCATATTACACATGCATTTACCTTCGACCTGGTGGAAACACATCCACGACGACAACATCATTTGGTACCTTCGGCACACAAGGAATCTCTCCTTTAGGCTTCAAATGGTTCAAACCTCTACTCAAATTTCTGTTTTGAATCAGGCCAAAATGGTGCACCATTTTGTAACACTCCTGCAAGCGCTGTTCATGTCTCATTTCAGCGTATGTGTCAACACGAAGTTGCATGCCTGTCATATTCACCTGTTCATGGCCAATTGCTGGTCTCATATTTCCCTGAATTCTTCCAAATGGGGGGAGACCTGGTACACCAATTTTCCTATTCATATCCATCAGTGGGCCCTGAGTTTTGAAAGGTGGTATTCCAGCTTGTGGCATACCATACCTCATGCTAGAATTATTCTGTGATTTAAAATTTCCAGGTATGGAATTTGCATATGGAAGGTTTCGCAACCCCTCTTCGGGGTTGCGAAACCTTCCTTGATTAGTCTGAGCACCATGTATGGAATTATGATGGAACCTAGAGGGAAGATTGTAGCCTCTGACAGGGCCATTTGTAGGGTTTAAATTTCTCATTGCACCCATATTTTGTACTGTTTGGGGCAGAGGGTGCGTTCTTCCACTCCCAGCTCCTCCCCCACCAGCACCACCCCTCTGTCCAGGTTTCTTCTTTCGTCCCTGTTTTCTCTGAGGACATTCTTTCAATATATGTCCAATTTTCTTACATAATCGACAGCCTCTGTCATTTGGCAGTTTACCACTTGTCAGCTTCTCTGCCTGGAAGTAGTATGCCTGTTAACCAATAAAATTTATTTCATTCTGTTAATGTTATGAATTTGTTAACAATGCACCCACATCCTATAACTCAGGACACACACATACACACACACACACACGCGCGCGCGCGCGCGCGCGCACGCACGCACGCGCGCACACACACACAAACACACAAACAAACAAAAAGGCTTTAAAACTTATCACTTCCTTTAATACAACAAAAAATTAGCAGGGCCAAGCTATTAAACAGTAACAAACCCAATTCCATTTTCACCATCACCGCCATCACAATAACACACAACAATCCTGCCATAAGCATTACTCTTTGAACATCATCAAACTTTGCTGCTCCCACTGCTACAGTGGTGACAGCATCACTGTTGTCACCACCACCACTCAACACAGATCTCGACACATGCAGTACTCACATAATTTGTGCAAAAATGCAGTAAACATTATAAATTTGGCGATGAAACTGAATTATAACTCACGAATTCATGAGGCTGAAACAAAATTTACTACTTAATGTAATAAACACTGTGCATGCAGCTCGAGCATTTGACACCAGTCACACTGATGTACCACAAAAAGGAATGAAATGAAGTATTTTCTCTTCCTCTGGACTGGATATGCATGGTGGGATTAACCTAAACAAATCTGGTTCTCCAAATTCTATATTCTGTTAGGCAGAACAGGGATTTTAAATGTATCATCACTGCAATGCTGTGATTTTATCAAACGTCTGCACATAAATTTTACACACTGCTGTAACATCTTTCTATGCATACATACCAACAATGCATCAGAACGGTTATTTAAACTGGTCAGCCAAAAAATGTTTGTGTTATGCTCCTGGGAAAATTAAAGGTGATCTACAGGGGTCATTTCATAAATAATGCACAAGGTGGCAAAACTGCGGAGTGGATGATGCAATCCCAGTGAAAGTTACGTCAGTTACAGTTGAAGACTTGAGGAAGCAGCACGTTGTGTTCGTTACTTCCCTGTTGTACACCGTTTTGAATTGATGAGTGCTAGACATGGCGTCTGCAGGCGCCTCGGGGACTGTGATGGTTAAAGATCAAAGATCGAACATCAAGATTGAAACTTTACGTGGCAAAAACCCTACAGAAATTCACAGTACTTTGCGTGAAGTTTGTGGTGAGCAGACAGTGGACAGTACTACAGTTTCCCGTTGGGCAACTCGTTTTTGTGAAGGACGTGTCACCATAAATGATGATCCAAGGGCAGGAAGGCCAAAAACATCAACAGATGAACGAAGTGTGAAACTTGTGGTGGACTTTCTTGCAGAAGATCGTCGAGCGGCATGCAAGGAAATATCACAAGCTACCAGGATCTCACTAACATCAGTATTCTGTATTTTGACAAACAATTTGCAGAAAAGAAAAATTTGTGCTGGATGGGTCCCTCACTGCTTGAACACTGAACAGAAACAGAAACACCTGGAAATTGCAACATTACTGAAACAGAGATTTAAAGTTGAAGATCAAGCATTCCTGTATTGAATTGTTGCTACTGACGAAACGCAAGTTAGAGACTTTGAACCGGAGATGAAATTGCAGTCAAACGAGTGGAGAATTCCAACCTCCCCGCAAACCCAAAAAATTTCAACGAGTGTAATCATACGTCAAGCAGATGATGATCTTGGCTTATGATCACTGAGGAATCATCATGACAGATAGAGTTCCATGTGGAACAAGTGTGACAGCAATGTATTATCATGACTGGATGCAAAAATTGCGCAGAAAAATGCACAAAAATTGAATTGACTTGCTCGGGGATGGGCCACTCATTTTGCATGACAATGCACGCCCGCACCTGGGGAAGGTTGTGTCCGATTTGCTGAGTAAATATGAGTGGAATGTGTTACCTCACGCGCCATACAGTCCAGATGTGAGTCTACTGGACTTCAACTTATTTCCCAAGTTAAAACAGCCCATGCGTGGACACTGTTTTTTCTCCCTGGAAGAGGTTTCTGCAGCGGTTACCTGAGCCATCTGAGGACTGAACAAAAGTGGCACCCTAAATGAAATAGCAAATCTTCTGAAACATTGGGACGTGGTCAGTGAAAAGCAGGAGGACTACACAGAAGGACTGTAAAGAGATACTGCCTAAAATAAAATATACATGTAATTAAAAAAATAGTGTGCATTATTTATGAAATGACCCTCCTATATAGATCTGACATTGCTGAATCCAAATATGACAACCAAAATCCTCTATCACCCACCACTTTTAAGGGAGAGAGGTTTAAAGTAAAAAAATATGTTTTTAATAAAAAAAGATTAAACTATTTTTAAAATTGCTGTATATAGTTCAACCGTGATGAGTGGGTCCCTGTCACCAAAGAATGGCACATCCTCAGACTGTAGATGGAGGAACAGCCTCCAACATGGAGGGTAGCTGCGCATATATTTAAAAAGCAGTCATGGACAGCCGACAAGGGGCGGTCCTCCTGCTTGGGGTTTGGGCGAGGTGCTAATAACTCTTCACTGTAAAAACGTATCGTGTTATGAAACATTCATACAGTACGCATTTGACCTGGACTGATACTTTGGTAGATCTAAGCAACAAAAAAGGGACATTAGATTTGGTACATGGAAAGTTAGGAGCCTGTATATGACAGGTTCACTTACAGCAGTAGCCTTGGAATTAGCAAGATATAAATTAGATTTAGTGGGCATGCAGGAGGTTAGGTGGGACAAAGAGGGCACAGTAAGAGCAAGGGATTTTCATTTTTTCTACGAAAAAGGAAACGAAAATCATCAATTGGGAAAAGGATTTTTTATCAACCACAGAATAGTATCAGCAGTTAAGACAGTAGACTTCGCTAGGGTGTCATATATAGTTCTGAGAGGCTGCTGGTGTAATATCATTGTTTCGAATGTGCATGCACCTAGTGAGGAGAAAAGTGATGATTCAAAAAACAGTTTGTATGAGGAGTAAGAGAAGGTTTTTGACCAATTTCCCAAGTACCATATGAAATTTCTATTAGGAGAATTTAATGCAAAAGTGGGGAAAGAGAATATTTTCAGGCCAACAATCTGGAATGAGAATCTACATCAGGATAATAATGATAATGATGTTAGAACAGTAAACTTTGCCACATCAAAAAATCTGGTAGTTAAGAGCACGATGTTCCTGCACCGAAACATTAGTAAGTTCACCTGGACTTCTCCTGATTGGAAGACTTACAACCAGATTGATCACATATTGATAGACAGGAGATGGCATTTAAGTATAATAGATGTACTTAGTTTCAGGGGAGCTGACTGTGATACTGATCACTAATTGGTGGTTGCAAAAGTTAGGGAAAGATTTAATCTCAAGAAGCTAAATAAGCTGGAGGTTACGAATCAGTATCAGATTGAGATTACAAACAGGTTTGCAGCTTTGGAGAACTTAAGTGATGGCAAGGCCATGAATAGGGCTTGGGTGAGCATTACAGTGAGTATCAAAACCTCAGCTACAGACAGTCTAGGTCTGCATGAACTGAAGCAGCATAAACCATGGTTTGATGGAGAATGTTTAGGTTTTTTAGATCAAAGGAAGCAGGCTGCAGTGTAGTGGGTACAGGATCTAAAAGTCACAAATCACTGAGTATTGGTCAAATCCCAGCAGAATTGATTCAGGCAGGGGGTAGAACAATTTGCTATTATATCCATAAACTTATTATTTATATTTGGAATAAGGAGGAATTACCTGAGTGGAAGGACTCAATCATTGTACGTATCTTTAAGAATGGCGATAAAACTGGTTGTAGTAATTATAGGAGCATATCACTTTTGCCAACTACATACAAAATTTTATCCAACATCCTGCTGTAAAGGTAAACTCCATATGCAGAAGAAATTACTGAAGATCATCAATGTGGATTTTGACACAAGTCAACTACTCATCATATATTCTGCATTCGTCAAATACTTGAGAAAAAATGGGAAAACAACGAAGCAATGCATCACGTGGAATGGGTCTCAATGCAGAAGGTATATCAGGATATTCTGTTTCGTGTTTAGTAACCAATATGACATTCAAATATGGTGTTACACCTTCATGTTATGTCACTATTACACTTCCTGTTCATGTGTAACAGAGAGATACTAATGCTCCAACTCTTTGCTGATGAACAAACTAAACTAAAACATAGGCAAAGATTTGCTCTATCAAGTCTGTTATACCGGACATATATTTTACAACAAATGTAGTTTTTTATTTTAAAAAGCCTCTCAAAAATGGTGGGTGAAGGAGGAATTTGGTTACCATATCTGGATTCAGCAACATCAAGTCTATAAAGACCACCCATCTTTTTTACAGGGAGGAAATTGATGCTGATGAGTGTAATCACATTTGGCAAAAACAGGTAGAGTGTTCCCCATCAAAATAAGTGTACTTTACAACCTATAATACATACTCACACACGACTGTAGATGTATCTGTGTGATATAAATGTTACAACTAAGTGAACATTGCATGTACATTGTGCAGTCAGTTGGCCGTCAGCAAGATGACACTACAGCTGCTAGCAAGAACTTCTAATGTTAGGTGTAGATGAAGTCAGCTCAGAAAATTCCTGCTTGGAAAAAGGTTCTAGCATGGGCCGGGTAGCATAGTCGGTATAGCGACTGCCTACGGGCTGGACGGTCCGGGGATCGAATCCCGGTGGGGCGAGATTTTCCGCACCAGTCCAGACTGGCCCTGGGGTCCACCCAGCCTCCTGTACAATGGGTACCGGGTCTTTCCCAGGGGTAAGGTGCTGCCGGGGCGTGACGCTGAGCCCTCACCCCCTTCTAGTGCAGAGGTCTAAAATAGAGTAGAGCTATACCTCTACTCTCCCTAAGATGACACTACAGCTGCTAGCAAGAACTTCTAATGTTAGGTGTAGATGAAGTCAGCTCAGAAAATTCCTGCTTGGAAAAAGGTTCTAGCATGGGCCGGGTAGCGTAGTCGGTATAGCGAGATTTTCCGCACCAGTCCAGACT
>Ga0209737_10001617_pt1 | contig 16017 bp, 16 predicted proteins | sample TergutCu122P3_FD_187284 | JGI IMG/M metagenome (GOLD analysis project Ga0209737, IMG submission 187284) | Cubitermes ugandensis P3 segment gut microbial communities from Kakamega Forest, Kenya - Cu122 P3 (SPAdes) (version 2) | ecosystem: Host-associated > Arthropoda: Insects > Digestive system...
GCGCAAATCAGGGACTGTAGCATTGCGTTTTTCCTGCGTATCGTATTTCGGTGCATAAAATTCAACAGGCTGCTGAAAACCTAATGGCAAGATAGTTTTGGTATGAAACGTTTGGGAAGCGATTTTACTGCTCTGGCCTGTTTTGCCTGTTTTGGTGTAAATGGCAATGACCCCGTTAAAGCCACGCGCACCCAAAAGAACAGTATTGCCGCCTTTCAATAAATCTATTTGTGCAATGTCGTTAATATTTATCATATCAAGTACAGTCATGTCCATTGGTTCATTGTTTTCGGCTTCAGTGATTTGCCCGCTGATATAACGTTGCCCAAATAAGGTAACCGGGAAAATCCGAATAAATATGAATAAAAATAAATGAACTGACTTCATGATAAATCATTTTTAAATAGTCACAAATTTACATTTTTTTTTACTTCCAACAAAACATGATTGACCCATATCGCTTCAAATTCCCAGCCGGTATACAAATTCAAACCCCATAAAGGCATTCCAATCAGATACTTTTCATCATATTTCCTGTAATAAACAGCAAAATCCGGCTTACCATCATCCATAAAGACAGGGATGATGGCAGGATTTGATAATTCATCAAGGTTAGATACTGCATCTGCCCGAAATCCTTCGGCCATCAATCCAAATCGTTCAAATACCGAAACAAGGTCTGCAAGAGTAGCGCTTCCTTTTTCGTCCAACAAAAGTTTTTCCTTTAAATCATCCTGTGTAAAATCAATTTTAAAATATTGTAATAGGGATTTTACACAAACGACTACTGAATTTCTACCTTCACGATCAAAAGTCTTATCAATCTCTTTGATTTCCATTTTTGTACTCATTTACTATTGATTCAATAATTTTTACTGCTTTAGTTGATTTGTTTTTCTCTTCGAACTTCAACCGCATGGCTTTAATATTGGTACGATATACAGGATTGTATAAAACATCCAGTATTTTCTCTTCCATCATCTCAACAGTTTCTTTATCTATAAATCCTCTATTTCCTATACTGTGATATACAACGCGGGCAGAATTTCCTCCCAGGTCAGAACCCTTAAAAAAAGGATAAATCAATAGGGGAACCTCGTTCATCACACATTCGGAAATGCTGTTCAGACCTCCATGAGCCAGCATCATGTCGCAATATTGAAGTATATGTTTTTGTGGTAAGAGTTTGAATAAAAACACATTATCAGGTGCAGGAACTAAACTGGCCGGATTGATATACTCGCCAATAGAAATGACGATACGATAGTGGGGATTTCTTCTTCCAACTTCAATGACATACTGAAATATTTTGATGCTGTTTTTCAATCCTAAATTGTTTAATGTGCCTAAAGAACAATAAATAATCGATAAATTACCGTATTTCTTTTCTTCAAATAATCGGTTGACGACTGCCAAATACCGTCGGTCTTTTATTTTCGTTTTGTCTTCATCCAAAAATAGCGGGCCAATGGCATATTGATTTTTCTTTAACGGATACGGAAAATCAAAGTCGCGGGGTGAAAGCAGCAATTGAGGAATGTTTTTAAACCCAAATCCACCATAACCTTTGTAGTGATTGTAATCTATATATTTCTTCAACGGATATCCTGTTTTCCTGGATAAACGTTTTACAACCGATAGATGATTCTCTCCGAGATACAAGATTCTGTACCAGAAAAACCGAAATCTCTTTTTCAACAAATAAGAATGCCAGATATACAGCACATTGAGTTTTGAAGATAAACTGTTACTGGGGATATATGACGAAAAAAAAGGAGGAACATTCCATGCCATCTCAGAAGCAGGCGCTGTTTGCACGCTGATCACAGGAATTTTGTACTTATAATACAATACCGCTTTTTGAACATAATGATGATCTACCAGTACAACGTCCGGTTTCAACTTTTCAATTAAGTCATCGTATTGTTTGATGGTTTGCTGATTATCTGCATCCATCTTTCGATCCCGTTTTTCCTTCCAGGCTATTTTCATGTTTTTCCATATACTTTTTGTGCGTATTTCCACAAAACTGAAAATATGCGGTTGTATATAGCGCCGGCTGATATCTGATGGCAAATTCTTGAAATACTGATATTGGCCGATATAGTACACTCTATGTCCGCAATCCTTTAACATTCTGGCTAATTTGTGGCTGGAATGCTGGTGGCCGTGTGAAGGGAAGATATCAAAAACTATATTCATAATGGATAAGATCTAAAAGCGCCCGGCTTGCCGAGCGCTTTATACATCAATCCTTATGGATTATAGGGTGGATAAGTAATATTACCGCTACCACCGCCGCCTAAATAGCCGCCAACACCGCCGCCATTGCTTGCACCACCATAAGGGGGCAAGTCACAACTGATGCAAGTAGCAGAGCCAGGTTGCATAACACCACATGTCCATCCTGGACAATTACTTTTACCCTTAATTCCCATCATTTCAGACATACTTAACTTTTGCATGTTAAAAAAATTTAATTCGCCTACTCTATTGCACGCTTTTCGGCTTTCGCGTTTATCTTAAAAAAAATCTTTTTATCACAAATTCCTTCCAACACATACGAATAAGAATTAACATAATCCGCTGTATAAAAACTGATTTCTGTTTTTCCCAATTCGTTTGTAAGAATCACCGGATTCCAGAATATCGTTGTACGAAGATCTGGTATTTTGCGTTTCCTGATTTCCGGTTGATCATACGCCGGAATATAAAATTCTTTTAGCACACTGTATCCTTCATGGCGATACACTTTAATTGAAGCATTAGGTACTTCATGATTTCCGGAATACACTTTTGTTTTGATTACGTATGCGCCTCCAGCGCCTGCATAACCAAAGCGGGCAAATCCATCTTGCTCATGCAAGACTTCTATCGTTTCAAACATATTTGCAGGAAGATTCCCGTATTCAAGTTCAAAAGTTTTATAGGAATCCATTTTCACACCATCAACAACATATAATGCAACAGGCTCGAAATTTAAGGATGAAGGGCCTCTTCTTACATGAGGCAAAGACCGAATTACATTTAACAACGAATATGGTTTGTCAAGCGTTTTCCCTCCAAAACGATAGCTGGATATTCCGATGGATTCTCTGTCCGGAATTCTTTTTGCTTCTATTACTACTTCAGGTATATTCATTGTCCATATATTTTCATCAATCTGAATTTGTCGTGTGGCTTGCTCCGTGTAGGAAACAATGACAGATCCGTTTTGCTTATTTTCTTTTTTTGTGAGCGGAAAAACATTTGATTTGGCATGTAAGTGATCCGGTTTATCCAATTGAAATCCAATCGTTGTTTTACGATCGCGTTTAGTTCGGGCTTGCAAAATGAATACTGCTGTGTCAGGGCAATCAAAACCATAAAAGCCAAACCGACCGTCCTTATCGGTTGTGGTGGTACCTGGCCTGTTTTCCTTGCTGAATAAAATTACAGAGGCGTCTTTTACAGGCTTTCCAATCATGTTGGTTACTCTTCCTGTAATCTGAAACTCACTTTCTACAGGATGAATAATTGCCGTTTGAGTAGGTAGGTTATTCCATACAAACCGGCTCCAACCCTGCGTGCATAGCAGGTTGTCCAATACCTCTGCTCGCACAGGTTCATTACCTGCAAAATACCAGCCGGGCGATTCAATGTAGCCCTTCAAATCGGCGTCCAGCAACAGACTGCCTTTGATGTTTTGTTCGTGTATGGAGGTTTGAACCGTTTTATCGTCGGTTACCGATAACGAAAAACTGCCTGCAACAGGTTGTCCGTCGCTGCCAGTTACTCTTATAAATACGTTAGCTTTTTCGCGATCTCCGTATTTTTCCTTGTCGGGGATGATTTCCACCTGCAAATCATCTTTACAATCGATGAAAACAAGTCGTTCACTCACGGGGCTGCCGTCTTTAAACAGGGTAAACTGCGCGATACCTGTCGGGAATTTATCTTTTTCAATCCTGATTATCCGTTCATTGCTATCCAATAAACCTTCCAAAGCATAGCAAACCGTATGCCGGGACTGGCCGATAAGATAAATGGATTCCGGCTCATCATTGGTGGTGCGTATGGTAAGGTAAACCGACTCCTCATCCTGTCGGGCAGAAATCGCAAGCCCTTTTTCGGCGGCAGGCAGGATATATTCTTTTTGCAATCCGTCGGATTGAACGGTGGCTTTGTAAGTTTTACCTTTTTCGGGTGTAAAAATGAAAGCCCCCATGCCCAGATGCCGGCTGTTGAAATGAAGCAGTTCCCGTCCTTCTGCATCATAAAGCGTACCGGTGACATCCGCTCCAAAACCGTCATTTCCTAATGCTTTGAACGCTACTTTATTGGAAAATCCTGCCAAAAGGCGGCCACCTTCAGGAAAGAAGGTAACCTGATAATCAAAAGGTGGTGAAGGCGCTTCCTGCTTCTTCTTGCTGATGTTCCCGATGTAGATGTCCCTGTGGTAGAAATATTCTTCACTTGCATTGCGCATCCAGTTGGTGTAGGCGCGCAGATGATAATTTCCAGATAAGGTATCAGGGAGAAGTATCTGTCCTGCAAACTCGTTTTCTTCGGAGTAAAGCAAAACGCGCTTGATCAATTCCCGTTTTGCGTCAGACAGTTCCACATAGATGATCCCGCTCGCTGCATTTTCCTGATTCAGATGTATATCCGTCAGATATGCGCGAAAATACATGTATTCGCCTGCGGCATAATAAGGTTTATCCAAATGCAGGTAAATTTTTTCCACAGGATGTTTTTCAGTATAAGCCTGAAATGCGCTAATGGTGGTTTTTACCGTCAGTTCCTGTGCATAAAGCATGTTGAACTGAAGGAACAATACAATAATTATGGACAATCTGATCATGATTGATATTATATTGTTCTTTATTAGTCAGTTATTCCACCAAAAATTCACCCGCCAGCATTCCATACGCCTTATGCTCCATTGTAAGCGTATAACTTCCGGAAGGAAGCGGTATAATTAATGTATACCCGCTGTTGCCCGAAACAGCGTCCTGAAAGACCACCGATCCGCTTGCACAGGTGATCGTTACGGCCAAATCTGTCAGTGCGTCCTCAAAACAGATCAAAACTTCGCCGCCTTTAACATAAGCGGAAGGAGGCTCAGGCGCTTGAACGGGAGTTCGCGGTCCATTTGGGTACCATGTCCCTTGTGTAGGTATCGGATTTCCCGAAACAACAATAACCGAGAGAATACTTATTCCCAATGTAATCAATACTGATTTTTTCATGTGATTCATTTTTGAAAATTTTGGACAAAAGTAGATTGAATTGCTGGAGCAACAAAGTTTTTTTCTTCACTTTTTAGGCCATTTTCTTCATTTTTTGTTGAAAAAGTTCACTAAAACGGGCTTTTTCTTCATTTTTTGCTGTTCATTCCCAAACGGGCGCTTTTTTGTTGCAGATAAACTCGGACAAATCATTTTTACCGGCCTGTTCGCCGAACATTTTTTTTGCCAGGCTGATCCTTTTGTTGGCCACTGCGCTTTCAGAAATATGCATAAAGGCTGAGATTTTGACCTGTTTTATACCGGCTTTCAGCAAGCAGCACATCAGTATTTCATCATCCTTTATTCTGGAGTAAAGCGTTTTCAGGGATGGAATGAATTGAGGCCACAGTTCGTTGATGGTGGCATATAAATCTTCCTGATCCTTTGCAGTAAACATTGTATTTTCTTTTTCATGCAGTTTTTGGTAAATGTTTGAAATTACAAACATTTGCATCGTCAACTCCTCTTTTTCTTTTAAAATGGCAACCTGTTTCAAATGCTTTTCCAATTCCATGTTCGCCTCAATATACCTTTCGTTCTCCTCTCTGTATTTCAACAGTAATTCCTCCCTGTCCCTCTTTTGTTTCCGGATTTTTCTCCACCAGATGAAACCAGCCAGAGTGATAGCCAGCCCAATCATGATGAAAACGAAACTTACCCTTTGTGCCGTCATTTTCTTTTTCAAGGCCAGGTTTCGTTCTTCTTCAATTTGTTTGAAATTAAAGAGCGTCTGTATTTTGCGTATGGATGCTGCATCTCTCTGTTTCATAATCGAGTCGTGCAACGCCAGGTATTCTCTCTGATATTGTGCGCTTTCCTTCCATTTTTCTTCCTTCCAGGCTAAGTCACCCAGAAGATACAAGGCCCCTGCTTTGGTGAGCAATTCTGATTCATCCACACATTTTTTCAGGTAGTATCGGGCGGAGTCTGATCTGCCGGTTTCAGCAAACAAGCGCCCTAAAACTAAATAAACATACTGTTCATCTTCAGGTGAAGCAATCGCCAGGGCTTCTCTGATATAAAGTTCTGCCTGCCGGTAATCCTTCTTCTCTATGTGTACATTACCAATTTCATTAAGTACGGCAAAACGTCCGTAACCGTCCATATCCTCCAGGACCTGCTCGTAGAAGCGGAGGGCAAGTGCAATGCTGTCCATCACATGGTAAGTCCGTCCAATATCCCGTAATACATAAGCGCGGTTGACCGTATCTGCCAATTGCAGGAAAATACGGGCGGCTTCTTCCATTTGCGGCAATGCTTCCTGATAAGCATCCTGTAGCGTATACAACATGCCCAGGTTGCTGTGGATCAGCGCTAACTGCCGGTCGTCTCCTGCCGTTTGTCCTGTTTTCAAGGCTTTGAGGTAGTATTCCTGCGCCTGAGCGTAGTCTTCCATATCCTGTTTCACTCTACCCGTGTAATAATAAGCCTTTGTGCGAAGAAGCGCATTTCCCCGTTTTTCGAAATAAGCAACAGCCGCACGAATCAGCGTATCGGATGTATGTGTCATGTACAGTTTGTCCATGGATTGTGTATACAGCAGGCACCATTGGGCATATTCCCTCTTTGTCAGGTTTTCAGCACGCAAATCATTAAGCAGGGTATAAGCGCTGTCGGGCCTGTCCTGCATCAGTTTTTCTGCACTGGCAAGCAGTTGATCATCTGTTCCCGCGAGCGATTTGCATGCAGTAAAACAAACCGGAATTAGGCCCATCGCTATGAAACCTGTAAAGCAATCAAAGAAAATCTTTTTCATCGAATACGTTTTTAGGCACACGAAATTTTTAACATATAACGGTTTTATGGCACGCAGATGACGCAGATTTGACGGATTTACGCAGATTATTTAAAAAAATCTGCGATTATCTGTGTCATCTGTATTACCTCGGCCACTCTTTCAATTCCGGTATTTTCCCGGATGTCTGTTTTGCGCTTTGCGGAATAAGTTTTACAAGCAATGTCATATCAGCATTTGCTGGAATAACTGCCTCAAAACCCACCAGTACCGTACCCGTATTGGGAGCGTCGTAATCGTTGGGCGGAACGGTCGGCCAGGTTTTCATGGTAACTTTGGCAGGCTCTGCCACTTCTATTTTCAATTTTTTCCCGTCTTTTTTCAATTCGATGGAATTTTTTCCGGTGATTTTTGCTTCGGCGGTAGTGAGTAATGTCCAGCGTACTGTTGTTTCCTTACCGGTTGCGGCTATCTCATCCCTTACCGCCACATATTGCCCGTTGACAATGGCAACGCCTCTCAAACTGCGGGACAGTTGTCCTTCAAAAACTTTCGACATGTCCACAACGGCATTCATAAAATTAGCAGTTGACGACCACGAAATAATGCCGGCCATGCCTTCCACCTGATGCAATTGATTGTTGACGGTCAAAGTATTGTGTACAAAGTTATTGTAGCGGTATACCTTCCAGCGTTGCGAGTTTTGCTTCATGTTCCACAGGTCTACCCCTCTCTGTTCGAGCGAATTGTAATCTTGAGGCCCGAAATCGCTTGCCCAGCGAACGCCGCCGGCTTCCATAACAAACGAACCGGCGTCCATGTGTGCATGATTGGTCAAAGCCCTGCCTCCCTTAAATCCAACGTATATCGCTTCAGGGTCAGTCCACGAGGTACGCATCAGCGCCACCGGCATTTCGCCTTTCCCTGTCCACATCAGTTCTTTGGGCTGCGCAATACCTGCAATGCGGATACCGCTTCCCCAGATTAAAACGGCAGGCAACAGGCGATCGCGCGTAAACCGTCTGTCGCTTTCCATATATTTGCGTTGATCCCACAACACTGATTTGTCGTTGGTTTTTGCAGCAAACCAAAACATGGTGGGGTGCATGCTTCCGCCCAAACCGTTGTCGGCATAATTAAAGCACTGTCCTGTAGCGCCGGTCATGTTGGCCATATAAGCCGCCGTTTTCATGAAACCGGGTATCTGCGACAGCGCAAAATCCGTCTTCCATATTTTTTCTATGGCAGAAAGGAACATGATGTTGAAACTCGTCCCGTAATCCCAATAACCGTAGCCTTCGGGATAAGCGCCGTCGGGGGCGTATTCGTTCATCGGCAGTTGAATGCTTTCCACCGCCCGGTCGATGATCATTTTCGACAATTCAGGCGCATCTTCAAATATTGCCAGTGCACCGTAGCTCATACCGGCGTTGCATACCTGATTCCAGTTGTGCGTAGCCTGCAGCCAGTAATTGTTTTGTATATTGAACGAAGGATCGATGCCTTTTTTGAGAATGGCCGATTTGATGTTTTCACGCGAGGCAGCCGACAGTTGATCGTATAGCCAGTCATAGCCGATTGCCGCTGCCATAGTCATTTCGGCCACGTCGAGAAAATGTGAAGGATTCCAGTCGCTGAACGCCGACACGGCCAGCATCTCTTTTTCAGCTCTTTCCGCGTACTTCTTTTCGCCGGTCATCCGGTAAGCATACGAAAGATAAAAAACACGGCGCAGCGCTTCACGCGATACCCCAAGCAAGCGGCGGCCTTCAACGATACGTTCCGATACCGCAACCGGTACTAACCTGTTGCACTCATCAATAATGGATTGATGAATTTTTGCCCACGCCTGGTCGGCAGCAATATTCGCCCTGATTTGCTGTTCCTCGCCGGCAAGCATCAGAATACGGGGATGGGGAGGAAGGTCATTGGAATTTGGCAGATGCTTCAACTGCGCATGAATTGCTGTCGAGTTCAGAAAGAAGATTACCGCTAACATTACCCGTGAGCGGTTGAATGGTTTTTGTCTGGTTTTCATTTGTTTACTTATTTATTTGATTTCATGCAAAAGTAAACAAAAAATCAAAAAAACCATGCTCAAAGTACTTGTGTCAAAAAAATGATATATATTTGGCGTCTGAAATGCCAGTCAGAAACATAACTTGCCGGCATGTGTAAAACTAAGGTATATGATGTTTATCAATTCGATTGTCAATAGTGTCAATTCAGGAAGGCTAAAAAAAATAGACTATTTCAGGAAACACCCGTTTTCTGTGCAGGAAGTGACTTTGCTCGAATTGATCCATCAGGCGAAAGATACGGAATGGGGTAAACGGCATCATTTCGGCAAGATTCGTGATATTGCCGGTTTTCAGTCAACAACGCCCCTGCAGCAATATGAGGACGTTAAACCGTATATCGACCGCATCCGCAAAGGCGAACAAAATGTTTTGTGGCCAAGTCCTGTCCAATGGTTTGCCAAGTCGTCGGGTACTACCGGCGATAAAAGCAAATTTATACCGGTGAGCAAGGAAGCGCTGAAAACCTGTCATTTCCGCGGCGGATACGATGTACTGGCTATCTATGCCCGGCAAAATCCCAAAACAAAAATTTTTACTTCCAAAACGCTTACTCTGGGCGGAAGTCATCAAATCAACCTCGAAGAAAACCATTCCTGCTACGGCGATTTATCGGCTATCCTGATAGAGAACATCCCTCGCTGGGCCGGTTTACTCCGCTCACCATCAGCCAAAGTTGCTTTGTTGAGCGATTTCGACGAAAAGTTGCAACAAATCGCCAAGCAATCCGTTAAGGAACATGTGGTAGCCTTTGCCGGCGTCCCTTCATGGAATATGGTGTTGATGAAATACATACTCGACTATACCGGCAAAAAGAACATCATGGAAGTGTGGCCTGATATGGAACTGTTTATCCACGGGGGAGTATGTTTTGAGCCTTACCGCGAACAATACCGGATGCTTTTCCCATCGTCCGGCATGCACTATCTCGAAACATACAATGCATCCGAAGGTTTCTTTGCCTTGCAGGACGATCCACAAAAAAATGATATGTTGCTGATGCTTGATTATGGCGTCTTCTACGAATTTATTCCGGTCAATCAGTTAGGAAAAGAATCGCCTCAAGCGCTGACTGTTGACCGGGTAGAAACGAATCAAAACTACGCCATCGTCATCACTACCAATGCAGGCTTGTGGCGTTACATCATCGGCGATACGGTAGTGTTTACTTCAACAAATCCGTACAAAATAAAAATTTCGGGACGTACCCGTCAATATATCAATGCCTTTGGCGAAGAGGTGATTGTGGATAACGCCGAAAATGCGCTGAAAATAGCGTGCAGTGCAACCTGCGCCATTATTTCGGAATATACAGCCGGCCCCGTATACATGGACAGCAACCACAACGGTGCTCACGAGTGGCTCATCGAGTTCGAAAAAGAACCGGACGATCTGCAACTTTTTACTGAAAAACTGGATCAGGCTTTGTGTTCGCTCAATTCCGACTACGAAGCCAAACGCAACAAAAGCATCACACTGCGTATGCCCATCGTACACTCTTTACCGAAAGGCGCTTTCTACAACTGGATGAAACAGCGCGGTAAATTGGGCGGACAAAACAAAGTGCCGCGCCTGGCCAACGACCGGAAATACCTTGATGAGCTACTTAGTTTACAACGCTCACATTATTAATATCTTATCAAGCCGCCCGCTCAAATCTATCATTTCTTCGAGCGTTTTAGCGCCCATCTCTGTTGTAAGCCATACATGTTTGTAGTTGTTTCGTAATGCTTCCATCACTTTCGGCCAGTCTACGTCGCCTTCGGTAAGCGGCGCTCTGAATCCTGCTACACGTCCTTCTTTGTCGGCTATTTTTTTGCTGTATTCCTTAATGTGAACACGGGCAATACGTTCGCCCAGTTGATTGATCCATTGTTCAGGCCAGCCGTAATACAGTATGTTTCCGCAATCAAAATAAAACTTCACATAAGGACTGTTGAACTGGTCGACATAGCGGCATGCTTCCATTGGACTCAAAAGGAAATTGTTCCACACATTCTCAATGCAAATCATTACTTTCAACTTTTCAGCAATGGGAATCAGCTTCTTAACGCCTTCGACAGAGCGATTCCAGCACTCGTCGTAGGAAACCGTTTCATTAACGCGGCCCGGTATCAGCAATATAGCGTCGGTACCATATTCTTTGGCGTCCTCAAGAGCAACAACAGCCCCTTCGAACCCTTCCTGCCGTGTGGCTGCATCGGGATGCGACATCGGTTTGTTTCCATGCGTGGAACAGCATACGTCAGTGATTGCCAGCCCCGTTGCCCTTGCAGCGTCGATCACTTCTTTGCGATTCATGTGGCTGTTGGGTTCAATTCCTTGATATCCGGCAGCTTTTACTGCCTTACATTTTTCGTGTACAGAGCCTTCCATGTTGACAGTACCCCACATGATTGATTTTTTGAAATTATTTCTTTGCATCATGATATGTATTTTTTTATGTTTCAATCGACAAAAATAGTAATTATTTAATATCACACCTACCCTCTTTTCATTTTTTGTTGTATTATATGTAAAAAACATATCATTCGTAATCACTCAATATGGAATTTTCTTTTGGAAATATGGAACAGTTTAATCATGGAACAAAGTTTGTTAATGTTCCTGTTATATACAGTCTGCTTGAAAAAAAACTGCAACAATGTATGATGAAAGAGCGCCTGTATTTGAATCCAGCGTTGAGAATAACAGATGTAGCTGCAGCCATAGGGACCAACCGCACCTATCTTTCCGATTACCTCAATAATAAACTGTGTATCTCCTTTTCCGAGTATGTCAATCAATACCGTGTACTGGAAGCCTGTGATATACTTGTTGGCAGTAACAATATTCTTCTGGAGGAGGTGGCCGGTCAGTCGGGTTTCAACTCTTTGTCAACGTTTCATCGCTCATTTATGAAAGTGATGAAAATAACGCCGTTACAATACAAAAATAAAAAATTGTTGTTTTGACATATATTTTGTTGTAATGACATTGAAACATTGAAAAAAAACCCGTAAATTTGCATATCTGTAATTTAATTTTTTTAGAAATATGAAAAAAGTAGTTATTCAAAGCCTTGCGGCAGTAATTTGTGTGTTGTTTTTAGCGTCGTGTGGCGGCGGTTCAGTCGGAGCAAAAGCCGGTAAAGAACTTTGCGATTGCCTCACCGAAGTACAGAAAAAACAAAGTAAATCATCAGGTGGAGCATTAGGTGATATCGGGAGCGGATTTGAAGCGCTTGGATGCCTGATGGCCATCGGCGAAAAGTACAAGGATCATTTTGGTGATGACCAAAACTTCAAGAATCCAAAAGACCAGAAAGATTTTGAGGCGGCGATAAAAAAATGTTCGCCGGAATTTGCAAAGCAGATGAAAGACGATTAAAACAACATGGTATGAGCGGCAATCCTTCTCAATAAGAAAAGTATTGCCGCTTTTTTTATTGTAATTCCCAAAAAACACTGCATCTTTGTACTTTTTTTTAAATTCAAACATGCTGTCTGAACGGTGGATGCGCAAACTAGTTTCATGAGCGCTTGGAGAATTTTGTATCTGAAAAAAGCGGTAGAGACAGCCAAGAAATCCGGAAATAATGAAATACGAAACCGAAAAAAAAGAAATACAGATACAAACACTGGCGCGGGAAAATAAAGCCGCACGACGCATCATGCTGTTGATTGGCTGCATGAAAACCGATATTTCAGGAATAAAATCAGACATTTCAGGTATAAAATGTTTGTTTGAGAATGTAGTATTATCACCCGCATCCAAAAGAAAAAGTCCTGTATCGTTATCGGATTTAGGCGAAAAAATAGCATCTGACTACAATATTGCGGCAATTGTAGATAGAAACTGGCATTCAATAAATGCGGCCATTAAAGGGTTGGGAACAAAAAACCCATACGATATTCAGGAGTTTAGTCGCGTTACTGCATTTTCAGATTCAATACGCTCAAAAACAGCCACATTCTTTACTGAAGATGACATTGACAAATTGAGATTAATAGCCTATAAATCAGGTGAAAATATTTATTCAATCGCTTTTATTGCAGGGATTCTCATCCGTGACAGGTATTTTGCTGAAAACGGAATTGAAGTTGACGACGTGGACATACAAGACACAAACATAGAAAATGCTGACATTGAGTCGTAGACGCCACTAATTACACTGATTTTCACCAATAATTCGTGATCATTGACTTCGTCGAGCCCTTCGGGGTTCGTGAAATTACCTTCGGTGAGAACACTTCGTTAAGTTCGTGGATCAAAAAAATCGCCTTACTTTTTGGAAAAAATCTATTTTTGTCTATATTTTTCAGACGCTGACTGTCTACTTTTGCCGAAATTTTATATAAGTGAAATAATGAAAATCGGTGTAAACAGTTTGTTTGAAAAGAAGTTAGAAAAATGTATGACGGAAGGTCGTCTGTATCTGAATCCAAAGTTGACCATTTCGGATGTAGCCGCAGCCATAGGATCCAACCGCACCTATCTGTCCGATTACCTCAATAAAAAATTGGGCGTCACCTTTTACGAGTACGTTAATCGCTACCGTGTTATGGAAGCCTGCGATATTCTTGTTGACGAAAACAACCATCTTCTGAAGGAGGTAGCCGAACAGTCGGGCTTCAACTCCCTGTCGACATTTCATCGCTCGTTTCTGAAAGTGATGAAAATAACGCCGTTACAATACAGATTCAACAAAATATTCTCAATATGATGACTTTTCCCATCATCTCTTTTGTTGCATTGACATTATTTTGTTATTTTGACATAAAATATTGTTGTATTGACATTTAAATTGTTATTATGACAGTGCAACATCGTAAAACATCCCGTAAATTTGCAAAAATATCTTAAACAAAAAATAATATTAATTTTAAATTTAAAAAAACATGAAAAAAGTAGTTATTCAATGCCTTGCGGCAGTAGTGTGTGTGTTGTTTTTAGCCTCATGCGGCGGCGGTTCAGTGGGAACAAAAGCCGGTAAAGAACTTTGTGACTGTCTCAAAGAAGTAGAGAAGAAACACGGGGATTTATCTGGAAATAGCGCCGGATTTGAAGCGTTGGGCTGCCTGATGGCTATCGGTGAAAAGTACAAGGAGCATTTAGGAGGCGGCGACAAACAAAGCGCTTTTAATTTCAAAGATCCCAAAGTCGAAAAAGACTTTGAAACGGCGTTAGCAAAATGTTCGCCGGAGTTTGCCAAACAAATGAAGGACAAGTAACAAGCCCAATCACTAAACAGGCGCATGGGTTAACCGGGCTCGATTCATGCGCTTGATTTTTTTCGAGTCCATTAAAAATCAATAACCTAAATTTTATTTTATCATGAAAAATTTCAAAAATTGTTTTTCAGTCATTTTGTTTTGCGCCTGTTGCGCAATCATTTCGTCGTGCGGTATGTTAAAGGATCTGACAAAGCCGCAGGCAACTAACAAGGTCGCTATGAAATGCGGCATCAATGAGTTCACCGTAGAGGTTTTGTCGGCAAAAGGCAACCGCGCTACAGGCAAGGTGGATGTTCTTATCAAATGCTCAAAACCGGGAGGATCGCTGCAATGGCAGTGGGGCGATACCAGAACAGTCGCCGTAGACGACAAGGGCGTCAAATCCAATCCAAATCCTCCTAATGCAAATAACCGTGAGCATGCAGATTTTCGTACATTCAGAATACCCGATTCAGGAAGTCTGGATGTACTGATCAGGGGTTTTTCCGCTTCGCCTGAGGCAACCATGTTCAAGACTTTGGACATCGCCATCAACAGTTGGAATGAATGCGTAGCCAATTTCAGAGAAATTCCTATCACTTGGGAATAAACGATTAGGTGGGCAATTATAAATGAATTATGTTTTGTTGGTAGCCGTTGGAATTTCGACGGCTGCCTGCAAAACAAAAAAAGAGTTCTTTGACATATTGGTTTTCACGAAAAAAGTTTGAAGTTTCAGGTTTGTTTTTTCAAAAAAATGATGTAGTTTTGTGCGAAAAATATTTAAAATATAATACCATGACAGTTGTAAGCACTAAAGAGTTTGTAACCAATCAGAATAAATATTTCGATTTGGCATTAAACGAACAGGTGATTATCCAAAGAGGAAATAATATGTTTGTCGTTCAACATTTGTTCAAAATGAGAGTCAGCAAAAATCACGACAAGAGTGGGCAAAAGCCGCAAAAGAATTTTTAGAGTCAGGTAATGAAGAATCTTTTTCCCCTGATTTTTTTGAAGATGAAAATAATGCTTGTAGATGATTAAAGGCACTCAACCATTCAGTTAGCAAGACAAAGCGTGGAAACCTTGAAAAAATTCCACGCTTTTTTTATTCGTGTAAATCAGTCATTCATCATCAAATTTAAAAAAAAATGAAAAAGTTCCATCACTATATCTTATGTATATCATTGTTGTTGGTGTTCAACAGTTCAAAACCGTCCGCCAATCAATACGGTTCATGGGATAATATTCAATTCCAGATAGACGAATTTTCGTATCCGGTAGGAGGTTCTATTCTTGTTAAAATAATCGGAGTAATAACACCCGAAATGGCAAATAAAATGCAAATCGACATATTCACAGAGACTGGCGAAATGATTCCGGGAAAACTTGCCATGAGAAGTACAAAACCCAATGAAAAAGGATTGATATGGACATTAGCCCTGCCTGATAAAATAAAGAGCGAAAGAGTTAATTGCAGTCTGAGACTCTACATTATAAACCCGGATAAAACAGAAGACGCTATCAGTTGGGATCTTCATTTTTTGCTTGTAAAAACCGGTAATCCTGTTGAAGGGCCAACTACGGGCCCCAATTTCCAAGAGCAGAATTACATCAAAACTGTGAATGGAAGCATCACCAACAATAGTACAAAAAAATACAAAGAGTATATTGAATGGCTTGACAAAAAAAACGGAAAAGATAATAACGGAACGAATCAAACGGAAAGGGAAACG
>Ga0209737_10001618_pt1 | contig 16012 bp, 13 predicted proteins | sample TergutCu122P3_FD_187284 | JGI IMG/M metagenome (GOLD analysis project Ga0209737, IMG submission 187284) | Cubitermes ugandensis P3 segment gut microbial communities from Kakamega Forest, Kenya - Cu122 P3 (SPAdes) (version 2) | ecosystem: Host-associated > Arthropoda: Insects > Digestive system...
CAATCACTACACTTGTATCGTTGCTTTCCCCTAATTATACCGTTTTTAACTATTTGTTCAGACAAACACTGCTTACACGTCACCATAACAATAACTTTGCTTACAAGGTTACCACAAACCTCTTTATCTCCCTATTGGTGAAAACTCTCCAATTATGACTACACTTTGTGAGGTGAGGTTTCTCATAGGTTTTGAGCGCAAAATTTTTATTCAATATGGGGTGGTGGCACGACAAACGCATGAAGCAAAATAGGCACAACGGTTATAAAGTTGGACTTTGTAGCGCTGATAAAATTGTACTATTTTACGATAAATTTGAATAAATAGAACAAAAACAAGTCAAAAGACACCAAATTTTTACCTTATATCCCAAATAGTGCAATTCATGCGTTTGTCGTGGGGGTAGTGGGTTTTGCTTTGTGTATGTGTTAGTGGTGTTTGTGGATAAGCCGGCTATGTGGGGTGGGGGGTGTGGTTGTGTTTTGTGTTGTTTTTGTTGGTGGTTTTTGTGTTTGTGTTGTTGTTTGTCGTGGTTAAAGGTTGTTTTTGTGTTGTGTTGGTTTTTGTACTTTGGATATTTTATGACCCTTGTAAGTACAAAAGATTAAAACCCTTTTATAATCCTTTTTACAATACTTCCCTATTTTTTAATTTCGTTGAGAACAAATTTGACTATTTCATCAGCTATGTTAACTTTTACAACCATTTGGAGACCTTTCCATCCAGGTTGGCTGTTCACATCCACAATTCGGGGTCCGTTGGGGCCCTCTAGTATATCAACACCGGCAATTTTACATCCGACTGCTTTTGCGGCTTTAATGGCCAGTTCCTTGAATTCTTCACTGATTTCTGCGGGAGCTGGTCGTGCACCTCGGCTATAGTTAGTTTTCCATCCGTCTGCGATCCGGCACATTGAAGCGATAACTTGGTCACCTATCACAAATGCACGGATATCGCTGTGTCCATGGTCAACAAATTCCTGCATATATATGACACCGTGGTGGAAGGTGATTGCTTTGAAAATTGTGTCTGCAATGTCTATGTCGTTGACACGCGTGGCGCCTTGGCCTCGGCTTCCAAAGATTGGTTTGACGACTACGTCCCCGCCTAGTTCGTTAAAGGCACGGAGAGCTTCGTTTACGCTCTCGGTGGCTAGGGTGCGTGGGACAGGTACGTTGACGTCTTCGAGTAATGCAACGATGTCATATTTGTCGACGCAGTGCTCAATGGCTGTTGGGGGATTAACCATGTAGAAGCCTTGGCGTTCGAGTTTGTAGAGCATGTCCATGCGAAAAACCAGTTCCTCGAGGCTACCACGGCCGATGGGACGTATGATGAGGACATCTAAATCGTCAAGTAGACTTGTGTTGTTAACTTTGAAGTATGGTTTGTAGGCAATTCGTGCGACTATGCGGGGAAAGGTGAAGCATTCATAGGGAATACCACGTTTGTTTAGTGCTTCACGGACTTGTGTACTGCTCCATGCATCTGGATTGCGGGTCATTATGCCGAATTTCATAGAGGTCTTCCTTGAAGATGACGATTAAGATGCTTTAGAGTGTTAGCTCTTAAAGTTTCTGGCTAACGAACACAAACCATAGCAAACTAGCTGATGTTAAGCAGTAAAAAGTAGAATCCGAAAAATTAAACGCTGACAACAACACACAGATGTAGAGAGAAAATTTGAGTTTACCATCCACACCTGCTATAGTGAAATAGTTTAAGTTTTGCACCAGAACTATTGTACCAGTCATGAAATTTATGAATTTTACAAGTGTAATTTTTAAACTATTCCACTATACACCCAAATAGCTTCGCGTTTGCTGCATCGGCGCCATCTCACCCAAGTGTTCGCCTGCGGTGACATAAACACGGGCAAAACAGAAATCACAGCAAACAAACTGACCAACGCCACAAAAACCAAATTCAATACTCAGCACACATTTCTCATACTACATCAACCGCCGTTTTTTGGCTTTTACAATCCATTTACGTCATAGGGTTTAGTAGTTGTGTACGTAGTTTTGTTTGTCGGTTTTTTATTGTTCACTGGTTTTTGGGCGGTTTGTGTTTGTTAGAGCATCATGATCATGGATTTTACTTGTTGGATTCCGTGCATGCCTCGTAGCCGGTTGATTAGCGTGAGGGTTCGGTTGTTGTTTCCTTGGGTTATAAATATTTCAAGGCAGTATTTTTCGCCGATGTGGCGGTGGACGTTTTCGATAACTACGTCATCGAATTCGTGACGTAGTTCGGTTAGTTTTATGTCGACGTCTTTGCGTTCGTGGTTGCATGTGACCATGATGGTGGCGGCTACGTTTTCGGTTTGTGCTGTGGCTAATTCGGTTTCAGAGATTAGGTTGCGTATTGCATCGCGGAAGGCTTCGGAGCGGCTGTAGTAGCCTTTGGTTTCCATGAAGGTTTCAAATTTGTGGAGAAGCTCGGGTGGTAGGGTTATGCTGATTACAGTCAGAGGTGTCACCATTAAGTTTTATTAACTTTTGTAGTTTTTATTAATAGTATATTAATATTTTTACATATCGGTTTAGCATTAACCTAATATCTGCTTATGGGTAACGTATCTTGTAGGCTGAAGGTCAAAATGGGAGCTTGGGAAGAAAAAACAATACCCCCGCGGGAAACAATCGTAGTTGAGGAAGAGAAGAAAAATAAGAAAGTTCTAGTGTGTTTTGCAGTCTGGTTGGGTGTAACCATTCTTGTTGCGGGTCTGCTTGATTTGTTCCTCCACGGCATACCGCTGGGTTTCACATTTCCCCTTATCAATATCGAGGCATCAGTTTCGATGGTACTCTACTATGTCGCCATCATAGTTGCCGCGGTCTATATTGGGGTCATGGGCTTAAAAGAGTTAATCATTGAGCGCCGTTTTAGCGTAGAGTTTCTCATGGCAGTTGCCGGTTTAGGTGCCTTGTTGCTTGATTATCGCTTTGAAGCGGCTACGGTGTTGTTTCTCTACACTATAGCCGAATACTTTGAGGGCTACATTCAAGATCGAGCACGGCGTACCGTGGAAAAGATTTCTCAAGTTGTTCCTGAGAAAGCGCGGGTTATAGTAGGCGATAAAGAAGCCAGCGTTGATGTTGGGCAGGTGCAGACAGGGGATATCATCATGGTTAAGCCGGGTGAGCGTATCCCCCTTGATGGGGCTGTTACTGAGGGGTTTAGTCATGTTGATCAGGCCTTAGTTACAGGCGAGTCGGTGCCGGTGCCTAAAAAAGTTAAAGATAGCGTTTATGCGGGGACCCTCAACACTGGAGGGGTTCTTAAAATTGTTGTAACTAAAAAGTCCAGTGAAACTTTGGTGTCGCGTATTATTCAGCTGGTGATTGAATCGCAAAAACGTAAAGCTACCATCGAGCGGCTCGTTGATCGGTTTGCTCGGTTTTATGTTCCAATTATTATCGGTTTGGCGGTTTTTACGGCGGCTGTGTTGCCGCTTGTTTTTGGGGGAGGGTTTCAAACATGGTTTTATCGGTCGCTGATTCTTATTGTGGTGTCTTGTCCGAGTGCGTTTATTATCTCTGTGCCTGCAACTGTATTTATAGCCATAACCATTGCGGCAAAAAGAGGCGTCATTATAAAAGGTGGGATTTTCATCGAGAAACTCGCTATGGTTAGGCAGGTGGTGTTTGATAAAACTGGTACGTTAACACTTGGGCAACAGGCAGTGCATAGAGTTCGTCGGGTGGACATTTCTCGGGCTGAGGATGAAACGATTATGTATGCTGGGGCGCTTGAGCAGTACTCCAATCATTCCATTGCGCGGGCGATTGTGCGCCGGGCGGTGGATCGGGGTATCGACTTGAGCAAGGTCAAAGTTAGTGATATAATGGAGATACCTGGGAAGGGTATTGTGGGTATGGTTGAGGGTAAACATGTTGCCATTGGGAATCCAGAGTTTATGGAAGAGTTGGGCTGTGATTGCACTGAAGCCTTTGAGGTAACAGCGGGGGATACTCATACATCGGTTTGTATCTCGGTGGATAAAACTGGTTGGGCAACAGTTTGTGTTGTTGATGAAGTTCGGGAAGATGCACTGCGATCGATCAGTTTGCTTAAGCAACAAGGGATTCGCACAGCGATACTTAGCGGCGACAAAGAGGCTATTGTAGAAGACCTCGCGAAATCCTTGAGTATTGATGATGCGCATGCTGAGATGTTACCACAGGATAAGTTGACCTGTATCGAGGAGATGAAGTATAGAGAGGGTTTAGTGGCGATGGTTGGGGATGGGATTAATGATGCGCCGGCTTTGGCAACTTCAGATGTTGGCATTGCCATGGGAGCCCATGGTGTTGATGTGGCATTAGAGGCAGCAGATGTGGTGCTTGTACACGATGAGCTGGCTCAAATTCCCTATCTGATTAAGTTGAGCCAAAAAACTATGGGTATAGCCAAGCAAAATATTGCGGGGTCTTTGATGATAAAGTTTCTTTTGGGCGCTTTGGGCCTTTTGGGGTTGGTACCGCTGTGGTTTACGGTGGCGGCAGGTGATGATGGGTTGACCATGTTGTTGCTTCTAAATACGTTGCGGCTAGAGCAAATAAAGAGTTAAGCAGAGCATATTTTGCTTATAGCAGATAGGGGTTGTTGATTTGGGATATTATGGTTGTTTGGGTTTGAGGTAGGCTTCATATTTGTTTGATGGGAATGTTTTTAGGTGCTGCCTTAGTTTTGCTAAAAGTAAACACTAACATGGGATGATTTGCATGCAGCCTATGCCTAAAGACTATAACCTTATCGAAATTGAGCAGAAATGGCAAGCGAAGTGGGAAGAAATGGGCATCTACCACTATAATTGGAATGATAAAAGTCGCCCAGCCTACAGTATTGATACGCCTCCGCCTTATCCATCGGGTGAGCTACATATGGGTAATGTTCTTAACTGGACATACTTTGACATAGTTGCCCGCTACAAACGTATGCAGGGGTTTAATGTGCTCTTTCCTCAGGGCTGGGACTGTCATGGTTTAGGTATAGAAATACAGGTTGAGAAAGCAAATAACATCCGCAAACGTGATCTGCCCCCCGATCAGTTCCGCGGTATGTGCATGGCGTTGGTTGAAAAATATATTGCCATGATGAAAGAAGGCATTCTAAAGCTTGGTGCATCCATCGATTGGACCACCGAGTATCGTACCATGGATCCCAACTATTGGCGCCGAACCCAACTAAGTTTTATTTTACTCTATCAAAAAGGCTACATGTATCAAGGCACACACCCCGTTAATTGGTGTCCACGAGATGAGACAGCCATAGCTGATGCAGAAGTTGATCACATCAAAAAAGAGGGTAATCTACACTACATCAAATTTCATCTATCAGGAAGTAAAGAATACCTCTTAATCGCTACATCCCGCCCCGAGTTTATTCCTGCTTGTGTCGCTGTTGAAGTTAACCCCAACGATGAGCGTTATACGCAATATATCGGCAGAAAAATCTGTGTACCTTTGATGAACCGAGAAGTCAACATCATAGCCGACGAAGCTGTGGACCCCAAATTTGGCACAGGAGCTATGCAAATTTGTACCTATGGCGATAAAGAAGACGTAAAAACCGTCATTAAACACAAACTGCCAGTCATCCGCTTAATACAACAAAATGGTCAGATCAGCGACGCCGGCGGCAAATATGCAGGACTCTACATTAACCAAGCTCGAGCAGCCATAGTTGAGGATCTTAAAACAGCAGAGTTGCTTGAAAAAAGTGAAAAAGTCCAGCAGGAAGTGGGCGTATGTGAACGCTGTAAAACGCTTGTTGAGATCCTCGAAGTTAAGCAATGGTTCATGAAAACCATGGAACTAACAGATAGAGTTGAACAAAACACTAACGCTATCCCCTGGTACCCTGACTACATGAAAAAACGTCTCATCGACTGGGCAAAAGCTCTAGACTGGGACTGGGTCATAAGCCGCCAACGCCTCTTTGCAACACCAATTCCGGTGTGGTACTGCAAAACCTGCGATGAACTCATCATCGCCAAACCTGAATGGGTACCCATAGACCCCAAAATAGAGGAACCCAAACTCGAGGCGTGCCCCAAATGCGGCGGCAAAGACTTCAGAGGTGAACAAGACGTCATGGACACCTGGATGGACAGCTCAATCACCTGTGCAGTCCATGCCGGCTGGCCTGACCGCGCAGATTGGAAACAACTCTTCCCCGCAAGCATCCACCCCTCAGGCACCGATATCATCCGCACCTGGGCATACTACCTCATGGTCCGCCACATAGCACTCTTTGACCAACGCCCCTTTAACAGCGTACTTATAAACGGCATGGTCCTTGGCGCAGACGGCAAAAAAATGAGCAAATCCCTCAAAAACTACGCCGCCGCCCCTGAAGTCCTAAACAAATACGGCGCAGACGCCACACGACAGTGGGCCGCAGGCGGAGGGGCCACAGGCTCAGACATACCCTACCGTGTCCAAGACGTCGAATACGGCAGACGCTTTCTAGTCAAACTCTGGAACGCCGCAGGATTTGCAAGCAACCTCCTAGCCGAGTACAACCCCCAAGAGCAAACCAAAGCAGAACTCCAACTACTCGACAAATGGATAATAAGCAAAACCGAAAACCTAACCAAAAAAGTCACCGAAGCATATGAAAAATGCCAATTCAACACCGCCACCGAAGACATCCGCAACTTTACCTGGCACATCTTCTGCGACCACTATCTAGAAGCCATAAAAGACCGCCTCTACCGCCCCGACATATATGGCAAACCCAACACAACAGCCGCCCAACAAACTCTCTACGAAGTCTTCTACCGCCTACTTCAACTCTTCGCACCCATCGCACCCCACCTAACAGAAGAAATCTATCAACACATGTACCAAAACAACAAAACCCACCCAAGCATTCAAGTCTCACCCTGGCCAAAAATCAACCAAACACAAGTAGATGAAAAAGTAGAACAAGACGGAGACCTAATCACATCCATCATGAGTGAAATCCGACGCGATAAAGCTGAAAAGAAACTCCCCCTAAACGCACCCATCAAAAGCATAGTCATCTACGCCAAAGACGACGCCAGCACAATTAAACAAGGAAGCATTGACATAGCAGCCACACTTAAAATTGAAAACATCACGGTCCAAACAGAGCAAGGTCAAGGCCGACAAGTCGCCCAATACCAAGTCTACATCAACCCTCAATACTGAGAGATAACTATGACTAAAAAAGTCGGGTTAATTGGAGCTGGTGCCATAGGCACCGTACTCGCAGAAGCCATCGAACACAAATTGATAGCCTGCGAGGAACTCATAGTCTTTGATGTCAACAAAGATAAAGCAGAAAAACTAAAAACATCAGTTACATTCCCAGTCAAAATAGCATCAACCATAGATGAACTGCTTGCTACCAACCCCAGAGTCATTGTAGAAGCTGCGGGACAAGGAGCAGTCCAGGAATACTACACCAAACTCACAGCCACCAACGCCGAACTAATTTTCATGAGCACCGGCGCCCTGCTTGAGCTACAACTAACACCCAAAGTACATTTCCCCGCAGGAGCCATCGGAGGACTCGATGCACTCTCCGCCGCCGCCAACGCAGGCATAAATGAAATCACACTAACCACACGTAAAAACCCCAAAGCACTAGGCAAAACCGACACCCAAGAAACAACCCTCTACCAAGGTACCGCAGAAGAAGCCGCAAAACTCTTCCCCCGAGAAATGAATGTTGCAGCCACACTAGCACTAACCGTTAAACCCACAAAAGTCCAAGTTCGCGTCATATCCGACCCAAAAATAACACGTAATACTCACGAAATCATCGTCAAATGGCAGTATGGCGAAATGCAGCTAAAATTCACAAACCAACCACACCCAGATAACCCCCACACAAGTGCACTAGCCGCATGGGCAGCAATACAATTATTACAAAAACTACTCAACACGGCTTTGGGACAAAAATAATTGGCCCATAAATACTGGGGTTTCATGATTCTCTCAGCATCGGTCCACATCCGATGGGGAATTTTGAAACAAAATAATTACCAAGTAATAGACAGGACAGGTAAGGGTAAAAAGAAGCAGATTGGTTTTAGTTTGTGGGGCTTGGAGATAGTATGAGGGAGAGAAGGGAGAGCGTGTTAAAATTATCATTCTCCAGACCTTTCCACCCAACCATGCTTTTACTGTTTTCTTTTTTTCTCCGTTTGTTTGTTTATAGTGCTTTGAATGCGTCAAACCATCGGTTGTAGTTTGTGAGCATATCAAGTGAGACGGAGGGTTTGCGTTCTTCAAAGATTTGGCGGAAGTCAGTCATTGTTAGAGCACGGGGTTTGGCTTCTTTATCGGTGGCTTTGCCGGATTCGAAGAATTCGCCAATTAGTTTTAGTTGGGCGGATTGGCAGACATCGCGTATGTCGCTTCCGCTGAAGCCCTCTGCTAGTCGGGCTAGCTCGGCTAGGTCTACGGTGGTGTCTACGGTTAGTGTTTCGGTGTAGTGTTTGAGCATGTTTAGGCGTGTGGCGCTGTCGGCTAGGGGAACTAGGATACGTTTTTGGAATCTACGTATGAAGGCCCAGTCTAGGTCCCAGGGTTTGTTGGTGGCGCCCATGATATAGACGTGGAGGGCTTTACCTTTGTCGGCGATGCCGTCCATTTCTTTTAGGAATTGGTTTTTGACACGGATTTCGCCGCCGACTTCGTTGCTGTGATTGCCCATCAGCGAGTCTAGTTCATCGACAAAGACGATGGCGGGTTTGCCCTCGGTGGCTGATTTGCGGGCGGATCCGAAGAGTTTGGCTACGTTTTGTTCTGCTTCGCCTAGCCATTTTGACATGATGGAGGCGGCGTCGATGGAGTAAAAATTGGCGTCTATCTCGGTTGCAACGGCGGCTGCTAGGAGGGTTTTGCCGCATCCTGGTGGGCCAAAGAGTAGGATGCCTCGGGGCCATCCAAGTGGGAATAAGTCGGGACGTTGGACTGGGTAGACTATGGCTTCTTTTACAGCTTTTTTGGCGACTTCTAGGCCGACAACTTCTGCCCAGCTGACTTTGGGTTTTTCGGTAACTACGAGTTCTTCATTGGGTTTTGCTGGGCCGCCTCCGCTGTTTCCATCCATGGTTGCGCCGCCGTTTTCGCCGTTTTCGTTTGCGGCTTCATTCATCTCCATTGGTGAAACTGAGCCTTGGAGTGCTTTTATGCGTTCTTGGTAGGCGATGGCTCGTTGGACATAAACCTTATTTAGACCGTACTCTGGGTAGAGTTGGACCAGTTGTAGTAAGGCTTCTATGGCTTTTTGGTATAGAGTTATAGCTCGGCCTTTTTGCCCTTGTTTGTCTAGCCGTACGGCGTCTAGGGCATAGGCTGTTGCTGTTTTTTCTAATTCACTTGATGCACTCATGTTGTTTGCTTCTCCTTTTCCCTCATTCAGGTGAGCGTAATTCTAGTTTGATTTTTCCTTTAGAGCCTAAATTCTCCAATGTTCGTTCGATCTCTTCACTTGAGGTTTGTAGTTCTGATGAACATCGGCTCAGATCGATTTCTCCTTTGGTTTTGCGTACATACGCTAGGAGGATTTCTTCAAATTCTGCGGTTGTTTTTTCAACTTTTACGGAGAATTCTTTGACTTCAGATTTTTTGTATGAGAAAAGTGTCTTCTCAGGGTCAAATCCGGATTGTTCGAATGTTTGTTGTCCAAATACCTGTGAAGAACTTGCTGTTAGGGCAACCATCTCGCGGATGGGTGCTTGGGGGGTTTTTTCAACAAGCTTTTCTTTGAGTGGAGTGAGAGCTGGCGGTTCGGGGAGAGTCTCATTGATTTTTTGTTCAATAAAGTTTGAGACTTCTTTTAGGATTTCTTCGCCGGCTTCAGTTTTTCTGCCTACAGAAATTATATTTTCATCTGTGGTTAGGGTTGTTTGGTGGAGTGTGTCTTGTATGGCAGAATTAACGTTGTTTAATTCTGTGCTGACGTCGGGCAGCACTTGGAATAGTTCTTGGGAGACATTTTGTAGTAGGTGAAGTGCGGGTTTGAGATCAGCAACTATGTCTCCTAATTCTCTGATGGTTTCAAGACGCATGATAACGCGTTCAATGGCTAATTGAACGTTGTAGAGGAATTTAACGAGTTTGCGCACCTCAGAGATTTCTGTGGCGCACATGGTTGCTTTTTCTTTGTTATTTTTTTTGAGTGCGCTCATGCAGGTTTCAAAAAGAATGCGGTCGCGCTCTTTTAGGCGGAAACTAGCCTGTTCTAGTTTGGTTTGTTGAGTTTTTAGGGTATAAATAGATTGGGTGGCGACTTCACGTACCGGAGGAGGGGCTTTATTGGTTGGAAATTTCATGTTTGTCCCTTGACTCCGAACGTTTGTCGTGATTTTCCCTATAGACCGGTTTTACCGATTTCTTTTACGTAAACAACAACGGGGGGTTCAGGTAATTTGGTGGCTGCGTTAGTAACGGTTTCAGCGTAGACTTTGTTGGTGACGGGTTGTTTTGGTGGAGGGGGCATTTGAGAATTTGGCGGGGTTTGATCACCTAAGAGAACACTTGCAAGTTTGCTCTTGGTTAGTTCATAGTCGGTTTTCTCTGAGGTTGCGCGGCGCAGAGTTTCTTGTAGTAGGTTAAATGCGGTTTTGTAGCTTTCTTCGTCGACTTGGCCGATTTCATGTTCGATTTCGAGGTTTGCGATGGCATAGCCTAGGGAAGTGATTTCTTCTTGGCATCGCTCGATTTCTATGGCGGATTCGTCGATGATAATTTGGGCTTCTTTTTTGAGCTGGATTAGGACGTTTTCAAAGCTATTGTGGAGTTCTTGGTAGATATCGGAGGTGATTTTCTTTTTGTCCACTAAGTCCTTTAGAGCTTCATCTTTGCGCCATATCAGGGGGATTTGGTCACAGAGTGTGCATGCTTGGGATTTGATTTTTGATATAAAGGTTATTTCGGCACCGTTAAAGCGTAGGCTTTCCATGGGTTGTTTTTGGAATTGGCCGTCGCTAAATTCGATGTATACTGCGTCGAATTTGCCATTGGGTGTTAGTGCAAATGATGCAACTTTTCCGATTACGCGACCGTATTCGTTTTTGATTGGTTTACCGATAGAAAGAAAAAGATTGGAGTTAGACATTTGCTTTTTCTCCTTCTAGTCTAGTAAGTTTTGTCTGCTTGGGAAGCTGGGGAAGATGGCATTCCTGGGGGCAGGTCTGGGAATTTGTCTTTTATCTTTTGCTCTGCAACTGTTGCTGCTTCAACTAGAATCTTTGAGGCATCTTCGTTGACTGCATCGAAATTGAGAGTCATGCCGCTACCTTGGCCTGCTTCAATCATAATTCCACTAAGCATGTTGCCAATTTCGCCTAGTTCATTTTCTGCTTCTGGGAATACGCTACCTAAACCAGAGCGGACTGAGCGAAGTACCCCAACAGCTGGTCCAAGGGTGGAGACTACGTCGCCTAATTCGGAGACTGTTCTTAAGCGTAGGGTGATTTGTTCGAGTGCAAGTTTTGCATTCATAATTAATTTAGACATTTTTCTGACTTCGGCCAATTCGTTGGCAAAAACGTTTGCGCGGGCGCTGTCGTGCTTGGTGTATGCATCGACAATTTTAGCAAATATTGCTTTATCTCTTTGGCCAAATCTGTCGGTTGCTTGATCGAGTTTTTGAACTTGAAGTTCAATTCGCCTTACTGCAAAGTCAAGGCGTGGTTTTAGCGGTCCCGGCGGTTTAACGGCATCTTTGATGCGATTTGTGAAGGGCTCTTCATCCCGTTTACTTTCCCACTTTTTAGCGAATCTATCTGACAATTTAACTACCTCTTAGAGTGTAGTATGGTGGAAAATGAATTATACGTTGTTAATATGATGACAATATGCACGTATATATGTAGGGCTATACATGGCGCTGGATAGCCTATCAAGCTATATGCGATACTGTTAAACATCGCGTACACAATGGCAATTTTAGACATGAACATGTAAGTTAGCCTAAAAAGAACCGCCACTCAATCAGCTACTAATAGGTGAAGTAAATGACCAGCAGACTAAAAACGTTTGTCTTGATATTCCTCGTAGGCTTTATTGGTGGCATTCTAGCACTATTAACATCAACAGTTATCATTCCTTGGCTGGTAGATGCTCTACCATCCCTGTCAGACATATCGCCCTACCTAGTTGCCGGATTTGCAGGCGGACTTATCACTGTTGTGATAGTATTCATCTGGGCAGCCCTATCTGGGAAAAAAGACAACCAATACTAAACAAACACATCCCACCCTTTCTTTACTCAAGGCCTCCAAAAGAGGTTGCTCTGTGACAAAGACCCAAAGAAAAGTCACATAAAAAGGAAAAACATTCAGCATTTTACACACAATAGTTACCGGCATCTTGTAAGAACTACTGCAAGAGAAATCAATTACTTTAAAAGTACCTAAAAAAGCTTCCATCAAAATAACACTTGCACTTGCCATATTAGTGCCACAGACATAATTTGGAGAGTGTTCACTTTTAGATACATGAGTGGTGCAATGACTCCTATAGGGTTGTAATGAAGACAAAAGATGGTGAAATACAGTATTTGTCCATCCGCAAGAAGCACTAAAAACATTAAAACCCAGAAAAATCAATAACACGTATCTATAAGTAAACACTATCACAATTTGATGCATATCGGTGTTATAGTTGTCAATGATAATTGACCAATTTGTTGTACAACCACCGGTTAATATTGGCGCGATAATTGCAGTAGTTGCTCTAATCTCAACAAGTTTTGTGTTAATATTGGCAAGGCCATCAAAAAAACTGAGGGCTACGCCGTCTCTTATGGATATGCAAAAAAGTTTGGTCACAAGTTTATCTACAATTTTATAATCGTTGGAATAATGCTGATATTATTTGGCGGCGCGATATTTTATTCATTCATCATATACTTCATTTAATCCCTTATCTGCAACAATAAAAAGTTACGAAAGCCACATAGTCGCAACAACGGGATACTTTCGCAAATCAGCCCTCTAATCAGCGTCTCACCATCAATAAAACGGCTAGTTCGCATGATACAGTTACAGCTTTTGTTGGTGAGATGTGCTCAGGGAATTTAAAATTACACAAACAAGCCTATGGAGATGTCTATGTGGGCAGATTTACGTTAGAAAATGGGCCCCGCTTATGTAACAACAACTAACACTACCTGTCTTGTAATTCAAATAGACTATTTGGAACTGCCTTATTGTCGGCATACAAGATACCCAAACCCTTGTCAACAGCTTCTCACAAAATGTCCGCTCACTAACCAAGCCTTAACAAGGAAAGACCAACACCCAGCACAAACAACACTTCACTACAACACACATCAAAGAAGAAAACTAAGAAAGGGCAACACGCCTTATTTGGTGTGTTTTTTTAAGAGATCTTTTGCTCTCTCAGTGTAGCGGTTAAGAAATGCTTCGTTTTCTAGTTTGTTGCCTTCATTAAAGAAGTCGTCTATACCCTTGCCTAATGCTTTGCCTCTGGCGGTGTGTTTATCGAGTGCAAACTCGGGAATGACAGGAAATTTGCCCTCGACTTCCCGCTCCATATAGACTACCGTTTGAAGATCATCTGCAATGCGGCTTTTTTGGCTAAAGCACAAACACACCACCGCATCAACAAGAAATAACCGAGAAGAATTTTCGCCAAGTTTTGATTTCTCAGATGCATAATTTTTCTGCAACACATCCACTAAAAGCGGCATCAGTGGATTTGCGGGTCCCACATCTTCACAGGCAATTACCCGTAATCGGTTCCACAGCATCGTGGGATTAAACTCTTCAAGTTCAACAGCAAAATGAACTGCCTCATATTCCATACCTCTGCGAATACTTTTTTGCAGGGCACTTAGCAGTTCATAGTGATCATAACCATGTTTGGTATTAGCCAAATAAATCCCTGTTAAAGTGGGTTTATTGGATAAAAAAACGTTTAGCTAAATCATCCAAAGCCAACACTACACAACAAACCCAGCAAACATTCAAACAACCTAACAGAACACCATAGCACAACACCACCATTGTTTGTATATATCTGAATCTAGTAACAAAACAAATTTATCATTATAGCAAGTTACGTAGATATTAATGGTTTATTTGTATAAAGTTTAAAACAAGTTACACCACAAACCATTAAAAAAATCGCTTTTAAACGATCCACCATTAAAGACACCAACAATGTAATTTCATGACGCTATAGATACTGTGTCAATGTCTCTAGATTCTAAACCACCAAAATCCACCACAGTACACTACCAGCTTTTGAGCAGACCGTTGCCTGCACAGTATTGCCTAATATGAAAGGCAACATGCACCGCTTCAACACCTTCTGCCCCAGATGCCAAAAACTCTCAGATCCACTATATCACCTCCAATTTTTTGATCAATCGAAAGCTGATGTGTGCTTCTCATGCGACATCCTAATCTTTCGCCGGGGCAGTACTGTGCATATAATATGGCTATTTAGAGAGCCCCCACGTTTGGATCAAACAGAAAGAAGAACAAAACAAAAACCAAAAAATCCAAACCCCGCAACAGTTAGCCTATGAGAGTCTGAGTAGCGGTAGTACCATGATTTCTGCGTCTCAGGCGGGGCATAAAATTAGAGGCTTAGAGAGCAACTCCCGCTAAGCCTTCGCCGATAGCCGCTATTTAGCGGAGATATCGAGAGGTTTACCCAGACACACATCACACTTAGATTAATCTGGTCAACATAGCACCCGGTTAACGCGCATGTGATGTGCCCCTTTCTCTGCTCGTATTTGGGAACCGAGGTCTCGACTTTCCCCTATACGTTTAGCACTGAGCTAACAATCAGAGTTAAGAGAAGGCTTATTGAGTGTGTTCATCTTTGGATAGTTTTGTAGCATATTGGCCTCATGAAAGGGTAAGTTGACAGAAATTATTGGTAAAATACCACATATTCACTCAAAAGATGTTAAACTCAGCAAAACCCCAAAAAAACAGCCATATTTAGCTATTGTAACCACTCAAAAATTATTTATTTGTTGTTAAACTGAAAATTTAATTTTAGGTGATACTGTGAGTTATTTTTAAGACATAACTAGTGAGAAATTTAACAAAGATTTTATTGACCGTTTAGCGATTGATTAAATATGAAACTAACAAAAACCCTGATCAGTGAGCTGGTTGCTCTTATAGCTTCAGTGTTTGTTTTCCGAAGCCTGTGGATGATACTTGACAAACATTTCGGCGACACATATCTAGAAATAATGTTTATAGTTGGATTAATAATAACGGCGATAAGTCTCATTATGGTGCATTATTGTGTAAATTGTGAATTAGAAAAGTTACGACAAACCAAATGAGATACCATTAATAAAGTACACACCAACGCCTAATCCTTTGAGCGTTAAGATTTTTTTAGCTTGATAAAACTTGGATAAATTATACATACTAATTAGAATTAAGACCATGCCAACAATCAGTGTAACGATATAACTACTAATGTTCATATCAAGAATGTAGTTAATAATATTTGTATTGAAAGAAAAACGATTAATAAGTAACGTGGGAATTCCGCCAAAAGCCATTATTAACACGCCAATACCGCCTAAACGCTTGGCATTTTTAAAGTCCATTTTATTATCTCCTTGTTATCCTCTGAATGCTGTTTCATATTTTTCTACGTTAAAACAAAAAAGTTCTCGTAATTTTTGGTAGCGTACCAATATACAATATTTTTTATGGTTTTGTTGTTTTCTGTGTTATCCATATGGTTAAGAGGTTTTTTCTGTAAAAATTTAAAAAATTTGCCAAGTATCTGTGGATCTGAACCTGGATTTTTTCTACCCTGAATCATGTATTCTAAATTGGCACACTACCTATAATTGGGTAATGTGTCAATATAGAATGTTTTTTACAGGACAAATGCTTTATGTGCTATCCATAAATTTAAGCCACAATATTTCTCTACAAAACTTAACCCACCAAACACCTAAAAGTTAACACAAATCTAACTCTACATTAAACAACTACCCTAAATTAACA
>Ga0209737_10001619_pt1 | contig 16003 bp, 39 predicted proteins | sample TergutCu122P3_FD_187284 | JGI IMG/M metagenome (GOLD analysis project Ga0209737, IMG submission 187284) | Cubitermes ugandensis P3 segment gut microbial communities from Kakamega Forest, Kenya - Cu122 P3 (SPAdes) (version 2) | ecosystem: Host-associated > Arthropoda: Insects > Digestive system...
GAAAATACCTGATCATTTTGTGAGACGGGCAATTGATGATGCAGTGGAGAGGGTTGTTGAGTTTGGTTAAACATGCTGAATTGATGAACTTACGGGAGACAGAAATCGGCAGAATAGTTAGACACCTATCGGACCAAACGGATGGGTTTGAGAATCCGAAATTGTTTCTCATTGGTGGTTATGCTCTTAGAGCGTTTACCTCTTTTTCACGCTATACACGGGATTGTGATTTTGTTCTCCAAAAGGCGGAAAAGTGGGATGTTGGATAAAGCAAGAGCAAATGCAAAGAAGGGTAACTATACAAATGTTGAATTTCGGTTAGGAGAAATCGAAAATCTACCCGTGGCGGATAACTCTGTTGATGTCATTATCTCCAACTGTGTCATCAATCTTGCGCCTAACAAGAAGCGGGTGTTTGAGGAGGCTTTTCGGGTTCTTGCTCCAAACGGTCGGCTTATGGTTTCCGATTTAGTTCTTCGCAAAGAGCTGCCTGAATCAGTTCAAAAAAATGTTGATGCCTATGCAGGTTGTGTAGCTGGTGCAGAACTAAAAGACACATATCTTGAGCAAATACGAAATGCAGGCTTCCAAAATGTGCAGGTCATGGATGAGCAAACCTATCCACTTGAGTACGTTTTTGGTGAGGAGGCATTCCAGACGGTTATTGATCTAGGTATGTCTCAAGAGCTTGTCTATTTAACAATGTTGTTTTAATGATTTTTTTATAACTTAATACAAAAATAGCAAATATTTGGTTGAGCTTTTTTCTACCTAAAGAAGCCTACACATGCCCCGCAGGGGCGTTTTTGGGTATCCCCTTTAAATTTTAAGTACAAAAGACCGCATAATTACAATCATTACATTTTAAAATTAAATGATTATCAGCAGTCAAGTCATAACGAACATTCAAACTTCCACATTTAGGGCAGGCATCATCTTTAGTGACTTCTTTAACATTAAGTTTTAAAGGTGACATAAAAAAAGGTTAGCGGGGCTAAATAAAAAGGTTATTTCCATCTAAGTCCAGCTTTACAGTTAGGACAAGAAGGCACACCACGTTTTATTTCCCATTTACAATTAGGACACTCCGCTACATTACAGGCATATAAAATAGTTACACCAAGTACACCAAGCATACCTATAAGACAACAGCCAACAACATTAAGCACACTCCAGCCACGCCTAACAGCAACCGCACAAATCACCGCCAACACCACAGCACCCAAGAACAAACCAACAAAAAGAGCAAGAACCTCATTAATCATGTTTTCACCTCTTTCTTTTTCAACTCTTCCTCACGCAAACGTTTACGACACTCAACAACATGCGCCCAACGCCGCTTACAACGCTCCTCAAAACTCATAGGCACATAATCACTCATCGTTACCCTCTCCAAACTCTTGCAAATAACAAATCATACTCAAAGGATTATCATCAAGTATAATCACTTTAGGCGCTTTGCGTACCTTGCGAGTTTTACGTACAGGCTTCTTTTTAGCCACTATATAACAACCTCGCCCTCTTTAGTTTGCTCAATCGCCCGCTTAAACCACCCCAACATTTTAGAATCCTCAACTATATCTGTCGCACAATCATCAAAACCAAAATGGTCAAGCATCCACTGCATTATCTCTTTTTTGTTAACCACCGTATCGCCCTTACCCACTTCCCAATACATACAATGCATATTTAATTCATTAACAACAACCTTTCGATTAAGCAACGCATCCATAAAATGACAATCTTTAGCCGCACCCTCACATGCCCATCTCGTTTTCCTACAAACACCCACCATTACGGTACGTTCCCCTGTTGCAAAGTACTACCACATTCCATACACTTAAACCACAAATCGCCCACTTCCCAATGCACACACTTCAAAGTCTGCTTACCACAAAAATGACAAGGCTCCTTTTCCACCCTCTCAATAAACCGATAAATAGCGCTCATTATGGATTTCGCCCCCTACGCCAATGCACACAAAAACGGTTAGGCAAATCAGGCGTAACATACCCAAAAAACCTGCAATCATCCCTGCCACCATCACACCATTTACGGTCACAAGAACACAACCCCATTAGCGACCTCTCCCATATGCATCATACACCTTTTTTAAATCAGCCCTAACCGCCTGTAAACCACCAATACACTCCACAATTACTGGTAAAACAGTTTCCGCTTCAGGCACATCTTTCAAACCGCTCTTAACCGTCAAAAGCCAATGCAAACAACTATCCACACGACTTAAACGCTCACCAATAGAAGTCAAGCAAACAACTCTCCATAAGACTTCTTACAAAAACAACAAACATCAGACGGTTTAATATCACCCAATCGAACATGCCTTATTAAAGTTAAATTAGCGCGTCCACGGGCAACAATTTTTTCAGGGCGAACAAACCGATGCCGCCGCCCCTTATTGCCTATACAACTAACTTTACTTCTCATGGGCACAACTCTCCACGCCTATACATCTGTACATCAATCAATTCTTTGCCATCATTGCCCACATCATTCATACACTCCGTAATACAATCCACACCCGCAATCAACTTGTTATACTGCTTAGGACAATCCACTTTCTTACGCACACGACAATGCAAAATCACACACCCATCATTAGGAATAAACACCCGCCAATTATTACCCCTACAACGCAACAAACAAGTCATTAAGTAGCACCCTGTGCATCAATACAGTCTAAACCAAACATGTAACGGGTTTTACCTTGCTTACAGCAACACTTCGATAAACACTGCAACACTGAACCATCTTGCACCACATAACACTGTTTATACAGCAACTGCAACATGTCAAACATTCTCCAACTTAGCTTTCGGTTTTTTAGTTCGCTTCTTAGGCACCTTTGGACTGTACTGCTTAGGGTCTAAAGTTGCCCTTTCTTCACGTTGCACATACCTTAAACTAACAAAACAATCCCTATTCGCCACATTCTTTTTACGTGGCTTAGGACAACACGTTACATCAAACCCAGACTGAATTAAATCGCATTCAATAATTTGACGGGTACCACGTACAGAAATAGACAAAGACCTGTCACACCGCAACTTACACACCATCTTTAAGCCCCCTTAACCACAGGCAAAACAACCTGCCGCCCAGTCAACTCCTCATACCGCTTAGCAAACGCCTTAGTAATCAAAATCACAAATGCCCGCCAAGAAGCCGCCTTCTTAGTAATAGTCAAACCACCAATCTCCTCATCAATGTTCTCATCACTCCCCCCACGATAAAACTGGTCAAGCGTATTCGGGTCAGTCCCAATATAACGACTAATAGTATCCATACGCACCCCATGCCCACTCATTTGCGACACACACGTATGTTTAAACGCTTTATGAGTAGTAGGCACCCACTTCAAAGGATAATCCGTATTAGCAAAAAAATGACGCGTAGCCTTCAACTCTGCATTATAATCATCAATACGCCGCTTAAACAAAGGCTCAGTCAATTTAATACCAAAATCAAGGATATACTGTTTAATCAAAGTTGTTTCAGGCTCAAAAATCTTCTTTTTAACCCACCGTTGCACCTTAGACTCAAACACCTTCAACTCATGCGCACTATAGTGGAATAGTTTAAAATTTGCACCTTCAAGTAGGTACACACAGCTTTTGTGGACTTTCACCTTTAAGCATTAACTACCCAACCTTTGGCTGTAAATCAGAACAACCTTTCAAAAAACCACACTACAGATCATAACAAGTACCACAACACAGTGCAAAAATTAACCTATTCTGCTATATAAACAAAATGCTCAGGCGTAATATCACTCAAAGCACTAAACCGCCCCCCAAACAAAATGCCAAAATACGTTAAAATCAAAGTATCAGGCTTAGAAATAGCTTGAGGCAACAAAAATATCTGTTCTTCCGTAAAAAACTTATCAAGGTGTTGCCCAGCTTCCCGTTTAAGGTCAGTAGTATCAAACCGTTTATCCTCAGTGACAATAAAATTAACCACTATCGGGTCACGACTATGCTTCATAAACCACCTTAAAGGCGTACTATGTCCATACTGAATCAAACCCGTCTGCTTATCCTGCAAAAGTGGATGACACAACCCCGCTACTTTTGGGTCTTTACCCCAAATTACCAACCAATCATTTTCATCAAAATCAAGGACATCCTTCTTAGCCCCTAAAGCCCGCCACGCTAACAATCCAGCATTAAGATATTTACCCCGTTTTTTAAAGGTCTCCTTATATTTCTCTGGGTTACGCCTAGCCGCTTTAACACTGTTCTTATCAACCCCAATCTTTTCCATAATCAACTTGTATGTTGGAGTTTGTTCCCACAGGTTATAATATGCGGGTCTTGCCCCTGCCTGCTGGGGTTTACTGCCCTCATGAACGCCGTTAGGGTAGGTTTGTATGCGGCTATAAATGGTGTTCCGTGATACAGGCTTACCTTTATAGGTGAAGGTTTTTTCTGCCTCTGCATACGTACCATACCTTACGGGTCTGTAGCCTTTGTATTGGGTTTTTTTGCCGTAAACTGAGCTTTTAGGGTCAAAATATGGTTGGTTTATATATTTTTTATCTGTATGTTCGTCTAGGAACTTGAATAAAGCTATTAGGTCTGCTTTATCTACAAGTGCCCCTCTGAACACTGTTTTAGCATTCGCACTCATTCGACTTTACCAAGCAAAAATAAACCGTAAGGGTAAATATAAGGTTTGTGAAATTGTGAAATAAGGTTTGTACAGAAGGAAAGTTTATAACGTAAACAACAAATATTGATTAATAGGCGTAGGAAGCACTTCCAATTCGACTTTACCAATCTTTTGTAAGGTAGCTCTCGGGCTTTTAGCTACCTGCGCCTACCTAAAATATACCTAAAGTAAGCTAAAAGTATTTTTTGACACAGTTAAAGCAAAAAAAGAAGCCCCTTTAAGGCTCCGCTTCATCAACTTTTAACTCATCTAGCTCTTTACCAACAATATCCAAACCCTTCTCAAGCTCATCAACATCTTTCTCTATCTCCTCAATAGTCTCTTCAAGCTCAACAACATCCTCAGATAAAGCGTCTGATTCTTCCTCAAGCTCATTAGTCTTTTCAGTCAACAACTCTATACTTTTAGCATTGTAATTATTAATGAGCGATTGATAACCAGCAATCAAAGCAAAACTAGAAGTAGTCATAATCGCACCAGCAATCAACAAAAACGCATTATATTCGACTGGAATATAACTTGCAACAACAACCATGCTACTACCAAGCGCAAACAAAAGCGCCACAACACACTTAACAGCCACATCCAAATCTTTCAACAAATCCATACACAATCACCACCATTTAAACCAAATTCACATACTAAACTATGATAACCCCAAACAAGGGAGTTACTACAAAACCTCATTTCACCTTCACCTGCTGCTGTAATTCTTCCTTACTCGCATCAGTAATAGCCAAAACCAAAGTAGCCACACCCGTAAAAATCTGCATAAACAAATTCACAAACATAGTGTTGATAATTAACTGCTGCTGCATCTCGTTAATTGTCAAACGGTACATTGCAAATCCAAACATGGAAGTAGCAAACATAGCTAACGCAGAAAAAGTTAAGAAAAACTTGAAAACCCGCAACTTCTGCTCACTATTCAACCAACACACCTCTACGCCTAAAAACTATAAAGACACCAAACAACACAACCACAACAACCAACCCAACAAGTAACAGATTACTGGAAGTCAAAAAACCATTGTTGGAAGTGGTTTGACCATTCGGATCTTGCCCATTACCACCACCTTGATTATCACCGCCACCACCACCCTCATTACCATCAGGCTCAGGGTCTGGGTCAAGTATATCGGGGTTATGAGGATCAGGCGGGATCTGAGGATCAGGCTTAGGCTCAGGATTAGGATTCTCAACCGTAGGCAACAAATTACCATTAAACATAGGAATCTCTATAGTTTCAACCACCGAACCCGACACCGCTAAAGTTATTTTAACCGTAATGTGCCGATTAGGTACATTAAAATCAGAAGTAGACACGTTAATATCAGACCGCGAACCAACCGTCCTAGTAACCTTAGCCTTCTCACTACCATCCAAATACACCGCCAGTGTAAGAGAAGCAGAGGGCAAATCATAATTCCACGCAGACACCGCAACCCGCATAACATTACCTGTACCACACATCCACAAAGGCTTAGGCGGAGACCAAGACGCCGCTCCACCATTCCAATTAGGCGCCCGACTATACTCCAACCATTTGAAGCCATCCCAAATCCTAATAGCCGTAATCATACGAATAGGATAACTCACTACTATTTACCCCCATCAAAAACCACGAGCCAAACAAACGTACACAACGCCGCAACAAAACCAACCAAAGCCCAAGACCGCCAATTAAGCCGCACCTCATCCACAATAGGATCAACAATCGGATCAAAGATACCCCCACCACCATTATTACCATCGTTACCGCCTGTATTGCCACCGCCACCACCAGAACCACCCGTATTACCGCCTTGATTATCACCGCCACCACCCGTATTACCGCCTGTTTCACCACCACCACCTGTATTGCCGCCTGCATCGCCACCAGAACCACCATCATTACCGCCACCTGTGCCATCCGTGATACCGCCAACATCATAATGCCCGCCACCACTACCGCCGCCAACAATACCCGACAACTCAAACATAGCAGACGTCAAACCACCAGCACGATTAAACCCAGCAATCACCAACACACCCTTAGGCACACTCACCCCAAAAGCGTCAGTAATACCCATATTACCCGAAGGATAAGCATTAACATACATACGCCCCGACTCAAACGGCACAACAATAAAGCCCAATTTAAAACCGTCAGACGCAATAAACTCAATATACTCATCATACATCTTCAAAGTCTCAGGCACACCATGATTTTGAATAGTCAAAAACGGAAAACTAAGCGTTACTAAGGTATCTTCATCAGCAGGCGCCAAAGCTGACAAAGGAATATCGCCAGCAAAATGCACCGCGTCATAATCAAACTCTAACTTACCATCAACATACTTCATAACCCTACGGTAAATACGCACATACACACTATCACTACTACTATAGTTCTGCACCCGTTTCAGTTTAAAAGTGAAAGTGTCAACATATTGACTCTGCGACAAAAAGAACCGCATCGAAGCCCTACGGTTACTTGAATTCCCAAAATCAAGCACAACCGCTTGCGCATTAGCCCCATCAATAGAAAATAAAGGCGCACTCATTACTTACCCCTCTTTTTACGTATACTCTTAAGCCACGCCTTACGCTTAGCCGACTTAGGCGCACCAATCTTACCATACTTTTTAGTTTTTGCCATTTTAAATATCAACTCCAAGTTTTTTATAAAATCGTGACCCATCCGTAAGCAACTTTTGCCCTTTAGCAGTTAACAAAAAAGCTTTCTTACTTCCCTCAGGCGCTTTTTTAACAGCCCCATTATCAAGCAAAACCTTCCACTGATGATAATTACCCGCTTTACCAGTTTGTTTTACTTGTTTAAGTATTTTCAAAACCTTAACAGCATCAGTCATTAATTTCCAACTCCAACATATTTCAAAGGATTACGCAAAAACTCAAAAAACTTAAGCTCCGTAGCAAACTCACGTTTAACCAGCCACCAAACCAGTACCAAAAACAGAATTAGCACTATCATAAATAGTAAAACAGCAGTTACCGTTTCCATCTTGTTAAGCCCCCGCCGCTAAAAGTGCCAAGTCACCAGCACCTTTACCCAGTTTTTCAGTCGCTTGCATACCCATACCCCAAGCACGCTGACCATTCCGAGTACCCGTCAACCACCAAACAAGCACCGCCAAAACAAGTACAGCAACCAAAGCCCACACCCACCAAGGAAGCGAACTTAAACCATACGTCTTATCAGGTTCCTGCAAAGACGTATTATGACCAACAATAACAATGTCAGCATCACATCTGGCACGAGTCATCCAAAAATCAAAAGAATCATAATTAACCGTCAAACTATTATCCCCATTCACCACCAACAGATTAGTAACGTCCGCGCTACCTTGACGATTATTAGACACAATCGAACCATTGAACATGATATTTTTAAAAGTCGTTAAAGACTCATGCTCAGGCTTAAAATTCCAATTCAACGTAGCCGACAACATATTTGACACAGTAATACGCTTGACCGCGCGTCCAGGCGGGGCATGTAAATCTTCATTATCCCAAATGACTACGCGAAAAGTTTGCAAACTCATTTTACCCTCTCCTAGCCAAAGCCAACAGACCAAACACGACTATTGCAATTATGACTATGACAAACACTATATGTGCAGTATCCCATTGCCAATTAGACAAAAAATTACCCGCATCATCCAACAGACCACCGCCACCACCGCCAGAGCCACCGCCGCCACCAGAACCACCGCCGCCTGTACCAGCTTTTAATGCATCATTCAAAATAGCCTTAAGTTCATCCCGTTGCACCGCCGTAATAACCCCATTAGCATGCATAGCATCCGCAATCTTATTTTGGAAATTAACCCAATTTTGGAACTCAGCCCTTGTAACAGCACCATTCTTAAAACCATTAGCACCATTAATATTCTGTTGCTTCACAATTTGATAAGTAGCCAAAACACCGTCAACCGTCAAAGAAGCAGACGATAACGCATCAAGCACGCTAAACTTCATAACAATCTTAACCGAATTCGTCTGCCCATTCAAAACCTTAGCAACTACATTACTCTCACCCTGTGAATCACGGCTAATAACTTCACCATTAAACTCTATACGGTCAAACGAACCACTATTAACATTCCACTTCAAAACCGCATTATGTACAGTGCTAAAAAAATCAATCACTTTACTTTGACTTAGGTCAAGTCCTAAAATGCTTCTTGTTTTGTCAAAATACGTGTAAACTTTAGTAACCATTTTTTTACGCTCCCGCCACAATTAAAAACATATACCTAGACCGAGCTACCCACCCGCCAGACGAAGTGTATGTTCGCTGTTGGCTAAAATCAGTCACAGCAACATCAGCAGAGGGAAAAATCACATACGATGCACCTGTTGTTACTTCAACAGCGAATAAGTACCGTTTACCCGCTACCGTAGGACAATTAAACGTAAATACAAACGTACCGCGAGTATCTGAAAATAAGCTAACAGTGTTAGAACTACTATCAATAGGGGAACCAACAGGAATATCGTTAGCACCCACTTCGTACAGATGCCCTTTACAAGAAGCGGCAAAGCCCGAAGCAGACATACACGTTACAACTTTAGTTATAGTAACACCATTAGACGTAAACGCCATACCTATCTGGCTAGATGTTGCCGCGTTAACCTGCGTTGTTGCAGTTTCAAGTAACGCTTGAATAATAGGCGAACTAACACCGCCCCCACTACCAGCAGAAACAATAGCTAAAATCTCGTCCACACCGTTTTTAATATACTCAAGCCGACCTTCAAGCCCTGAAGTGTTAGTGGCTACTGTAGAAAAGCCGCCCATGTTAGAGCACCTCTTCGGCTATGCAGACCGCCGCCTGATACATCCCCGCTCCCCCCTTCAAACAAGTAATGGTTAACTGGCTCTGGGGATCAGCGTGAGATCTCTCATTGATCGCAATGTACTCCTCAAAAATGACAGCTGTACCATTTGCAGGGAACACAATTTCCCAAGTTTTCACTTGCCCATTATTTAGCCATCTGATAAGAAAGGTGTTGCCGCCAATATCAGTAGTTGAAATATGATAACCGTGAATGAAAGTTTTTTTGCCGTAACTACAAGCATGTGCTACAAGTGTAGTGTCAGCTTGTGGGTCAGTTATTATTTCGCCGCCAACCCATCGTAGTTTACGTTTAAACTCGTCTTGTTTTATTTCTGTAACATTGTTAATTTTAATACTCAATTTATTTTACCTCTCAACTTATTTTATTTTATTTTGTTTGTTTGACTGAAAGAAAGAAAATTAGGGGTAGGGTTTTCGCCCTCGTTATTCCACTCTGGCACTGGAAGCTCTGGCTCTGGTTCAGGCGCTGGGTCTGGGTTTGGGTTAACCGCGTTAGTTACTGTTTCTGCGACCTGTTCGACTGGTTTGCATATGCACTCAAGTTTTCCATGCCGTTTTAACCATCGAAAGACAAAGTATCCGATTACCAGTAACGCGGCGATTAGCAGTATAGCGCCAAACCACTTGTTATTACTCATCTAAACGCACTCCTAAAATGAAGGGGTTGTTTAGATTTTGCTAAACAAGTAGAATGTTGGTGCAACTGCGTTGGTTAGGCTTACTTCTAGTATTGGTTTTGCGCTAGAGACACCGTTTGGCGGGTACGCTGTTTGAATTGCTTTAGCTTGATACAAGCCGTCAACTTTTTCATTAAACACATGTGGTACTGTGCTTGCACGTAGTTCCCATGCAGTGTAATTGTCAAATATGACGGTTTTGCCTATACGGAAGCGTTGATAGTCAAGTGTCGCATCGGTGCCAACATCAAACCAAACCTCATCAACCACCCCAGTGAATGTAAAGTATTGTGAGATGTCGATTTCTGTGTTAGCATTCAATGTTGATGGAGCGGTAACTATGCTAATTAGGTCATCTCTGACGGGTTGAGTGCTATAGTAGTAAGTGATTGTGGTTGTAACAGTGCCCGAAGTAGCGCTAATAGTAGAAAGTGCGTTAAACTCAAACTCTGCCACAGGAATAATATCAGTAGTCAATTCAATGGGTAAAAAGAATTCAAGCTTTGCATTAACAGTGCCAGCCGCGCCAGTAACTGCCTCATTGTTGAAGTATTGAGCGTTAGAATCATTTAGGCGAGTGAGAGCGTTGTAAACGCGTACTAATTGAGCGTAACTGGAAATGTTTACACGTGTGTTAGCGCCTTTTTTGATAGTCATGCCGCCAAAGATATCCCCAGCAGTAAACGGTGTAGCAACAGATTGTTGAACAGTCATATCCATAGTGACTAGCATACCTACAATTGATTGGTTGTTAGAAGCTTTGGGTACTAAGCCTTGTGTTGTGACAGCAGAACCACCAAGATTTATGGCTGTGGCGGTGCCTTTTTCAGATGTGGTGTTACGGGTTATAACTGGATTTCTATAAGGCATAAATTTCAAGTTCTCCTAAAATTTATGCTTTACGTGCTTGCCAGTATTGATAACCAATAACAACTAATAGGGCAATTATTGCTATAACAGCGATTTGTATAATTTTTAAACCTGCAATTTCCATTTTCAAATACATCCTTTTTAAAAAACCGCAGGTACGAAGCCTTATAAGCAGTTATATTGGACTTGAAGCTGACACTATTTTAGCATCCACCACAATCACCACAGGTTTATCCCGTGCATATGCTGTTAAAACCTGCCGTGCGAGTTCATATACACTAACGCCACAATCCTTAGCCTTACGGTTTAAAAGTTTCATATCTTCTTTACGCACATATGTTGCAATAGTGGACACTAACTCAACTCCATTTTTTTAACAGGGGAACCAATCAAAGGTTTCTCACCAATTCGGTAGTAGATGTATGCGTATTGGGGTAAAGTTTGCGAAAGAGAAATAACCTCTTTGGGAATAAACGCCGACAACCAATCAATATCAGGTTTCAGAAACGTTTTCATTATAAAAAAATGTGTCGTGTTGCCTAAAATGGTGTTATGCACTTGCCTCACCGATTGACTGGTACATATTACGCCCACGTTACGATTACCACCCAGCGTTATTACGTTTTCAAGGGCTTTATCGATAGTTCGTTTAGTGCAATATTGGTGAACCTCATCGATAACCATTAAGCGATTGCCTTCTTCCATAACTTGACGACATGTTTTGCGAAAAAGGTCAAGTTTAGCCTCATGCCAAATTTCATCATCTAAACTAGAACTCGTTTTTGGGATAATAGCGTTAGGGTTGATTATTCTTTGTGCTCTGGGGTTAAGTGGGCGTAACATGCGGCTAAAGGCGCCGACCTCATCCCACACTGTATAAGGTAAAGTTGTTAGGCTTAGGAAATAGGCGCTTGTGTTGGTTTTGCCGCCTTGTCTTATGCCTATAAACATTTGATTTTCTTTAAATGCGTTGGTTATGTGGATGTCGGGTATGCCTTTCAATTTGTTGTCACCTTTGGTTTTTTGGGCTTTTTGATTTTTTTGCAGGTTCGTTTAGGTTGTGCTGTGACATAGAGCATTTTTAGGTAGCATCGGGCGCTGTGGGTTTCGTGACAAAAGTTTTGGCAACTGCAAGCGATTGGTTTGCCTTCTAATAGTGTAGGGGTTTTTTGGTTCTTTTCTAATGTTAAGGTTACATCGTAGCGTTTGACTGGGCATAAAGTCTTAATGTATGTGTGTGTGAGTGTGTGTGTATTAATTTTATTATTCATTATAATACTCTCTCTAACATTTTTCTATCTGAACTCTTGTTAGTTTACACTTCTTACATACATCAGTAGGAAGAGGCTCTCTACAACCCACAGGCGTCTTATGCGTTACATTCATCAACCTACCCAAACTATTGGTTTTAACCTCATAGGATATTCTAACCATGCTATGCTCTTTCGCATGACATTCACGCTTCATTAGAGCATCTCCATCGGTTTAGACACTGAAGGCTCAGTACCGTTATCACATTGAAACTTGATTATGAAATACTCCTTAGCCACCGCTACAAGCTGTACATTATCAAACCCTTTGCCACGTCCTGAATCTTTGGCGTTTACACGGATTTGGAAGGTACGTTTACGCTTAACCTCTACCTTTTGATTGGTTAATAGGTTATCAATGCAGACGCTCACTCGCCAAACACCTGCCGTAAATAATACGCCAAAGGTTTACCATGTCGAATCAACACCAGAGCCAAGACCGCACCCACCAACACCGCTAACACAAACACTAAAATCACCTTTTGATTATGCCGCATACGCTTTAACTCATCTTCAAGCACCACAGTCTTAACAACTAAACTAACCACAGTAGCAATGTTTTCCGCTTGCACTTCAGAAATACCGCTTTCCTCTTGCACCTCAGAAACAACCTTTTCAGTTTGCCCCTCTAAAGCCTCTTCACTCATGCTTCACACACCTCACTTAACGTTCTTTGATGCGCAAACTCTGGCACCTTTAGCAAATTCAACTTGTAAACTTTAGGAGCGCTTTCCGTAATGTATCCTTCAACTCGCAAAGCAAATATAGTGTTGTTAATAGAGCGTGGGTCACGCACTCGCTGAACCTGCGCAACAGTAACCTCAAGCTCCGACTTAGGAACCTGACTCAAAAAACCCTTCTCAATCAAGGTTTTAAGAATGAGTTCGCCGTTAACTTCTTTCATATCCCCACACCCACAGCACACACACACTCACACACACATAAACGGTTAAACAAGGGTTTTAACCTCGCCTTTAGGCTTAATAATTACCGTAACTACACGGTTAACGCCTTTCCCTGCTACAATAACCCGTACATCTTTAGATAATTCTATCTTGTTTTCGCCGTCCTTAGGCAGAAAGTGTTCAAGTGGGTAGCCCCCCTCAGACACATTATCGTCAAATAGAGGCGTTAAAACAATTTCTTCCACAAGTTTAACAGCACCCTTAATCCCACCAATCAAACCAAGCATACCATTCATAGCTTGCATTAACAAAGGATTCACTGCTTAACACCTCCCAAGCCAATCAGGCCAAAAAGTTTCTCTTGTACCGCCGCCCGTGCAGACTCAGGCACAAGCATCACAATACGCGGAATAAAAATCCCAGCTAAACAAAGCATCATAGCTGTTTTAGGTGACATGATGCCTGAATCATTAGGAAACGCGTACTTTAAACACAAGCCAACCGCTTCGGTTTCTTCATTGTTAAGTTTTAGTCCTTCATTGTTGACAAGTTTTGCTAATCCGCCAAACCCAGATTTAGAGCCTACTTCAAGCATCCTTGTGACGTCCTTTTGCACTTGCGGGTCAGCCGTCACCTGCTCAGGGTTAAACCCTAATTGTTGCTCCATGCTGGGCGGTATCTGTTGCTGTGCCTGTGGTTGTTGAGGCGTATAAGGTGTTTGGGCAGGTTGTTCTGTAAAAACATCAAATTGAGATTGTTCTGGTTCAGGCTCTATAGCAGGCTCAGGCGCTTCCATCTTATAAGTAAGGTCTTTAGCTTCAACAAACCCCTGCAAATTAGATTGAGGCACCCGCTTACCAAACCCTTTAAACATCCTGCGGTCACGCAACCGCCTAATACATTTACGCGCATTAGCAACCGTGTACTTACCTTGAAACTTTTCTTCCCCATTAACCAAATACAGATTATCTTTCATCATCTGCATAGCTTCATCATAATCTTTACAACCCTCAAAAATCTCAATCAATTCACTCATTTGGCTTTTAGGTTGTTCAGGTTTAATCACTTTCTGCATTGGTTCCTCTGGGTTAAACTCCACATTGGGTAACTCTGCCATCATTTCCTCATCACTCAAGGCACACTCACCTCAGACACTGAAACTTCTGCAATTTCATCACCAATCTTAAACGTTTTAACAAACCCTAAATTTATCAAACGCCTTAAGGTCAACTCAACCGCTTCAATTGTTGAATTTGACAAACGTTCTTCAACTTCTATAGTTATTTTTTTCATTCCAAACCATCCTTTCTTGTTTGGATTGGGCTCGGGGCGTTTTTCAAATTAAGTTCTTCACGCAAACCACAACACAATTTTACACACGCATCATGTTTCTCCTTATGCTCCTTACGACACACACCACAAACAGACGGATACACAAGCCACTTATGACACTCTTCAAACGGGCACACTCGCCGTCCAAAATGGTCAACATAATTAACCTCTATCCTGCCAAACGCAGGGTTAGGTGTAAAAGCCGAAGAAGGAACAAAATTAAATGAACGATTGGATGAAAAGCTAGGAAGAATCTCGGCTTTTATTTCACCCACTGCTTTAGCAGGTTGAACAGGTTGAACTTGTGGTTTACTTGTTTGCGCTTGTAGTCGTAAAACATAGCATTTGGCACAGTCGCTTAAGTGTACACTTGCGACCTTTGGGGGCGCGTTTTCTCTGATGTGAACGCAGTGATACTTTGAGGGTAATGGTTCAGTTAAAAATTTACAATTAGGTTTCTCATGTTTAACACTGGGTACTGTTGCACCGTTTTTACGTATATGTTCCGTTAAGAAACGTAGCAAAGTACGGTAGTTATCACTATAAGAACCCTCATTGATACCATAGCCCTCAAAGATTTCACGCTCTGCTATTACTTCTTCAGAGCTTAATCTTACGCTCCGCTTTTCCAATCGACTTTACCAAGCCTGTATATCCGAATCAAATATTTAAACTTTAAAATAACCCTAAAATACTGTGTCTACAGGCTATTTTAACGAAAAAGCACTTTAAAAAACGTGTTTAGCCTAAAAAACCCCTAAACGCCGTGTCTACAAAAGTGTGAAATAACACATTTGTCTACCATGCTGTCTACCATACTTTTAGGGCAATAACGTAATTTAACAGTTCTAACCCCTTATTTAACAGTTTAATTAACAATATATGTTAAAAATAACGGTTTTCACTTCTCAAGAAGAACTCAAAGAAACAGCCAACTCTGTTGTAAGCATAAAGGTGTCCGCTCTCAAAAAACTAAATGGTTAACTAACTAATATACCCAAATGTCACTTTTTATTTGTTTTTCATCCTTTAGAATTTAGGATGTGTGGTTAAATGAAAATCAGTTTGCAGAGATTTCTATCACAATGCAACAGAACATAATCACCACTCAAAAACATATATCCAAGAAGTTGCCTGAGGCTATTAATTTTAAGGAGCTTTAGGTCTCGTAGATCTTTTTTGTATAATCCGTGTGTTGCTATGGTTTTTTAAACTATCTACTTATGTTTCTTTTGTAACAACATACTCACAACAACTACAACAACCAATACAGCACACCCAGCGAACACAATATGGCTAAAAGTCCAGAGGGTTGGTTCCGTTATGACCGGTGAAGGTGAAACATT
>Ga0209737_10001620_pt1 | contig 16002 bp, 10 predicted proteins | sample TergutCu122P3_FD_187284 | JGI IMG/M metagenome (GOLD analysis project Ga0209737, IMG submission 187284) | Cubitermes ugandensis P3 segment gut microbial communities from Kakamega Forest, Kenya - Cu122 P3 (SPAdes) (version 2) | ecosystem: Host-associated > Arthropoda: Insects > Digestive system...
AAACGGCCAAAGAGATGCGGGAGAGACAGATCCCACCAACCCGGATACCGACGACGACGGCCTGTGGGATGGAACAGAATTGGGGGTGACGCAGGGAAACATTTTGCTGGGCGGACGGATGGTGGCACTGGGCAGCAAAGACTCCGTCTGCGAGGAAAGGCCCCCCAGACAATATGCAGCCCAATGCCCGCCAGGGAGCCGACGCAGTCTCACAAATCCGCTCAACCCCGACAGCGATGGCGATGGTGTTTGGGACGGTGCGGAAGACAGCAACAAGAATGGTTGCTTCGAGCCGGAACTCGGAGAGACAGATCCGCTCAACCCCAACGACATTGACGAAGAGACATGGAATGCCTGTGCTGAAAAAAATTTGGTGAAAGTGGACATCCACCGAAATTTTGCCGCGCAAACGGCACTGGGTTTGCCCATGGGTTTTGCAAACAGCTACGTCAACATTCAACGCGAGAAAGAGGGCGTCGTCACAACAGGCCTCATGGGCATGGACGCCATCCGAAATGTTGCCTTCGTGGCATGGCAGCACCCCGACAGGGTGGGCGACTTTGCGCAGTTGCGGCTTCTGGCCACGCTTCAAACCATCCACCTGAGTGGCAATGCAACCATCGGCGCTTTCACTTCCTGGGATGCGCCTTCAAAAGAAGCCAATGCCTTGAGTGTTACTTTCACCGTTTCAGGCAGCATGAGTACAGCAGAGCGTGCCAATGCCATCGCCACACGCCTTCTGGGTGAAGGCCGCGGCAGACTGGCAAACCAGGGCACTGCCAAAGAGACGCAACATATACGCGCCCAATATGTGCTTCGCAGCAATGGCGAAGTCATTGTGGTGATGGCTGTTGCACAAGACAACGGCAGCGTGGGCGGAAGCCATGGCTTCTTCGGTTTGGTGGACGTGGCAGGCGGTGCTGCACTGGCGCGCTATTTTGACAGGACTGTGGTGCAGTGCGAGCGCTCCACGGCACTTCGCAAAGAGGTGGACATTCTGTTTGTCGTGGATGATTCCGGCTCCATGACGTCTTCGCAAACCCGCTTGGCCACAGCCGGCGCCGCCATGGGTGATGCCCTGGGCAACAGCACCCTGGATTGGCGCGTGGCCCTGGTGACCTCTTCCTACCACCTTCATTCCGGCGGCGGCTCCAACGCAGGAAAAATTCGCGGCTTCACGGACAACACACAGCAATTCCAGTCCTGGCTGACCAAAGACAGCAACTGCAATGTATTTGGACAATGCTCCGGCAGCTGGGATGCTCCCGCGCCGACATGTGGCGGCGCAGGAACAGGAGCCAACGGCGGCTGTTGGATTGGTACCAGCGGCTATGGCTCTGAAGGCATGTTGGGAGCTGCGCGCCTGGCGCTCATGGACTTGAATGACGCCAAACGCCTTCGCAAGGATGCGGACATTCTGGTGGTGATTCTCAGCGATGCCGAAGACCAAACCAGCGGCTTGAATTCTTCATACCCAGCTCAAAGCCACTGGGAGGACATTCAAAATTTTGTCGACTTCTTCCAGGGAAAAGGCCCCCATGCCATTGGGAAGGGCATGCAGGTGAATGCTGTCTATTGTCCTTCCGGCGGAAGTTGCGGGGACGATGTGGTGCCTTCCTATGCCGACGGCATTACGCGCATTCAACGTGTGGCGAATGAGACGGGCGGCCTGTCAAAATCCATCATGGACTCGGCGGCCATTTCAAGCACCATGGCGGAAGTGGTGAACAGAGTCATCGGCAGCGGAGGCGTCAAAACCAAAAAACCGCTGGTGGGCGCTTCACTGCGCGTGGCCATTCAAAACCCGGTTGACCCGACAAACTGTGACAAGGCCAACATTCCAAGAAGCCGCAAACACGGTTTTGACTACGACGGCATTGCGCAGACCGTCAGCTTCTTCGGGGATTGTCGCCCCAAGGCAAGCCAGAACAACCGCGTCGCCATTTCCTACCGCGCCTGGGAAACCTCCAACCGCTTGCCCTGCGAAAACGACATCCACTTCGACGCCAGCGCGGCAGACCATTGCCAGGGGCGCTTTGTCTGCGACATTGAAAAAGACGCCTGCGTCTGCCCTACAGAGCCTATGTGCGGCGGTTGCTCACAAAGCGCTCCGCAATGCATGCTGGAGACATGCACCTGCGCCTCCATTCTAGGCTAAGGAGCAAGCCCTCTACAAAATAGAATGCCGGGCCCGCCGGGAAGTCCTGGCGGGCCTGGACATGTACCCCTTGAAACAAGTAGGTGCGTAGGTATATAACCAAGGCAAAGCGAAAGAGGCAGGAGCTTTTCCTGTGGGTAGAGGTTTTCGCAACCAGAAAGAGCAACCTTGGGCCGGGCAAGGTTCGAGGGGATTGTTCATGAAGACCATGTGGATGCTGTTTTCGTTGGTATTCCTTTTGTCAGGGTGCAGCGACGGCAAAATAGACTTGGGGGGAGATTTCACAAAAGGCTCCGAAACTTCCCAAGGCACGGGGGGCGAGGGAGAGGGTGAAGACGAGGGGGAGGATGGGGAGGAGGAGAACTTCAACAACAACAAAAACCCCGAGGGGGGTGGAAAGTCGTCCCCCAACACCGAGGTGGAATACACGGAGATTATCGACTGGACTCAGGTGGACGAAGAGACGCGCAACGCTTGCCTGCCGGACAATTTGCGCCCGGTGGACATTCGCAAAAGTGCTGCTGCGCGCATGTCCCTGGGTTTGCCCGTGGGCTTTGCAGGCAACTATGTCGACATTCAGCGCGGAAACACCCGAGGCCTTCTGGGTGTGAATGCCGACAAAAGCCTTGCCTTCGTCGCCTGGAAACATTCTGAGCGCATTGCCAGCCTTGCGGCATTGAGGGATTTGAGTCAACAACATGCCGTGGCATTGTCGGCACAAAGCCGGGACGAAGGCTCCTTTCTCTCCTGGGATGCGCCTTCGCGGGCGCACAATGCGCTGGATGGAAATTTCAGCCTTGCAGGAAATATGAGTCCGGCCGCGCGCGTCAATGACATGGCCAGAATTCTCCTGGGTGCCCCTGCGGGAAATGACGTTTTGCAAACCGCCGGCAGCCCTTCAGGCAACACTCAATATGTGCGCGCCCAGTATGTGCTTCGCGACGAGGGCGAAGTTGTTGTGGTGATGGCGGTGGCGCTTGGCAATGCGCCAGGAACGCTCGCAGCTTTCGGCCTGGCCGATGTGGCCGGCGGCGCTGCCCTAGCGCTCCACCTGGACAGGACGGTAGTTCGCTGTGAGCGCTCTGTGGCTGCCCACCCAGCTGTGGATTTTTTGTTTGTCATCGACGACTCTTCTTCCATGCGGCGCTCGCAAGAGCAGCTGGGGGCGACCGGCGTTGCCATGGCCAAAGCCCTCAACAACAGCCTTCTGGATTGGCGTGTGGCCCTGGTTACCTCCTCCTATCACCTCAGCTCCGGTGGCGGCGCCAACAGAGGCATTCTCCGCGGCTTCACAGACGATACCAGCGTCTTCCAGGCTTGGTTGACGCAGGGCTCCGGCAACAACTGCAGCGCCACCTCCACATGCAGACGCCGCTGGGCCACAACGGGAGGGACGAGTTGCGGCAGCACCAGCGGCGCCAACAATGGTTGCTGGGTGGGCACCGGAGGCTTATCCAGCGAGGGACTTCTGGGGGCTGCGCGCCTGGCGTTGATGGACATGCACCACCCCAACGCACTCGTTCGCCCCCGGGAGGATGCCGATGTTGTCGTCGTCATTCTCTCTGACACCGAAGACCAGACGCGCGGACTCTATTTTTCAGGCAGCAACAGCAGCGCCAATGCCTGGGAGCCCTTCCAGCATTTTGTCGACTTCTTCCAGGGGAGAGATTCTCTGGCCAAACTCACCGCCAGCACCCAGAGCGCCACGCTGACGGTGCCGCCCATTCGAGGCGCTGGCGTCGGCATTCCGGTGCACGCCATTGTGTGTACCTCCGACGGTAGCCGTTGCAATTCCTCCGAGGCAATTCCGCCCATGCGACGTCTTCTGGCCGTCAGCAATGCAACGGGCGGGCGCGTGGGCTCCATCAACGAGGCAGGCAGCATTGCGACAACCATGCAGGCGGTTGTGGATGATGTCATTGGGCGTCGCGGCATTCGCACCCTGGAGCCCTTCATCGGCGCCTCTATCCGCGTGGCCATGCAGTACCCCCTCAACCCGGACGTATGCAACAAGGCCAATGTCCAAAGAAGCCGACAGGATGGTTTTGACTATGATGGGCGCTACCAGACTGTCAGCTTCTTCGGGGATTGTCGACCAGACCCCAAGAAGGAAGGCCGCATGGCCATCTCCTACCGCGCCTGGAGAAATACAGAGCGCTTGCCCTGCGAGGAAGATCCGCGCTTCCAGGCGGATGCGCCCGGCTATTGCGAGGGCCTGCTCGTCTGTGTGGACGACCGGTGTATTTGTCCGCCCCTCTGCGGCAATGCCTGCCCCGCGGGTACTGAGTGCAAGCAAGAGGCTTGTGTGTGTAGCAACGTGATAGGGTAGCCTCGTTCAAGGCAAACCTCGCTGCTTTGAAATTGCCTCCCCCTTCTCTCTTTTTTCCCCTCTGAGAGAGGAGGGGGTTTTCTTCCTTGCTTCTTCCTTGGGCGAAGAACATATTTCCTCGCATACACCCCCACCCCCTAAGGAAAACTGCTTTGAATTTTTTTGCCCGCCCCCTCCTCCTTGCTGTGTTTGCCCTCTTCGCCCTCCAGGCTTGTACCCGCTCTTCTCCCTCCGCCCTGGAGGTGGGGGGGAGGGCCCCTGCGTTTGAAGCCGTCTCCATTGAAGGCAAAAGCCTGCGCTTCCCGGAGGACACCCAGGGGAAGGTAGTCCTCATTCGCTTCTGGACGGAGCGCTGCCCGCATTGCGAGGCCGAAATGCGGGGACTCGAGGAGGTTTTCTTGCGCCTTCAGGAAGAAGGCTTTGTCATGCTGGCCATCAACGTCGGACAGTCGCAAAGCAGCGCGGCGGCCTTTGCACAAAGGCTGGGGCTCAGCTATTCCATGCTGCTGGATGAAGGCAGCCTCATCGGCAAACGCTATGGCGTTACGGGGGTGCCCACTTCTTTCATGGTGGACCGTCAAGGCGTCGTGCGCGCCAAATTTGTGGGCCAGACGCCCCAGGGTGAGTTTGAGCAAAGTGCCAAGTCTTTGCTAGAGCGCTGAGTCAGGCCACGCCAAGCTATGACGAGCGCTTCTTCCATTCTGGTGGCCTGCAGCGCGGCTTTCGCGACGGGCCTTCTGGGCAGCGCCCACTGCCTGGGCATGTGTGGCCCTTTGGTGTCGGCCTTTTTCATGCGCCCCGGGGTACGCGCCCTGTCCTATTTTGTTTTCCACGGCGCGCGCCTGGCCGTCTATGCAACCTTTGGTTTTGTGGCGGCGGCGGTGGGCAGCACCCTGGCATCCAGCGGCCAGGTGGGGATGGTGCAGGCGGTGCTGCAGATGGTGGCCGGCGGCGTCATGACTTTGCTGGGCTTTGAGTTGTTGGGACTGTGGCAACTGCGCGTGGGGGAGGGTTTTGCCCTCTTTGGTTGGTTAAACCGGGGCTTCGGCAAGGCGCTTCGTCAAGGCCCGGTGCTGGGCTCCGCAATGGCTGGCGCCCTCAACGGCTGCATGCCCTGCTCCATGACGATGGCCATTGTCGCCAATGCCGCCGCCCTCTCTTCCCCCCTCGACGGCATGTTTTTGTTGTTGGCTTTTGGCGCCGGCACTTTGCCCTCCATGCTGTCGGCCTCGTGGCTTTTAAGTCGCCTGGGCGCGCGCGCGCGCAGCTGGTTGCTGAAGCTTGCAGGGCTCATCATTGTTGGCATGGGCATCGTCAGCTTCTGGCATGGCCTGCGCTATTTCCTCGTCCTCTACCACCTCCTATATTAAACGGTCTGGCGATTGACTCACAGGGGGACGGCAAGCCATGCCACAACGAAAAAAACACCCCCACAACCCAGAATGGAGGGAGCATGCAGCTGGATTTTCAGACAGAAGAGAGAGAGCATTATCTGCGGCCCACCGAGGTGGTGGATTTTCAGCACCCCGAGGTTTCGAAGTTGGCTTGCCTGTTGCGCGAGGGCTGCAAGGACACCGTCGAGCTTGCGCAAAAAACCTTCGTCTATGTACGCGATGAAATTCACCACTCGGCTGACTTGGCCGCGAAACTCATGACACAGGGCGCTGTAACAACGCTGGCGGATGAGATGGTGCCGCACTTGCCTGCCGAGCTTGCCGCAAAGCCCATGCCGTGCAAGGCTTCGGAGGTGCTGTTGGCCAAAGAGGGCATATGCTTCTCCAAAGCGCACCTTCTGGCGGCCTTGCTGCGGCACAACGGCATTCCCGCAGGGTTTTGCTACCAGCGCTTTCGCCTCTATGAAGACCTGAGCGCGCCGTTCATTTTTCACGGACTCAACGCCCTCTTCCTGCAGGAGTTGGGCCGCTGGGTGCGTGTGGATGCGCGCGGCAACAAGTCCGGCGTGGACGCGCAGTTTTCCCTGGAGGCGGAGCAGCTGGCCTTCAAGGTTGTGCCGGAGCTCGACGAAAAAGACTTCGCTACGGTGTACGCGGACCCGCCCCCCGGAATTCTCCGCGCCTTTCAGGCATGCCCCGTCTTTGGTCAGCTCTGGAAAAACATCCCCTCATCCCTTGAATGAGGGGAGGAAGTCGGTTTATTCGGGCCAGAAAACAACGGCGCGCGCGCTGTCTGAGGACCAGGCCAAGGCGCCGCTCCTCAAGTCGTAGACGCGAGGCGAGGCCCCGGTGTTTTTTGCCCCCACCAGAAGCCATGTGCCGCGCACCAACGGGGCCACCAAGTCTTCTTGTCCAAAGCCCAACCCCGGAAGCGGCGAAAGGGCCCCTCTCTTGGGTTGGTAAATAAGAAGGCCGGTGACGTAGCTGAATTCCCCGGCCGTCATCCAGGCAAAAAGCTCACCCTGCGGGGTGGACTGTTTTTCCCAGCGCTGTCGCTCATCGTCACTTTGCGGTGTCCACGCGGAAAGCGGCTCGGCATTCTCCAGCGCCTGCGCTTCGGGGAGAGAGTGGACGGCCAAAAGCTTGTTCGTCCCTGGGCCGAATTGCCCATAGGCCTCCAGGACTCTGACGCCAAGGCCATAGTCCCATCCCGTGGTTGTAAACTTGGACTCGACGCGCTTCCAGCTGCCGTCTTTTTGCAACCAGGCATGCGCCACTGCCTGCATGCCGTCGGAAATCTGCTCGGGAAGCTCAATGGAAATTTTTTCACCGCCCCCGCTCAGCTGAAAGCTTTTCGCTCGCTTCTTCTTTTTCATTTCCTGCAACATCGCCTTCTCAAGCTGGGGAGACGACTCCAGCGACAAGGCGACAATGCCCTCCGGGGTTATTCCAAACAGCTCCACCTCGCCGCGAAGCTTCGGCGGCAGTGACAGCGGCTTCAGGTTGCCGCTCGCCAACTCCACTTCAAAGGCCTGCGGGCCTGCTTTTGTCGGCGCGCTTTTTTTCGCGCCTGCGGGGGCAGGCTGCGGAGGAAAGGAGACAAGCGCGCGCGTCAAATCCGCGCTCCAGGCTACCTCCACACCAAGGCATGAAGACGGGAATTGCGCGATGGTTTTCACCTCAACTTCAGGAAGCTGGAGGCGATTCCAGGCGCAGCCTGCTTCATGCGCGTCGAATACGGACAATTCAACGGGCGTCGCCGGAACGGGCGGGGGGACCTCCTCCGGTACAAGGGCGGGGGCCTTTTTCGTTTGGGCACAAGCAAGAAAAAGCAAGGCAAGGAGGGAAAGCGCGAAAAAATTTCTCATGTATTTTCTCCGAGAAAAAAACGAGGGTGAGTCTATTCAGCACACGCCAACAAAGCAATGCAAATGTCGCCCATTTCGAATCATCCAAAGACCCTCCACGGCATGTCCATGCAAGTTCGGTCTTTTGGCAACATTTTAAGCAAAGAAAAACAAATAATGCTTCATTTCTTGGGTGACCACTGTTGTGGCGGCCCCAGAAAGTCATTGTTTTGTGAATATTCGTATGGCAGGAGTCAGACATTGTTCTTGGAACACAACAGCACAACAGGAGGGGAAAAATGAAAAAACCTTGCTTGTCAAAGGCCTTCGGCATTCGTCGCCCTTCTTTTCTCGGGGCTTTTCCCTTCGCGCTGTTGAGCGCGGCCTTCTTGTCGCTTTTCGCTTCGCCTGCCCATGCGCAAAATGTTGGCAACGAGCCTGAGACTTTTGCGGAGTTGTATCATTATCTCGATGATCTGAGAGCGGCCATCGTCTACGAGTTTGAAGACTGCCCTGTGGAGGGAGAGGGAACGGACCATTTCATGTATGATCTCATTATCCGTCACGAAGCAGAGGCTCGAAGATGGGTGTTCATGGCGCACTCTTTTCCAGGAATAAGGAGCTTTTTTGAGCGCTCAATCTCAGAGGCCAGGCAGGCATTTGAACTTGTGCAGCGATACCCATGCCCGTATCCCCATCCTGGCGGCCCCGGCGGTGGCGGCCCCGGCGGTGGTGGCCCCGGAGGCGGTGGCCCCGGAGGCGATGGCCCCGGCAGTGACGGCTCCGGTGGCAGTGACGGCTCCGATGGCGGTGGCTCTGAGGGTGGCGACGTGGAGGGCAGCACAGAGAGCATCGGCTCCCCGGGGGGTGGCTTAGGAGGGGGGGTTGGTTGCACCACCGCCGGCGGGCCCTTCGGGCTGGGCGCGCTGGTGGCGCTCGCCTTTATGCGCAGAAAGTCCAGCAGCCGCACGCCCTCGTGAAGGCCTCAGACCGCCAGGCGACGCTGGCGCACCGCTTCGGCCAAAAGCTCCAGCACGGCGAGGCTGTCCTCCCAGCCTATGCAGGGGTCCGTAATGCTTTGGCCATATTCCAGCGCCTTGCCTGGAAGCAAGTCCTGTCGGCCTTCCTTGAGGTGTGACTCCACCATGACGCCATAAATGCGTGGGTCGCCACCCGAAATTTGTGCGGCCACGTTGCGGGCGACGTCGAGTTGGCATTTGAACTGTTTTCTGCTGTTGGCGTGCGAAAAGTCTATCATCAGCTTGAGGCCCAGTCCGGCTTTGCCCAATTCTGCGCAGACAGCCTCAATGCAAGCAGGCTCATAGTTCGGCGAATGGTCACCGCCGCGCAGAATAATGTGGCAATCCTCATTGCCCACGGTGGAGACAATGGCAGAGCGGCCCGCCTTGGTGACGGAGAGGAAATAGTGAGGGCTGGAGGCAGCGCGAATGGCGTCAATGGCAATGCGCACGTTGCCGTCGGTGCCATTTTTGAAGCCGATGGGACAAGAGAGGCCAGAGGCGAGCTCGCGGTGCACTTGTGACTCCGTCGTGCGCGCGCCGATGGCGCCCCAGGCGACGAGGTCTGCGGTGTATTGCGGCGTAATCATATCCAGAAACTCGGTGGCGCACGGCACGCCCAGCTCATTAATTTCACAGAGCACCCGACGCGCAAGTCGGAGGCCGGTATTAATGTCAAAGCTGCCGTCAAGGTGCGGATCGTTAATGAGCCCCTTCCAGCCCACTGTTGTGCGCGGCTTTTCGAAATACACCCGCATCACCACAATCAGCTCATTGCGCAGGCGTTCGCGTTGCGCCTTCAGGCGCTGCGCATATTCGAGCGCGGCCTGCGTGTCATGAATGGAGCAGGGGCCGATGACAACCACCAGCCTGTCGTCCGCGCCATGCAGCACATGGTGAATGTCCCTGCGCACAGCCCACGTCGTCCGCGCGGCCGCTTCGCTGGTGGGACAGCTTGCGTGCACGCAGTCCGGCGTGAGGACTTCTTTAATTTCTCGAATGCGTACGTCATCAATAACGGGTTTCATGGTGGAGCCATTCACAAACTGTCGCCAAACTCACGCCTGAAAGCCTCCAGCAGTTTTTCCGGCCAGTCACTCAAAGCTTCCAGCCTCCCCATAAAGAAGCGCAGGACGGAGGGCTCTTCAACAAAGCGCAGGCCGCCCACCAACGCGCGTTGGGTGTGCAGCCAGTGCAACCTGTCTTCGACATATTTCACCTGGGAGAGTGTGAAAACCCGGCGCGGGAAGGCCAGCCTCAGCAACTCCACGTCGGCGAGGACGTCGTTTCCGTCTTTGTCCCGAATGCTGGAAAGCGTGCCGCGCTCCATGCCGCGCACGCCGGAAATGAGGTAAAAAGCCGCCGCCAGCGCGCCCGCCGGGTATGCTGTTTGCGGAACATGCGGCAAAAAGCCCCCTGCATCCACGTGACAGCCCAGGCCGCCTGCCGGTGTCACAACGGGGACGCCGAGTGTTTCGAGACGTTCCACCAAATAGCGGATGAAGGAGGGGCTTTGGCCGATGACCGTTTCGTCGACGGTTTCGCGAAGGCCCACGGCCATGGCTTCTATTTCACGCACTGACATGCCGCCATAGGTTAGAAAGCCCTCGAACAGAGGCACCAGCGCTTTCAGCCTGTCAAACACTTCTGTCTGGTTGGTGCAAATGGCGCCGCCCCGCGAGGAGCTGACTTTGCGGCTGGAGAAATAGACAATGTCCGCCAGCGCACACATTTCGTGGAGAATGCTGGCAATGCTGGCTTGCTGGAATTCCGGCTCTCTCTGTTTAATAAACCAGGCATTTTCGCCAATGAGGCTGGCATCCAACAACAGGGGAATGTTGTTTTCTTTGGCAACCAAAGCAACTTCGCGCAGGTTGGCCAAGGAAAAGGGCTGGCCGCCAATCAAATTGGTGGAGGCTTCCATGCGGATGAGCGGCACGTTTGCCAGGCCGTGGGCGGCAATGGCATGGCGCAATTTGGCAATGTCCATGTTGCCTTTGAAGGGGTTGTTGCTTTTGACTTGCAGGGCTTCGTCGTGCAGCAGCTCGGCAATTTTGGCGCCATTCAATTCAAGGTGGGCCAGGGTGGTGGTGAAGTGGTAATTCATCGGCACCAAGTCACCGGGTTTGACATAGCTGCGGAAAAGAATGTTTTCTGCGGCCCGCCCCTGGTGCACCGGCAGCACAAGACGCTTGCCGAATACCTCTTCCACGGCCAACTGCATGCGCTCAAAGCTTTGTGAGCCGGCATAGGCGTCGTCCGCCTGCATCATCGCGCCCATTTGCAGATCGCTCATAGCGTTGGTGCCGCTGTCCGTCAGCATGTCCAAATAGACGTCGCGCGTCTTTAACAAAAAAGTGTTGAAGCCTGCGCGGCGTATGGCCACAAGCCGCTCTTCAATGGGCGGCAAATTCAATTTCTGCACAACGCGGACTTTGTGCATTTCCAGGGGGACTTTTTCGCCGCTGAAAAAACGCACGGAAGGAGAATCGCTTTGTTCAGAAAAGTTTGAAGAATGGCTCATATGTTTGCTCTCTGAGTTTCAGGTTAAAAAAAGTCCGGCGCTTCAGGTGCCGCACCTCGCAACAAAATGAAAATGGGCAACGAAGCGTGCTTGGTGTTGCTCTCTTTAGCCCCAGTTGTCAACATTGGGCAAGGACGGATAATCCGGAGGATGTGGATGCCTGCGGCCTGCGCCTTGCCTTCCAGCGAATGAAGGCAAGGGCAGGTCCACTATCGGATGAAATTCATGCCGGAGGTTTCATAGTTATATTGAATCCACTGCTCATTGCTTTTGGGCGCGACAACATAGGTTTTGACCGTATTTTTGGAGGTGTCTATTTCCATAATGCGGACCGGGTTGTTGGAAGTGGAGTGGAAGCCCTGCAAGGAGGCAAGCATTTTGTTGCCGTTGTTGCCCGTCAGCACTCTGCTCAACGCATCCCCTTCATGCCCCGAGAAAATGAGACGGATATTCGGATAGAGTTTGAGCAGATTGTCATAAAGGTATTGAGGGCTGTTATTGCCATAGCCGCCATTGCCGGCATGAATGTTTCCGCTTCCTGTTAAGAAGGAATGCGTCACGACAATAACATTGTGCCTGGGGTGCGAGGCGACCACCTGCTTTGCCCACTCAATGACTTGGGTGCGGGGCCAAAGCTCTATGGACAATACCAGCCACTTGAGGCCGCCTGCTTCAAAAAGCCCGTAGACGTTGCTTAAGTTTCCTGGCTGATAGCGCCCCGCCACATGCGGCCCCATGAGCGTCTCAAAATAAGCGTTGAAAAGCGGCAGCTCCCTCAAGGTGAGGTTGGCATTCTCTCCGGGGCATGCACTTCCACCGGCGCAAACGGCGCGCGTGTCATGGTTGCCGACGCCAAGAATGAAGGGAATGCCCGCCGTACGAAGCACCTGGTATGCATCGCTTGCAATTTTATATTGCCATTCATCCCTCTCGCCCCAATTGACAACATCGCCGCTGTGCAGGACATAGCGCAGGCCGAGCGAAGTTTGGCGCTCGGAAAGCCACTGCATCCTTTGTTTGAAACGAAAGTCGGTGGTGGGGCGGGGGTTTCCGGCCTGCACTTCATTTTGTGTGTCGGGAACAATGGCGATGGAGAAGACGGGGTTTTCATTCGCCGCACCTGTACCGGCATAAAAATGCAGCCCGTCATATACCCACCCTTCGGCAAGCAGCTTGTCCTGCTCCGCCTGCTTCACAGCGTAGCGGTGCATGGCACCCTGGCGGAAGCGATGGACGGGCTGTGTGCATGCCGCAGGCGTGGAGGAAACGAAAAAATTAACGCCTTGCCTTTCATAGCCGAAGTTGTTGACGGCGAAGGAAATTTCGCCCTCCTGGATGCTCCAGAAAAAGTTGTGGGTGCCCGGGTGATAGACTCTATGGGCAGCAGACAGCCCACTGCTCCATGCTTTGGAGGCATAAAAAAGAATGCCTCTGTCGTCGGTGAAGCCAAACGACGCCTTGGCATTGTGCGCTTCGCTTGCATTGGCCGTCAGCAGACTGGCCTTCGTGCTGGGGTTTACCAGATGAAAGACCGGGCTTTCATTGAGCGCGCTGCAATCCGGAGCAGCCACCGCGGGAGCGGCAGCCGCCAGGAGCCAACAGGCCAAGAGAAATAAGGGGGTTTTTATTGTGTTTGTTCGAAAATTCATGTGCTTGTCCTCACTGAGAGATGTGGGAAGGATAACTGCACCTACTTTGTCCCACAAGTAGGCTCCGACATTTCCTTAGAGTTGCGCACAATTGTTTAGCTTGCTGCTGTTTTCAGGGAGTAAGCTCCGGAGGCGGGGGCTGCCGGGTTGAGCATTCAAAGCCTTGCGGAACACAGCTCAAACGGGTGTTCACAGCTTCCAAGGCACCTGGGAGAAAAAATGCTGTGTGCTGATTTGCCGTGTTAGTGTGCGTGAAACACCTATGTGGCTGGAAAACAAAGGAGGCGACAGTATGGGGTGAGCGGCCCATAAGCTTGGAATGGACTCACATATGCCGGTGGTGAAACATGCAAAGCGTTGACTTACAAAGGCCCTGTGTAAAAAGCCGCTGGGGTGTTGTGTGCATGTGGCTTCTTGTGGCCTCGGGCGCCTGCTCTTCTTCGGGTATTGACAACACAGCGAATGAGTTTCACGGGGCGCGCACCGTCTCTTTTGACAAAAACGGCGGAGACACGGAAGCGGTGCCTGCCAGCAAAACCATCCTGCCTCCTGAAACCACCCTCGGCAATTTGCCCAAGGAGCCTACGCGCGCCGGACATCGCTTTGCCGGGTGGAACAGGGAGCGCGATGGGAGCGGAGAGCCCTTCACCGCCTCCACCCCCCTCCCCGCCATCCTCACCATCGTCTATGCCCAGTGGGAGCGCAGCTTGGGCCTCCACCTCTCCCGTGACACCCTCACGTTGACGCCCATGGTAGACGGTGAATATGAGGAGCGCTCCCCCGCTTTTGCCGTCACCGTTTCCGGCTTCAAAAACGCGGAGGATGCAAGCAAGGCGACGCTGGAAGCCCACGCCACTTCCGGAAATGAGTCGTCGTGGTTTTCGTGGCAGTCGGAGCACGGCCCCTATGCCGAGGGCGTTCAAACCTTTGTCTTCTCTTTTGTCTACCACGGCACAGGCTTTTTAGAAGGCCCCGCGACGCTCAACATTCAGTTGAAAGACATTCCTTTGGGCTATGAATATGACAAAGGGCCGCGCACCCTCCGCGTTGCCACGGCGAATGGCGAAAAAGACGGTCGCCCCATTCCGCTGCACCCAGGCAATGTGGAGCACTTCAACCGCTATGCCAACACAGAGGACGGCCGCAAGCGACACTATCAACTCGTTGAAAATGTCACCTTGCCCAAGCCCGAGGCTGGCAAAAGCAACTGGACACCCCTGGGCGCCTACGTCGATGCGAGCAACAACCGTCCCTTCAGCGGCAGCTTGGACGGGGGCGGCTACAGCATTGTGGGCCTTGTTCTCGACAATGTGCTTGCCGACTACCAGGGCCTGTTTGGCTATATAGGCGAAGGCGCGCACGTGAAAAACCTCGGGCTAAAAAACGTCAGCGTCCACGGGCGACAGCATGTCGGCGGCCTGGCGGGGCGCAGCGAGGCCACCGTGCAAAACTGTCATGCCACAGGCCATGTCAGCGGCACCGAGTTTGTCGGCGGCCTGGTGGGGCTGAACGGGGCCACCGTGCAAAACAGTCATGCCGCAAGCCATGTCAACGGCACCGAGTCTGTCGGTGGCCTGGTGGGGCAGAACAAGGCCGCCGTGCAAAACGGCTACGCCACAGGCCATGTCAGCGGCACCCAGTCTGTCGGCGGCCTGGTGGGGAGGAACGAGTCCAGAGTGCAAAGCAGTCATGCCACAGGCGACGTCGACGGCCAAAACGAAGTGGGCGGCGTGGTGGGGCAGAACAATGGCACGCTGCTCGACAGCCGTGCCACAGGCCATGTCAGCGGCACCCAGGTTGTTGGCGGTGTGGCGGGGATAAACAAGCTGTCCAAAACGGTGCAAAACAGCCACGCCACAGGCCATGTCAGCGGCGAAGTGTCCGTCGGCGGTCTGGTGGGGGTGAACGAGGGCGGCAGCGTGCAAGACAGCCATGCCACAGGTGACGTCAACGGCCACACCTATGTCGGCGGTCTGGTGGGGATGAGTATGGGCGTGGGCGGAATCGCTCCGGTGTACAACAGCTATGCCACAGGCCATGTCAACGGCACCGAGTCCGTCGGCGGCCTGATGGGGTATCGCGCAGGCGGCGCAGTATTCAGGAGCTATGCCACAGGCAAAGTTATCGGCACCAGCAGAGTTGGCGGCCTGGTGGGGTACAGCGCTTACCTGGGCTCCGTGCACAACAGCTATGCCACAGGCGACGTTGAGGGCCAGCACCAAGTCGGCGGTCTGGTAGGGGAGAATGCTTATCCCCTGCGCGACAGCTATGCCACAGGCAGCGTCAGCGGTGAGAACTGGGTAGGGGGCCTGGTGGGGAAGCATTCGAGCCCACGGAAGGAAGAGGTGCAAAACGCTGTCGCGTTAAATCCCCGCGTTGTTGCGTCCGACGGCGACGCCAAGGTTGGGCGGATCGTAGGCGAAAGCTCCCAGAATGGCCTGAAAAACAACCACGCACGCGACGACATGGCGCTGACGCACAGCCCCTCTGCGGACACCCTCGGCCCGGACCTGGAGGATGGAGCGGAGGTGTCCGCCGCGCACTGCACAGAAGAAGCCTTCTGGAAAGACACCCTGTTTTTCGACGAGACTCTCTGGGAGTGGGGCCTTGCCCAGCTGCCCACATTGAAAGATGTGGGCGGAGATCAAAACCCCACCCTTCAACCAAATTAAAGCCGAGGCTGGTTGACAGTCATCTGCGCGGTATTGCTCGCTCCGGCATTGTTACTTGCAACGACGGTGATGATGAAGGAGCGGGCTGCGGAGGTGTTGTTGGCCGGGAAGGTATAGGTGATGGCGTTTTGAGAGGTGGACGGCAGCTTTTGCCCATTCACCGTCCAGGCATAGCTGGAGGGGTTCTCCGTGCAAGCAAGATAATAGGTATACGTCCCGCCGCCACCCGGAATGTTGGTCGACGACGAAGCGAAGGCACACAGGGGTGTTTTTCCTGCGCTGGTGCCAGGCTGGCTAAGCACCAGTTGAGAAGCGTCACCCGTCCCGGTGCTGTTGGTGGCCGTGAGGGAGAGGGTGAAGGAGCGAGCAGAGGAGGTGGTATTGGCGGGGAAGCTATAACTCATTGTACT
>Ga0209737_10001622_pt1 | contig 15984 bp, 10 predicted proteins | sample TergutCu122P3_FD_187284 | JGI IMG/M metagenome (GOLD analysis project Ga0209737, IMG submission 187284) | Cubitermes ugandensis P3 segment gut microbial communities from Kakamega Forest, Kenya - Cu122 P3 (SPAdes) (version 2) | ecosystem: Host-associated > Arthropoda: Insects > Digestive system...
GTATGACGCGAATGGAAACATTTTGTCTGTAATGGATCGATGCGGTTTCGAAACGAGTTATGTTTACGACGCCAACAATCGTGTTATTGAGGTAGTAGACGTGCTTGGCAATTCGTCTTATGTCGAATATGATCCGCTTGGGAATATTACTAAAACAACTGACGCACGCGGCAATGAAACAGACTTCGCATATACCGCAGCCGGTAATCTTTCTGAAATAACTGACGCGAAGGGTGGCGCATCCAGTTTTGAGTATGATAAGCTGAGTAATCTCATTTTAGCGACTGACCAGCTTGGAAACGAAATTAGTTACGCGTACGATCCGCTAAGCCGTATGATAAGCATTACCGACGCTCTTAATTATGCTCAGGTATTCGCATATGATGCCAATGGCAATGTAACATCAGTGACAGACAAGAATGGGAATTTAACAGAATATACGTACGACAAAAACGGAAACGTTATTCAGACAAAAGACGCAGCCAATGGGGTTTCGAAATTTGCATATGATGGGCTTAATCGGCTGACTCTATCCTATACTTTAGACGGTTACGGAAAACAGCCGAGATGGTATGAATACAACGGGATTGGGTTAGTGACGCGTTCAGTATTTGGTATTGAAAAACTTTATGAATATGACGAAAATGGCAATCTTATTCAAATGACTGACGAAGAAAGCAATGTTACGTTATATGAATATGACCCGCGTAACCTGGTCACTTTGATCACGTACGACGATGGCCGGACTGTTGATTTTGTCTACAACGCGAACGGGAAGCTAACCGAAATGACTGACTGGACCGGTATAACGAGTTTCACGCTTGACGCGCTTGGGCGGATAACGGCGGTAAATGACAGTAACGGAAAGGCTACAGGTTATGGTTATGACGAGGCCGGAAACAAAATTAGCCTTGCCTACTCAGATAATTCTGTGGTTCAATACGCATATGACGAACTGAACAGGCTGGTGATTGTTACTGATTCGGATAATGCGGTAACGGCTTATGCATATGATGCTGCGAGTAGGTTGATTAGTCTGGAATACCCGAACGATCGTTCTGAAGCTTATAGCTATGACGCAGTCGGACAGCTTCTGGAAACCGTTGAGATAGTCAATAATCAGCAAAGTATACTTTATCAATATGAATACGATCCTGCCGGGAATGTTCTGAGTTCCTTAAAACGGGATTCCGTTGAGGAACCAGAGCCTGAAATCGCGGATTATGTTCATAATTATTTGAGCTTCCTGTACGTCAAAACAATTAAGGACGAAAATGGGGCGACAATACAAACAGAAGCATATGGCGAAGATTTTCGGGGGAACCGTAATTTTAAAGGCGATATGCTTGGTAACACATGGACTTACGAATACGACGCCGCGAACCGGATGGTTCTCGGTACAAATTCTAAAGGTGAAACCAGCGCTTACACGTATAATGGGTTAGGTTATTTAGTCAACAATACCAAGACGACAGCAAGCGGAATAGTCAGCACGGACTACGTTATCGACTATAACAGCGCTTATCAGGATGTACTTGAGAAACATGTAGACAGCGGGCTGGTCTATCGCAACGTAATCGGACTTGACAGGGTATCTACGGAAATCATCGAAAGCCTGAATCCGACGAACAGCTTGAAAACGTATATCCAGAACGACCGGCTTGGGAGTGGGCGCTATGCCTATGATGAAACCGGTATGCTCGTTGCGTTTACCGACCTTGACGAATGGGGCAATGTGCTAACGAAGACGGTTTCGACGGTTGGGACGTTACAGGCTGATGTGTTAAATAACTTCACAAATCACGAATATGACGAAGTCTTGGGTATTTATTACGCAAAAGCACGGTTCTATGATCCAGTTGACAAGCGGTTTTTGGCGGTAGATCCGGTTACAGGAAATTACGTAAATCCTCAGACGTTGAATCCGTATGCGTATGTCCTTAACAATCCGCTCGGATATGTCGATCCGAACGGTCGTGAGTTTTCTGATTATCTTAAGGATTCTTCGTTAGGTGTTGTAGTTGGTGAAATAGAATCATTGATACCGTTATTGCTTATAGGGATATCAATGAATGTGGGATTATCTGCTTACAGCGCAGGAATGGATCCCCTTGGTTCGCTTATAATCGGCGGAGCTTCTTTTGGTATATTGTCCAGTGCAACTTATTCTTTTTTGGAAATGGCCAGCACCTGGACGGATGAACTTAAAAAATTAGGCGAAGTTGAAAATGAATTCGCTTTTCATACCGCTCAGACTGTAGTAAAATTAATGAACAGTGTAATCGCAGCATACGCAACAATTAACATGCTGCTGACGTTAAGAAACAGTATGAAAACCATGAGGCCGGCATACGTATTTGGTGGGGTCGGAGCGCTTGCAGCAAGTATAGCCGTTGATGTTGTCATCGGCGCGGCTATAAGTGTGGTAGTGAGCACAGCAGCGGGTATTGCTGCGCAGGTCATATCGTCTATGGCTGATACTACTCGGTATTTTAGGCCGGCTATGTCGTATGATAGTGGTGGTGGTGGCGGTTCTGGGTATTTACCTGGAGGTGTGGGAGAACCTACACCTAAAGAATTATCTGATATGGCTAATAGAGCAAAGGGTAATAGTGGATATGAAAAAGGTACTGTTTCCAAAGATACTGTAATCAAAGCTGGCAGAGAGTTTTGCGGTCCTAATGCAACTGAATTCGAATTAAATGGTGAAACTCGTATGTTCAGTCAAGATGGAAGTAAATCGTTTCGTATAGGAGCAAAATCAAAATTAAATGGATTATACCAGGCTAATTTTGAAAAATGGGGTGCTGATCCAAACAAAGCGTTAACAAACTTTCATGTAAATGTTACAAATTAATTGATTACTAAAATGCTTATACTGTTTATTCAGCTACTAAAAGAATTTAATGCAACTAAGCAGAACGCATAGTTATTGTAAATCTTAAAGGTGGTATTTGATTGACTGTACCAGAACTAAAGGGTATAGAATTATTTCCGATAGTAAAACCAGATTTTATCGATGATTTTTGGTTAGGCGGAGATGCGCATATTGGGATAAAAGGGGAAATAGGCGCTGACCATTTTCGATTTGGGTTAATAACACCAAAAAAATTATTGACTATAGTACAAGAGAAAAGAATTTTTAATGGTAGAATGATGTTTGTCGTCAATGAGTCTGATATGAAAACTAACTTAGCTCTTGTCAAAACAGAAATCAACAAATTTTTACCAGAATGTACAAGAGATACTTGGGAGGAAGTTGCTTTAGCAATTAATAATTATTTAGAATGGGAGTATTTCGATCTTTCAAGCGGCATCTGTGCTTTTTACAAAAAAAATATGATGAATCGACGTATTTGACGATTTTAATCCCATAACAGACTGAGACGAGTATAATTCGTAATTTCATCAAACACAATAACTCATATACGAAATGACCGGAGCTATTATTTAAGCTCCGGTCGTTTTCCCATTCATCAATTCATTCTTTATGTATACAGTATATAGTGTTATTATTATGTATCGAAAAATCGAAAGGACGGATACATATGCCCGATTCTATAGCGGAAAATTTATTTTCGTATCGCGTATCCCCGATAAAAATACATCTGAACAGAAAAAACTCAAGTCAAACTTTGTCCCGCTACAAAAAATATGGTAGTGTATCTAAACTGTGGATGGCTTTCCTGACGTGAGATTTTCACGTCTATAGGGCACGATTAATGTGCATCTATGGACAATGAATGAAAATCATCAACGGTTCCGATACACTACCAAAAATATTACACCGAGGCTCTGCTCTATTCAGAGCTGATTTTTTGGACGTAAACTTAGGTTTGTATCAAACTATTTTGTAAATTCAATGAAAAATTTGTATCAGACTATTTTGTGTATACAGCATTTTATTACAAAGCTTCGAAGCAATTAACAAAAACTTCTTCTTCCGGTTCTTCTACCCACCCCATATCTTCCCTAAGCTGTTTGTTCTCCATCTCTTCGAGGGCGGCATAATCATAACCACGCTGCCGGAAGTTCACAAACTTATTTTGCCCTTGTTGATTTATCGATACCGGCTGACTTATTTCACCTTTCCGGATTTTTTTAACCATATCGATCAACCATGCAGTCAAATTTTTAATGCTTCCTTGCTGCTTTGCCATCTCATAAGCAGCCCTGACTGTAGGGGCATCCCCATCGGCAGCCTCTAAAATGGAAAGCTTGTCCTTATGTGTTAACGGTTCTAGTATGAAATCAAGGTCTGATATAGCAATTGCTTTTTCTGACTCCTTATTAATGTCACTAAGTATATCTTGATCTATAAACTCATAAAAGAGGTCATCAAACTCCAATTGACATTTATATTCGATATTTTTAGCAATATTGAAACGTAATGTCTGAATCTTTCCACCGCGTCCACTTCTTAAATATGGTTCATATGTAAATTCAATATCTGTTTTCTCTTTTAATGCTTTTTTACATGCACATAGTACACGTTTCTTAAAATCATTAAAATTAGGGTATTCTTTATCCTCTATACCCAATAGCGCCTTCAACTCGGTAACGGTTATAATACGCTCGCCGCGCCATTCATATTGCTTAAGTATCTCATACATTCTGATTTGATTTGCGCTTTCTAAGTTCAATACATTCCACAATTCGTATTTGAAGTAGTCACGCCTATAGTCAAATAGAAGCGGTATTGCTTTTTCGTGGGCCTCTATTTCAAAATAACGGTTACCCTTTGCATCACTCACAATAGCACATTCTTTAAATAGCACAAATGCCCTGAGATTACCATTATTTTTTTCATCAGGCATATAAATTAGTTTAGTTAATAGCCCACTGACTATTTCTTTTAAATATTTTTTGTCATACTGCTGTTGTAGATCGATTATCCTGTAAAAATCTTTAATTCCTAAAGCTACTATTCGCCTTGACGGATCTCTAGGGTCTATCCGACCTAAATATATACTGAATAGCCGTAACTCTTGTAGGTTGAACTTCGCTATAATTTCGTTTAAAATATTGCGCTTCTCAACTATAATTTTCTTCTGTGACACCTATTACCACCTGCCTCCCCATATATTGGAACTTTATCTTATCATATCATATATCAAGACAACGATCAAGGTATGTCTGGGAGTTCCTTATCCATGTCTGGGAGTTCCTTATCTATGTCTGCAAGTTCCTTATCCATGTCTGGGAGTTCCTTATCTATGTCTGCAAGTTCCTTATCCATGTCTGGGAGTTCCTTATCTATGTCTGGGAGTTAGCCTTCAAAACCATGCTTTTAAGCCAATTTTGCTCTTAAATATATAAATAGTATTAATAATAAAACATATAAACAACAATGAAAAAACCGTAGTTGTAGTTTGCGCCCGATTTTCCTGGCAGTCTGAAAAACCCCTACACACCGGCGCGGTATACCGGTGTCATTTCGTGATCACCCAAGCATATACAGAGAATATCGGCTTGGTTTGATAGCACATCCCTGTATATACAGGGAATACAATAAAAATAAACCAGTTCATTTGTTAACGCTTTTACTGCTTGACGAAAAACGTTTTACCCCAGCCACGCAAACACAGCTAGAAGGTGCGTAGAACATTGCCGGGGATCGCAGCGGGTCTTTTATAAATCAGGATCCCGGCACAAGCAAGCGTTTTATATGCTGGAGTTCGCGCCGGCTTGTACCGGCGCCGTAGGCGTAATGAAGAATCGCGCTGTCTGCATGTCCGGATGCTGTACGTGTCCCCGTTAATACACGTAGGCGGCCCGCATTTATGCGGGAGACGCGCGCCTGTGTCTTAGTACGCAACAGCGGATCTCACAATCAGAATGTAGAGTGCATCGCCGCGGACGGCACGGGCGTCCCAAGGTTCGGGATTTGGATGAACCTCGACAGGGTGACAATCGATCAAACCGTTTCGCCCGCGGCGGACAAGCCGACCATTTGCGTTAACGCCGCCGCTTTGACGTTGAGTATAACGGGCGGCAACATATTGAAAACCAATTATATCGCGCAACGCTTCCAAACCATTGCGACGCGGTCATCTGCGTTCCGGCCGGGTCCGCGCTGATGGTGCAGGGTTCGGGTTCACTGTATGTGTACGGCCCGATCACGTTGAATCCGGAGATCGCCGGAATTACCGTGACCAATACCACAGATGCGGCAGATCGGAACAAACCGTGCATCTCGCTGATAAACGAACTCGGTTTATACCGGCCAGACCAACACAGGTATCTCCGGCGCGGGCGGCGCCGTTAACATAAGCGGCGGCATTGTGACAGCTTCCGGCCAGGGCAACGGAGCGGGCATCGGCGGCGCGAACAACGCGGGCGTCGGCGACGCGGGCAGGACAATCACGATCAGTGGCGGTACTGTAACAGCCAACGGCAACACCGATACCAGAGGCACCGGCATCGGCGGCAGCGGAAGCGTCGGCGTGGGCGAGACGCTCATCATAGACGGCCATGCGGACGTGACGGTTATCGGCGGAATTGTGGGCGGTACGGGCTTCGGCGGAGGTTACGCCAGTTCCGCGAACGGCAGCCCCGCCACGCTCACCATAGCCACGATAGTAATTGTCCGAGCCTTGCCGCAGAATTAAGCTTTTCTTCAAAAACCCGGGCATCCATGCAATCCATACCGACGCCTCCGGTATACATGACGGCGCATATGTGGTTAACGCTTCACTCGACCCGGCGTCGGCGTCGACGTCGACGTCAAACAGGAATTTGGTCCGCCGCCGCAACGCCAGCCAAGACGAGCGAAATCGGCCGTCAAGTTACCGAAGCTACAGCCATCACCGCGGTGAATACAGACACGTTTTCCCTTGTCACGCGTATTTCCGCGCCTCAATTAGCCGTAAAAGCAGCGTTTGTTTGAAACGATTGAGGCGATACATGAAGCAGCTCCTGAAGCGATTCATGAAGCGGCTTTTGAAACGGCTAATTCAAGCGATTCCTGCGTTCTTTCGAATTCAATGCATAAAACCTCATTGCCATGTAGGGACGATAAGGTTTTATGTATTTCCATAGCAATTAAGCGACGCGAATCGAGCAAACGTGCCATTGCAAAGCGGAATCTCCAAGCGACACGGTGCTTTACCAACTAAGCCCCAATAAACCCCAATTCATCGCATTGAACATCCGTTTCGATAACACAATTCCTCATATCCCTATATCTTCGGTAACCGCAGTCATTCAGGCATTAAGGTAATCTCGGAGATACACATTGGCGACCGCCAACGTCAGCCGCGCCTAACGCGCATCTGATAGTAGTATTGAGTATTCGGTCGTTAAAAGAGCAATTGTTTGCGACACAGTATGTTAGGTATCCGGATTTTAAAAGAAATGTCCTGGATAGGGCTTTAAAAGAAATGCATGTTGTAACCAATGGCTAGTAACAATGTTGCCAAGTCCGGGCACAATCGGAATGCAGTTACGTCACAGGGGTGTATTGCCGAAACCATTGGCTACACGCCCCACAGCAAATTATGGCCCTAAGCGTGCGCATAACGGTATCGCCCGCTCATGCATATCGATCGCGGGCCGCACGTCCTAACCCCGCGGCAGCCGTGGCTTTCTTGCCCACTTGAGACCCGAGCGGGGTTGTCCCGCTCGATTACAGATCCAAGGTTATTAAGGCGCTGTAGGTTTCACACCCCTCGTAACCGCCTGTCACGCATTTAAATCCTGCTTCTACCGTTATTCCCTTATCCAGCAATGGCTCAATCAAGCATTGCCATCCTTTTGGGCAAGTACCCTAAATGGTATTTTGTCCCATCTCTTACACCAACCATCACCCGTACGGCGTTGGCGTCGTATTCGTTCCCCGCTTCCCTCTCCAGCGTTACCGTTACGCTGCCGGTTTCATACCACCCTAATCGCCTTTTGGCGGTTTCCAAAGGTTACGTCTGCTACACTCGTGTTTACTTGCTGTTGCTTAGTTATAATTGTGAATATGAATGCAGCTTCAGGATGCGAGATACTAAAGGGGTAATTTGACCTGCTTTAAAAACGAGGAATAAATTTCGAAGTAGTACGTAAACGAAAAAAAGCCGCTATGCTCGAATCGAACTTCGGGCATAGCAGTTTTTATGATGCCACTATTGTATTTCAAGAATCCCGTTATAGGTTATGGCGAATTTTTATTCGGCGATGTCCTTTATATTCGTGGAGAGGATAAGCAGCCTGCAGACGTCAGCCAATAATCATGAAATAAAAACCTTCTGTGAAATCGGCTGAAATCCAGAAGGTTTTTGTTACCCGGCCGCCAGCTGCCATGGAGATCGGCCAGTTTCTTATGTATGGCTCATTTTATCAGCTGTTTTTGTAAATGTAAAGGCGTGGGGTCCTTCTGGGTGCAGATAAAAAAAGGTGGTATTTTACAATAAATGTAATTAATTACTTTTTATGGATATAATTTATGACAAAAGATTCAAAATGGGGTTCTCAACCTCTTGAACCCATAGACCGCTTTTGTATTTAGTCCTCAATGTAAGTATTGATTGAGCAGTTTCAACGTTCCAACGCATGCCTGCCTGTTTTAACCTATGTTGGACTACGCTTTTGTTGCCGCTCTCGATTGCGCCGCTACCGATATAAAGACCTTCCTTTATGTAACGCTTGTAGTCGATATTTGCGATGTTATTTGTAATATAACCACAAAGATCGATAGGGCAATTTGATGGGCTCTTTCTTTTACTTAAATCATCCAAAACCTCAGACCATTGGCTAGCCTTGAGAAAAGCGCACATTCTATTGGCCCAATCAGAGTATAATGATGCATCTGCACCGAATAAATGTTTTGCATATGTGTTTACATTTTCACATAAGTGGTAAAAGTCCAAAATTTGCTGCGCATCCGGAAACAGCTCTTCACACATATTACGGATCCATGTTGCTCCGTCGCCGAGAAAGATAGTTTTTTCATATATACCATAACCATTTTTCAAGGCACAGTAAAATAAATGCTTCTTAAACTCAGCCACGCTGCCTATAAAAGCGGTATACTCCCTTTTATTGATTTGGCTCTGTTTTTCACCCTTGTGGTTTGTCCAGGTATATATGTTGTCTGATGAAAATACGATACCCAGCTTGTTTTCTTTCCAAGATGAGCCAGATTCGTCTTTACTCCTTGTATTGACTGTTGCGCCATCCGCTTCAATATATAAGATGCCCTTCTTTTTACGGGCAGGAAAATGTAATTTCCCACTGTTGAGTTTATTAAACGTAGCGTCTGCTTTTTTACAATCTTCTTGAAAAACAATATTGCCAATATAGTTTGTAACTTGCCGTATAGTGTCATCGCTGATTTTTAGCTTTCGGGCGTGGAAAATTGCTTCCTCCGCTTCTTGGTACGAACTTTGTGACTGCGCCCAATAAGCTGCGTCCAACATTACTTCCGGTGTCATACCAAATGGAAGGCTCGATAGGTGTAGGTATTCGTCTAATGGCACTACTGTTTTGATATTTTCTTTTTCACGAAGCAAGTCAGCATCTATTTTTGTTTTTGGCCGGAGAACATATCTGCTAATTTCCAACCGCCCATTCATTGTTAGGATAGAGCACACATATTTTTTGTTTGTGCGTAAGCTTATTCCTTTTGCTCTGTATTCTGTTTTTTTTTACGTAGCAACTCTGATTCGTTAATATTAGAAAGCATTTCGGACAGCATATCTGTATATAAAAGATCGGTATCGTATTTCAGCTCAGACCATAACCGTTCAATTTCGGTTATCGTTAGAAAATTATCCGGATCTGATGTTCCCGCTAATATTCGCTGGCGAAATTCACCAACAAGGTGTAGCAGTTCTTCGTTATATTCACGGGGAATTTTTTCGTCCATTGAATATCACCTGCTTTTGGTGATATCATACCATTTTTCGTAGCTGTTGTAAATATATGTTACATCCTATTTTTATCTACACCCGGTCCTTCTGGCGCTCGAATTGCAATTCTATTAGGGGTGGAACTAGCGAAGCTGACACCAACCGCAAAGTAACAATAACAGCCGGTTGTTTGTATCCATGTCTACAAGCAGGACAAACTGATTTTAATCACTGACGCTTCCGATATATGAACTGCCTCGCGAATGGAGGGCTGGGAAAGAATGCGGCGATTACCTGTCTATATAAAGCTGCCCTTTTCCCACATATTTCTCAAACTTCATGGCGTATAGGTTGAAATCTACGCAGAGAATCCCGATTAATCATCGGTTATTGGTATTTCGCCTGTGCCATTTTTACCGATGGTGATATTCTTGTTTGGATCGGCGTATTCCATAATGTAATACTTGATCATATATCCGTAGCCGTCCATAATTCTAATGATACAGTTTGTGATAACGGCTTTACGCGAAGCATTCATGCGGCAGCCATTGAATGAACCGGCTACGTTCCTTCACGCGGCCATATATGTCGGTTCTGCTCCAACTCAGGAACAATTCTTTTTTGGCTCTTGTGATAGCAACATAAAACAGCCTTTTTTCCTCATCTATGTTATTGTCAAGAATCGACTGGTACGAAGGGATTGCGCTTTCTTGTAACCCCGCAAGGAAAATATAATCATATTCCGCACCCTTAGACTGGTGGATCGTTATGATTGGTATGCACGGGCGTTTCTCGATAATCCTGTCAAGCTCGCTGTTGGACAGCGAAGCAATCCTAAGCAGTTCGTTAACCGAATCGCGGCTGTTCAGTTCCGGCTCGTCTATCTCTTTCGCGAACTGGATAAAATCGTCAATCCGATCCCTCCGCATCTCGTTTTCCGGCCCGGCATACACCTCTTTTATACCGGAAAGCCTGATAATCTCTTCTATCAATTCAGGCGGCCGCATATCGGCGCTTCTCTTTCTCAAATCCTCCAAATCTTTTGCGGCGCTGTTAAACCTGGCAATATATTTCAGGTAAACCGGCATCCTCAGCATAGTCGAAGGCACTACCTTTTCATTCAGGATCGCCAGCAAAACCTCAGCCGTAGCCAGCACGTCGTTCAGCGCGTTGTGGTCGGAAGCTGTTTTTGTGTTGAAATGCCGGCATAGGGTCTCAAGTTTATGGTTTTCAAGGTTTGGATAGAACCGCCGCGCCATGTCAAGCGTGTCGTAATAATCGATAATGTTTATGTCGTCCATGCCCAAACGCCTTAATTGGCTTTGTAAAATACCCAAGTCGAATGTTACGTTATGTCCGACAGCTAATGAACCGTTGATAAAATTCGCAAACTCCGATAAAACCGCTTTCGGGCTACCGCCGTGTTTTAAAAGGTACTCGTCGCTGAAGCCATGCACACGCTCGGAAGCACCGACCGGCCGCGACGGTTTTAAAATCCTGTCGAACGTACGTATTACGGCATTTGCCGCGTCTATCCTCACTGCGGAGATTTGAATGATCTCGTCCAATGCGGTTCGCACCCCTGTGCTCTCGACGTCGAAAATAACCACGTTTCCACGTTTATACTCGTCTATAAGCAGTTGGTACGGCTCCAGATAGTTGAATGTGCTTTCCGAAAGAAAATCAGTCAGCCTGACGCCCAAGCGCCGGTTGTCTTTGCTTGTGATGTCCTCAACGGCCTTTTCGCCGATGCCGTCTATGAATTTCAGCAATATCCGTTTGAAGCTGTTTTCATCGTGCCTGTTCGCGATAAGCTTCAAATAGGCAAGGATATCTTTGATTTCCTGGCGGCGGAAATACCTGAATTCATCAATTTGCATAAACGCTATCCGATCGGGCTCAGAAACATACCCGTTCAACCTGTCGAACGCTTCGGACAATTTGCCATTGATCTTATTGCCGCGAGTCAGTATTGCCGTTTTTAATCTATCGGCTTTGCCCATATTTTTAATCTTCCCATATATCCACAAGGCTTCGTCTTCTATGCCTTTCGCCCCGTACGTTTCAATGCTTTTGCCCTCCGCGGGCGATTTGGGTATTACACCGACGTTATAGGCGCTGCCGCCGCCAAAAGCGTTATCAAGATACCCACTCGACGCACGGAGCAGTTTTCTTGTCGCCCTGTAATTTTCGAGAAAATGAATCTCCACGGGCCGGTAATCCCTTTTAAACAAATCCAGTGTTTTTAACGGCGCCGACCCCCTCCACTCGTAGATCGTCTGGAAATAGTCCGCACAGAGCATTATGTTGTTTCCTGGGAACAGCTTTGAGATAATCCCATACTCTATCTCGTTGGTGTCTTGGGCTTCATCGATATGTAAATATTTATACTTGCCTCGCCATGCTCGTAGCACCATTTCGTTTTTTAGGAGCTCATGGGTCTGAATAAGCAAATCGTTAAAATCCAACCCATGCCTTTCAGCCAGGCATGCATTGTATTTTTCAATGAGCGCGTAGCCCGACTGCTCCAATTCTTTAATCAAACCGTAGTCCGTTTTGTATTGCGGCGTGACGCAGATTTTTTGTATTTTATTTAAGCACCTGCCAAAGGCGTATTCTACGACGTCTTTATAATCGGGCAGGTCAGTTTTGATCCTCAACTCTTTGATATAGCCAATAAAATTCTGCAACGACGCCAGGCTGCCGATTTTTTTGTTTTGTTCCTTAACGATCTCCTTGCAGTCTTCCTCATCGAAAATTATTGAGTCATAAGCCAGGTCTGTATGCTTCTTCGACTCAGTTTGAATTATTTGATAGCAAAAACTATGGAATGTCTTAATCGTCAGCTGTTTGGATTCCTCAACAATGGCGTCAATTCTCGCCCTCATCTCCTTGCATGCCCGGTTTGTGAATGTAAGGCATAATATTTCATCCGCCGCCGCTTTATTTTCCGCAATGATGTTCGCAATCCGGACAGCGACCGTATTCGTTTTTCCTGTGCCCGCCGAGGCCAGAAGGATGATATTCCGGGACAGCTCATCCACGGCCTGTTTTTGCTTGTCGTTCAGCCTACCATATTCAGAGTGTGAAAGCATTGCCGTAAACCCCTTTCATTTGATAGATAATTTTAGCAGATCTCCCCACATTATATCACCATATATGTATATCGGCACATTCCGGCATAACCAAAGACCTATGGCTATGATATTATATAAATACTGTCTATCCAGCATAGCCCGGCATCTTAAAACAATGTTTCGGTTTCTATCTGGAAATTACCGACAGCAAGCGCCGTATCCGGTCAGTAAAAAAATAATTTGACAGTAGTGTATGACATACAGTACTATATTTATAAGGTGATAACATGGACGAAAACGATCTATTGCATACCCTCTTAACTGAACTGCGGCGTGGGAGTTTAACGCTTGCTGTTTTAGGCTCATTGAAACAGCCCCGATACGGATACGCCCTTCTTCAAGAGCTAAAGCAAGGAGAATTGGAAATTGAAGCAAATACCTTGTATCCACTCCTTCGGCGGCTGGAGAACCAGGGGTTGCTTACCAGCGCATGGCAAGAAAGCACATTTCGGCCGCGCAAGTACTATTCTATCAGCGAAAGTGGTAATGACTTCCTGGAAACGTTGTTGTTGGAATGGCGGAAACTTCATGAAAACATTGAGTTTATATGTGGAGGGGCGAAAAGTAGTCATGGATTATATGAATTTGATTGAGCTTTATGTGAATGACGTAATCCGGAGGCTGCCGGAGAATGAACGTGATGAGGTGAGCGCTGAACTTACGTCAAGTATACTTGACATGCTGCTTGATGAACCGGATAAATTAGACGTGAAAGATGTATTGCGGCAAATGGGACCGCCGATCGATATGGCAAGGAGATACCATGAAATTCCGAGCTCATTGATGTCTCCAGTGGCGTTTAAATCATTTGTGAATGCATTAAAATTCTTTATACCATTTTTCGGATTTCTTTTTACTTTAGTCGGAATAATTTTCTCTGCGGTTAACACTATCTACACGCCGATGCCAGTCGGTGATATACTCGTCAACGGGGTACGGGTAGGCTTGAAAATAACTGTACTAATATTGGGATGTATGCTTGTTGGCTATGTTATCGCCGCAATGTTCAAAGAAAAAAAGAATGATTGGAAAGTGGAGGATCTTATTGAACAACAAGAACTCACGGTCAAATACCAAAAATCCCTTATAAAAGACAATAAAAGGATCTTGATGGTATTACCGCTTATGTTCATTAGTTTACTGTTTTTTGAAAAAAGCAATGCCGGGAAATTAATAGCAGCCATAGGTTTGGCAATTGTGTCAGTGTTTGCAATTTGGGACATACACATACACAACAATAAAAAGGAATTGGATGTAAACTCTGCTCTTGTGATTCCAAAAAGGGAAAGGGATGAAAAGACGCCCTCGGTGATCCCAGATAACGCCAGCCATAATCAAGACATCGATTTAATGGTCACTTGTGTTATGTTTTCGTTTGTATTACTTTTTTCAACATCAGGCATATGGATGTGCCTCGATGAAAACAACATTATTTTGCAATTATGGCATGACGGCGTATACATGGGCCAAATTTTTGATAATACATTTTTGTCTGCATGTATACCGGCGATAGCCGTGATGGGGGTATTCAAAACGGCTGAATGCGTATTGAAGTTTATTTATCGTCGCTGGATACCGGTTACATACGCGGCACATATTTTCACCAGCGTTTTCAGTACATGCACCATGTTTTATTTGCTTTCCCGGCCCGCTGTGTTCGGTAAGGGCTTATCATCCATCTCAGTGGAGTGGCTGCAGCCGATTTCAAGTATTGCCGGGGCTCATCCTCTTATCGTTTTGTGCGCAGTAATTGTTTCGGCAATGTTCATAATAGATTGCTGTTATATGATAAATAAAATATTGAGTACAAGGAAGGCTTCAGTTTCGAGCTTGATGAAAGCATAGCCGGCGGCTTATACTAAGCTCGTTAGATTGACGGATTAACAGTGGCTCTTTAACTGCAGTGTAAACTGGCTCTTGCCGTTTTACACTGCGGTTTATTATATTATATCTTGCATTTAACTTATATTCGTTTTGAAACGGTAAGGCTTAGAGTATAAAAAATGCTGGATAAATCACATTTACGTCCTTAGAGTATTAAACTATCAAAATATCGGCGATACCCCGTAAAGAGCGGACAGTACATTGATTGGAAACGCGCGAAAGGTAAGAAAAGAACGAAAGCAGCTGCCCCCGTTGAAAGTAGTACGAGGGTGGTCGGCAACCAGCGGCCTGAAGTGTGATGTGACACGTCCCTCGGAAAAATATTATTTACAATTTATAGGAAAAAGGATATAGACGAAAATTTCGCGGCTTGGAAAAGAATTATCCAAACAATCGGGGATTAAAAGCGATCTGCCCGGCATAACGCCGGCCTTCGGAAATATCCAACATACGGCAAGCCGAACCTGCTCATTAAAGCGCAGCCCGTCCGCGACACCTGACGCGGTTGAATCCCCGCAGGTTGATCCGACGGCCGGCACTACACTACCGCTTCGCTGGAAGATGATATGCGTAAGCAACTTGATGCGCTCGGCATCTATATTCAAAACTAAGTTTATCCGATTATTTCATTGACAATAGTAAAAGCAGGGTTTATAGTTTAAATTATCGTAGAATTATTTAAAAATGATTCGATAATTTGAACAAGGCGGAACATCATGAAAGAAGAAATCCTAAACAATTTTGGTGGTCAATATTGCTCAATTGACGATATAGTGAGGTTTATTGAAGAGCTGAACGGAGATACGCCACGCAAAACAATTATCTGGAATGTCAATGATCTTGTTCGTCAAGGAAAAGCCGCGCGTTTTGGCCGCGGCGTATACGGTTTCGTAAAAAAAGCCAGGTTTAATCCCGTATTGAGCGAAACGACGAAAAAAGCCTGTTCCGCGCTGCATGAAAAATTCAAATACCTCGTCATAACGGTAACAGATAGCGGCATACTGGGGCAATTTATGTCCTTGCAGCCATTCTCTACCGTCGCGGTGATTGAAACGCGGAAATCAGCAGCCAAGGCGATTCTGTCCGCCCTTCGCAATGAGGGTGTGGAAGCTTATGCGAAAAGTGAC
>Ga0209737_10001623_pt1 | contig 15976 bp, 18 predicted proteins | sample TergutCu122P3_FD_187284 | JGI IMG/M metagenome (GOLD analysis project Ga0209737, IMG submission 187284) | Cubitermes ugandensis P3 segment gut microbial communities from Kakamega Forest, Kenya - Cu122 P3 (SPAdes) (version 2) | ecosystem: Host-associated > Arthropoda: Insects > Digestive system...
AAAAAACAAAACTGAAACTGATACAGTTAGCTCATAGTTTATCAGACTTTAGGCGCACGTTTTGTTGAAATTTAGTTTTTCAGGTTCTTTTTATTCAACAAATATAATGAACTGCACTTGTGTATGCGGACCTTCCTTAATATAAAACAGCATCCTATAGACAGCCTCCGAAAACTAACATTTTATGTTTCAATCCGATAAAAACAAAATAAATACCTAGTTATCCCCTACTTTACCTTTACTGCCCATATACCCTGATAGTTAAGAGGCTTTCGGAGGGTACCTCTAAAGAGTTGAATGCATACCTGTAATTTATATCATTATTTTTGTTGTGCTTTACTGTAAACCTTATTTGCCATTACTTCACTGTTTGTTATCTAGATATATATGTGTGAAGAGGAGCTTAGGGTTTCAAAAATTAGGGAGGGCACCGTTATTGATCATATAAGTGGCGGGTATGCATTAGATGTTGTAAGGATTTTAGGCATTACCGGTAAAGAAAAGCGGGTTATGACTATTGCTATTAATGTGCATAGTAAGCAGTTGGGTGTAAAAGATATTGTAAAGATTGAAGGACAGGCTTTGAATTCTGAGGAGCTTAATCGGATTGCTCTTGTTGCGCCGTATGCTTCGATAAATATAGTTAGAAATTTTGCTGTTGTTGAAAAATTGAAAATAAAGCCGCCACAAGTTATAGTAGGTATTGTGAAATGTGTAAATCCTGTTTGTATAACAAATAGTGATGAGCCTGTGGGCGCTAAATTTATTGTTGAAGCTATAGATCCATTGGTTTTGAAATGTCATTACTGTGGGTATGTTCTTGAAAAAAGGGATATAATGTCCCAAATGTAGTTGCTAGTTTTTACAGTAATTTTTTTTCTGCTAGCCAAAATAATAGTTTAAAATCTGTTTGTGTTAAATGTTTACCCTGCTTTAATGCGGGACACTCAGAGGTAGCTGTAAAGGTGTATTTTTGTTGAGTTTCATCAAATTTTAGTTCAAAGGGGTAGAATTGGCAGATCATGGGTCTGAACGTATATATGCTGCAATTATTCTGTTTGAGGAAAAAACATTTGTTGTTTTGTAACTTCATCTCAAACATGTAGGGTTGTTTATCAGGGATTTCACAGCAGAACTCATCTATGTTAAGGTTGGTTTGTTTTTGGATTTCTTGAGCTTCACTTTCAAGCATTATTATGTGACGTTTTTTTTCTTTTGTATCCCCACAACAGATAGCGCACTTGGTGCATTCAAATTTCAAGTTTTTTGGATAAATGAAGCTCAATTTAACTCATCACATATGAAGAAGGGTTGTTGCCTAAAAATTTCCTGTCAGAGTGTTTGAGTTATCTATTACGATGGCCTTCACCGTATTGATATGGCCTGTTTAGGTTTTTTTCAAGTTTTTTTTGAAACATTTCATCCATGTTCATGTTTGGACAGGCGAGGCGGCTGGTGTCTAGGAGGTAAAAGATTACATCAATTATTTCTTCAGCGATTTTTTCTTCGGGGGCACCTTTTTTCCATGAATCGCTAGCTTCGCCAAGTTCAATGAATGCGAAAAGTAATTTTTTAGGTATGTCTTCGGGTTTATTGTAGAATCCTTTGGTTATAACTAAATTTTCAATTTCTTTTTTCATTTCTTCGAGATGCATAAATTAGCCTCTTGAACAAGTACATTGTTAATTTAATATAAATAAAGGTAACATATGGATGTTGGGAAAAAAGTGTCAATATTTGTTGTGGGTTGTGTTTTAAGAGGGTTTTCTGGTGTTTCTTTAAGAGGTTTTTGTGTTTATTGTAAGAATTATTGGATGTTTTGCCGTAACCCATAAGAGTGGTGATTTCATTAATTAAATACGTGTTTCCTATGAATAAGACAGCTGTTGCTCTGATTGTTCTTTTGGCATTATCATTAGTGCTTATCCTAATTTCAGAGCCAGTCAATGCTCAGAATTCAAATATTATCCGTATTAAAGAAGATGGTACAGTGACAGGAACGGATAAAATAAGATTGTATGGTTCAGTGTACACTGTGACAGGGGATTTATACGCGTCGATTGGTCAGAATGAAGCGTTTATTTTTATAGAAAAAGATAACATTGTACTAAATGGTGCAGGTTATACTGTTCAAGGTACAGGTGTGGGTTCAGCGATTTATATGTTGAAGAGTCAAAATGTTACGGTTGAGGATTTTGTTATAAGAGGGTTTAGCAGAGGGATAGATTTTGGAATAGTTGAAAATTTGCCTTCAGATACAAGTTATCTAAATCGACCATCAGCGTTCAACAATCAAATACGCAATAATATAATTGAAGCTAGCACCAATTCTGATAAGAATCAAACTAGAAATGCAGGATGGTGTATTTACCTCAACGATGCTATTCAAACGTTGATTTCAGATAACAGTTTTGTATGTCATAATCCTGCAGGCGGGGTTTATTTGGGTACTTTAGTAAGAGATACAAAGTTAATTGATAATGATTTTGCGGGAGGAGGCATTTACAGTTTAAGGGCTAATCAGACTGCTGCTAAAGGAAACATGATAGATGGGAAACCTTTGATTTATCTTGATGGTGAGTCAAATAGGGTTATTGAGGGGGCAGGGCTTGTTTATCTTTTTAACTGTAAGGATATTGTTGTGAAAAACGTTGTACCCAGTTATAATTATGCCGTTACAATACAGTTAGTTGATACTGCGAGAAGTGAAATATCCAACAGTAGGGGGCATGTTCTTTTAGATAATTCAAGCAATATTAGCGTTCATGATAACCGACTAAATTCACTAATTCTTGACGCAAGTTCATATAATCAGGTGTTTGCTAACACCATCACTGACTTTGGTGTATGCATAAAATTGTATGGGGGGTCAAGTTTTAACAAAATTTATAGCAATTTGCTTTTAGATACTATTTACTCAGTTGACGCTAAGAGAATACAAAGAGGCGGAGGTAGCACATCTGCAATTCAAATAGGCGATATAGAGTTGGGGAGTGCGTTTAACAATGATATCCGTGGTAATCGTATAGTTAATCATGACTGTGGGTTTGAATTCTATTTAAGTTCAAATAACACCCTAACCGCTAACATAGTTGAGAACTGTACTGTAGGAATTAGACTGGGTAAATCACATGAGAATGTTGTTACGGAAAATCATTTAACGGCCTGCAAATACGCCATAAGTATGTATGCGGGGCCAAATGACAATAGTTTTTATTATAACAATTTCATCAACAACCAAATGCACTGTGTTGAAGTTCATCATCAAACAATTCTCTCAGATAAAGAAACCTATGGTGTAGGTAATACATGGGATAACGGTAAAGCGGGTAATTACTGGGACACTTACACAGGTAAGGATGCAAACGGTGATGGCATAGGCGATATTCCTTATCAAGTTTTTGAAAACATGATTGACTATTACCCCTTGATAAAACCATTTGAAACGTCCAATTCAAACAATCCCGCACCCACATATACTCCAATAATAACTCGTCCCCCCTCAAATGAGGTGCCAGAAGGGCAACTTAGCAAAGAAACAAAAATAATTATTATCACAGGATGTATAATTTTTGGAGTTGTAGGTAGTTTGCTGGCATACTTTAGACGATTAATCTTCCGATAGCTACAAAAATTTTGCATGTCACTTAATAATAACTAAGTCATAAAATTATTGTGGGAAAATCTATGAGTGACACAGAATTAGCCGTTCTAAAACGTATATCCACCTTAACTAAAATCATTGATATTGAAGATCAAAAAGTGTTACGAAAACTGCTAATTGAAGGTAAAGCGTACAGTCCACAAGAAGGCTACGTTGTAGCAACAACACCTATAGTAGAAACAGAAGAACCCACTCAATCTTTAACCCTTAAAGAATCAAACATATGGGAAATACGCACACCAAAACCTAAACATAACGGAGATATCCCAATCCCATATGAATTCTGCGCATACACCAATTATGCAGAGCTACCATCAGACATTTTACGGATAACTCGGGAAGTATCATTTACTGAGTGGATTGAGCATGACGGATATAAATATAAAAGAATCTCTGGCGGCGTAATGCGCCGTCTGATTAATTAAAGAGTTAACAGCAAAAACATATATCTTAAAGAGCAGTTTCCCATAGAATGGTGACATAAAACGACTGCACTTGACAATGATAATAACAATGAAATGGTTGTTACCCCTTGGGAAGTAAAAGGCAAAGTTGACTATGACAGACTTGTAAAAGAATTCGGCACACAAGCCTTAACGCCACAACTGCTCAAACGTGTAGAAGCCCATACAGATAAATTACATTTACAGTTAGAACGGAAAATTTTCTTCAGTCACCGTGACTTAGACACCACTTTAGATCTTTATGAGAAAGGCACAAAATTTGTCCTCTACACAGGTAGAGGACCCTCAGGCCCTGTACACATAGGGCACCTCGTTCCATGGATTTTCACCTTACATATGCAACAAAAATTTAAAACCCGTCTATACTTCCAAATAACTGACGATGAAAAATATCTTGTTAGTGATGAGCGAGATTTAAAAGAAACCAGTAAATGGTCATACGAAAATGCTTTAGACCTAATTGCCCTTGGATTTAAACCTGAAGACACCTTTATCATATATAACACCAAAGACATAGACTTACTATATGACATAACCCTAGAAGTGGCCAAACGCATAACATATAGCACTGCCCGCAGCAGCTTTGGTTTCCAAGACAGCACCAATATAGGTTGGGTATACTGGCCCGCACTCCAAGCAGCACCATGCTTCATACATAAAAAACTCACAGGCGAAAACGTACCCGCTCTCATACCTGCCGCCATAGATCAAGATCCATACTGGAGAGTAACCCGAGACGTAGCTCAAAAACTTGGTTACTATAAACCGGCCCAAATACACTGTCGCTTTCTACCGGGATTGGGTGCAGGCGGGAAAATGAGTGCTTCTATGCCAGAAACCAGTATATTTACCATGGATCAGCCAGATGATGTTAAAAAGAAAATTTGGAGTGCATTCACGGGGGGTAAACCCACAGCAGCTGAACAACGCAAAACTGGTGCAGACCCAACAATATGTAGCATATTCCAATACTATTACTACCTCTTTGAGGAGGACACAGCTAAATTAAAAGAGCGGGAACACAAATGCATCACAGGCGAAATACTCTGCGGAGAATGTAAAAAAGACATAACAGAAAAACTCAACAGCTTCCTTAAAACCCATCAAGAACGCCGAGAAAAAGCCAAAGACATCATAGAACAATTCCACATAAAACGCTAAACAAACCAATTATTTCTTAAAGTACACTTCAAAGATACAGCTAAACACGTTGCAAACTGCAGACACCTCCACAAACACGTTCCCAGAAGATAGTTTAGTCAACACTCATTGAGGTTACTTTTTGGTAAAACAACAAATAAAAGCTAAAACATATTCTCTAATTTAGGAGAAGATTATTATGTCCTCAAAAGTAACTGTAAATTATGCATCAGCATATCGCCTACTACATCCAATGCATACGGTACTGGTATCATGCATAGGTAAAGCCGGTAAACCAAATGTAACCACTGTAGCTTGGGCTATGCCCACCAGCCAAAAGCCCCCTCTGATAGCAATTAGTCTTGCACCTGAGAGGCATTCACATAGTTTAATTGAAGAAACAGGCGAATTTATCATAAATATTCCAACAATTGAAATGCTACAGGCAGTTATGGCCTGTGGAACATTTAGTGGCAGAAGCTTTGATAAATTCAAAAAAACAAACTTTACCCCCATAGTAGGTAAACGTGTCAAAGCCCCTGCAATTCTAGAATGTCTCGCACATATTGAATGCATAGTTGAAGACAAATTTCAAACAGGCGATCACACTGTGTTTGTGGGAAAAATCGTAGAAGCCTATGCAGATACAGGCATATTTTCTGACAGCTACGATATTAAACGAGTACACATGGTATATCATGGTGGTGGAAACAACTTTTACACACTTGACACCAAAAACTACAAACCCTAAAAAAACTCACAGGCACACAATTTTTTTTCTTCATCATTAGAATTTATAGTTAAGCTATTTAGAAAAGTTTGCAAACAAGAAGCAATATAAGAGCCATAAAACATAAACCCTGCCTTGCTTACTGATACTTGAAAATGCAGGTGATAACCTTTGAAATTTGATGAGAAATGTATTTTTTGCAAAATAGTTCAAAAACAGGCCCCTTCAAGCATAATCTATGAAGATGACTTAGTAATAGCATTTCTGGACATAAAACCCGCAAGTGAAGGACATACATTAGTCATATCTAAAGAACACTATGAGGGCATATTTGACATACCAAGCGAACTCCTTGGAAAAGTTCACCAAGTTACTAAAACAGTAGCCAACGCTGCTAAACAAGCGCTAAATGCTGATGGAATAAATATAATGCAACAAAATGGTCGAGCAGCAAATCAGGAAATATTCCACCTACATGTCCATATAATTCCAAGACATAATGGACAAAAAATGAAAACCATCCAAGAACTACAAAACACAGGCCATAAACAGCTAGAAATAACAGCAAATAAAATAAAACCTTACCTTTAAAAATCAACACATAAAACTAAAGCCTTTATAAAATCTTTCATAAATGGGAAAATAGCAACATAACAAAAACAATTTCCAACTTCACGCACGCAGACCACAATGTTGACTTACTAACTATGGAAGACGATACTATATTATCCATCAACGTGATTACTTGTTTCTCTTTGTCTGATTCTTTTCTCTTTCTAACTGTAACTTGTTATGTGTAATTCATAGGTGATAGGTTGGAGAGTATTTGGTCGTGTCATGAAGTGTTTTAGTGTGTGAGTGCTTGATTGTTGTTAATCAGGTCGGTATTTGTTAGCGTCAAAGATTGTAAAAGTAACATGTCCGTTTTGTGGTTGTTGTTGGTTTGGTGATGGTTTTGATGTGTTTTGTGTTGGTAATGTTTATAAGTGTGTATACACACGTGTGCGGTAGGTGAAGCGGTGTAGATCCGCTTACATGTTGGTGAATATGTGCGCAGAAGCTTAACTGTAACCCCTGAAAATGATAAAAAAATATTGCTAACAAAGGGACGATTTCTCACAGGAGACACCCCACTTGACATAGACTACACAACAATGGTCAACATCTTCATAGAACTCGGACACAAACTTATGTCCTCAGCGTGGACTGATGAGTCAAATCCAAAAATCGTCATTGACAAAAAAGAAATAATCGAAACCTTCAAAAAACACGTATCTAGCTCAGAGCTAAAAGAAGAAGCCGTAGGAGACCAAGTAGCTGAAATTATATTCAAAAAACTAGCAGAACAAGCAGGACTACCACAATCAGGACTACCTGGCATGGCCTCTAAACAAGACTCAACACAAACTCCAGCTATACCACCGGCAAAACCCAAACAAAAAGCAAGTAGAAAATACATAATATAAACAGCTCACAGAGGCTAAAGCATGACTGATAACAAAAAAGAAAACAGTTCAAAATCTGAAACGAAAAAAATAGATTTTGAGAAACTATTTGAAGCAGAAAAACAGCGCTCAGAAGAGCACCTAAACAGACTAAAGTATATGCAAGCGGATTTTGAAAACCTCAAACGCCGCTTCGACCGAGAAACAGAGCAGATAAAAAATCATAGCAATGAACGCATAATAACTCAACTCCTTGACATAGTTGACGAGTTAGAATTAGCAATCAATACAGGCAAAAAGGCAGAAACCCCTCAAACCCTCTTACTTGAAGGAGTTGAAATGACGCTTAAGAAACTCAAAAAAGTGTTTGAACAAGAAGGAGTTATAGAAGTGGACTGCGTTGAGGGTAAAATTTTCAATCCAACATCAGCAAATGCTGTCCTCACAGAAGAGCAAGAAGACATTGAGGAAGGCACTATCCTGCAAATCATAAGGAAAGGCTACAGCATGAAGGGACGCGTGATTCGTCCAAGTATAGTAAAGGTTTCAGTTAAAAGTAAACCAAACCCAGAAAATCAAAGTATTAATTAAAGGAGGAAAAAATAAATGAGTAATCAAAAAATAAGTGAAAAAATCTTAGGAATCGATTTAGGAACAACCAATTCAGCAGCGGCCATTTTTGAAGGAGGTCATGCAACGGTCATTCCAAGTGCGGAAGGGCCAACAATGGCTGGAAAAATGTTCCCCTCAGTGGTAGCATTTACAAAAGATGGTCAGCTTTTGATAGGTGAACCTGCAAAGAGACAAGCCACTACTAATGCTGAAGGGACCTTGTTTGAAATTAAACGTAAAATGGGCAGTGAATATAAAGCGCAAATTTATGGTAAAGAGTATACCCCTCAGCAAATTAGTGCCTTTATTTTACAAAAAATAAAGAAAGATGCTGAAACTTATCTAGGCGGGGTTGTAAGAAAGGCCGTTATAACTGTTCCAGCACACTTTAATGACAATCAGCGTCAGGCAACCAAGGATGCAGGTGAAATTGCAGGTTTGGAAGTTATGCGTATTGTTAATGAACCAACTGCAGCATGTCTTGCATATGGCATTGATAAGTTACAGCAGGAGATGAAGATTCTAGTTTTTAGTTTTGGAGGAGGGACTCATGATGTCACTTTAATGGATTTTGGCAAAGGAGTCTTTGAAGTGCTAAGCACCAGTGGAGATACGCAATTAGGTGGAACAGATGTTGACAAAGCAATTATGACCTATATTCTAGAAGAATTCAAACGTCAAACAGGTGTAGACGTTAGCGGTGATAAAATGGCAATGTCACGGCTAAAAGATGCAGCAGAAAAAGCCAAAATTGAACTCTCCACCCTTATGAGCACAGACATAGACTTACCCTTCCTCACTGCAGATGGAACAGGACCAAAACATCTACACATGACCATAACAAGAACTAAACTTGAATCACTAGCCCAACCTATTGTTGAAAAAACAAAACCAACTCTACTAAAAGCCCTAGAAGATGCCAAACTAACACCTCAACAGGTTGACAAAATCATACTCATAGGCGGCATGACAAGAATGCCCCTTGTCCAACGCTTTGTTGAACAAATTTTAGGCAAAGCCCCTGAAAGAGGCATTGACCCCATGGAAAGCGTTGCCATAGGCGCAGCCATTCAAGGAGGGGTAGTCACAGGCGAAGTAAAAGATCTACTACTACTAGATGTTACCCCCCTAAGTTTAGGAGTTGAAACTATGGGCAGCGTCATGACTAAAGTCATTGATAAAAATACAACCATACCCACAAAACGCAGCCAAGTCTTCACAACTGCAGCTGATGCCCAAACCGCAGTAACTATACACATACTCCAAGGCGAACGTCCCATGGCCTCAGATAACGTTTCTCTTGGAATGTTTAACCTTGTAGACCTACCACCTGCACCAAGGGGAATTCCACAAATAGAAGTAACCTTTGACATTGACGCAAACGGTATTCTAAATGTATCTGCCAAAGATCGAGGAACAGGAAAAGAATCAAAAATCACAATCACTGCCTCAACAAAGTTAAGTGCTGAAGAGAAAGAAAGGCTAATTCAAGAGGCAGAACAATTCGCCGAAGCAGATAAGAAAAAGAAAGAAGAGGCAGAGACACGTAACACCGCCGACAGTCTGGTATATACAGCAGAACGCACAAAACAAGATCTCGCAGGCAAGATATCCCCTGAAGAAACTGCTAAAATCGATACCGCCGTCATAGAACTTAAAAATGCACTATCAAGCAATGATCTATCACAAATTAAAGCCAAAACAGATGAGATGCAAAAAGTGCTACAAGAAATTGGAGCTAAAATTTATCAACAGGCCGCAGCAGAAGCAGCAAAGCAACAACAGCAGCAAGCGGGTGCTCAAGAAGCTGGGCCAACACCGCCAACAGGCGAAGCGGGTTCAAGTTCTAACAGTGATGAGCCACCTGTCGTAGATGCAGAAGACTATAAAGTAAAATAAACCAACTTTCTTTTTTTTATTCATTCATTTAGTTTAGATAGTTGGCTATTTAGTTGTTTCAGGTATGAGAGGGAAATATATGTGGGAAGTAAGAATTGAAAAACGTGTAGGAAAAAGAAGGAAGGTATCCATAATCTTAGGTTTGTTTAGAAAACAATTAACACAGGGCAAGGGTATAAATTTGAGCCCTGTGCTAAACTGAGAGTTTAAATTAATCACTTAACGGAAAGACCAAAGATGGCTCAGAAAAGAGATTACTATGAAGTTTTAGGTGTTGAGAAAAAGGCATCAAACGATCAAATCAAGGATGCTTATCGTAAATTAGCAATGCAGTATCATCCAGATCGTAATAAAGAGGCTGGTGCAGAAGATAAATTTAAGGAAATTAGCGAAGCTTATGCAGTGTTAAGTGATAATCAGAAAAGAGCGCAATATGATCACTTGGGTCATGCAGGTTTTGATCAGCAATATAGTCGTGAAGATATCTTTAGAGGAGCAGATTTTGATTCTATCTTCCAAGATATGGGTTTTGGTGACTTGTTTCGTACATTTTTTGGTGGATCAGGGTTTGGTGGAGGTTATGAGCGTGCTAATAGAGGCCAAGATATAGGTTACAATATAGAGATCACCTTAGAAGAGGCTGCAAAAGGCGTAGAAAAAGAAATTCAGATTCCAAGAACTGAAAAGTGTGATACCTGTAATGGTTCAGGTGCTAAGCCGGGTACAAATATATCCTTTTGCCAAAGATGTAGTGGAACGGGTAAGGTTCAAAATAGGCATGGGTTTGTTTGTCTCATTCAAGATTGTTCTCAGTGCAGAGGCAGAGGGAAACATGTTGAAACACCCTGTAGCAGCTGTAGTGGTTCAGGGCTTGTACGCAGAAAACGTAAAATTGCGGTTAAAATTCCCATGGGCATTGACGATGGTTATCGTTTGCGACTTCGTGGGGAAGGTGAAATGGCTGCCAATGGAGGCACACCAGGTGATCTTTACGTCATAGTTCAATTATTGCCTAATCAGCTCTTTGTACGTGATGGTGAGGATTTATATCGTATAGAGATGATAACGTTCCCACAGGCAGCGTTAGGGGCAGAGATTTCGGTACCAACTTTGGACGGTCCAGCAATTATCAAAATTCATCCAGGAACTCAGCCAGGAGAAGTTGTTCATGTTAAAGGTCAAGGCATGCCAAGAATGCGTGGCTATGGTAGAGGTGACTTGATTGTTAAAATTGGAATAGTTATTCCTGAAAAACTTACAAGTCAACAACGGACATTAATTGAACAGTTAGCAAAAGAGCTAGGAACAACTGTTTCAGCTAAAAAAGGCAAATTCCGCCTCTAACACTTATTTTTTTCAGCAAATAACACATCTATATGGGTCTTTAAACTCGTTTTTTCAGGGTTTATGTTGTTTATGTGAGCACCAACTTTGATAACAACATCTTCTCCCAATAATCCATTGAACTAGGCTTTCCAAGGAGTATTCTAAGTTTAATAATCGTTTGAAATAAAGAAAAATTTAACGTTAAAGTATAGTGTAAAAACAGAAAGCAGTTTTGTAATAAAGTTTGTTAGAAGGTACAGTAAAGTTTTTAACAGATATTGAACTCTAATTTTTAGGCGAAAAACATGGTTAACTTAGATACGGCATTAGTAGGTTTAATTGTCAGTATAATCATAAACATTGTTATTATTGCTCCGGTTCTGTGGATGTCAGGTAGACTACTGGTTGGTAAGCATAAAGCAAAAGTTACAGATGCATTGTGGATTGTCATATTGGGAACATGTATCAGTTCAATATTTGGCTACTTTTTTGAGGGGATAATTGCTTCGCTAATTCTTGCGGTAATTGTTTTGGGACTGGTGAAACACTTCTTTGACTGTGGCTGGATAAAAGCGTTGATAATAAGCATTGTTGCAATGGTAATTTTCATAATAATAGCAATTATATTGGGAGCAATCGGTATAAGCCTCATGGCATTTATTTAATAAACTATCCCACATTTTTTTAAACACCTAACTATTTTTTTATCGCAATTCACTTGGGTTTCAAATATTTCTTAAAAAAGAAACAAGAAACTATATGTTAAAAAGGATTTTAGAGTCTTATTTTCTTCACTAAGATCTATTTCATACAAAACAAGCCATATGCTAACCTTAAGAGCGTTAATAAATTAAAAAGGATGGAATTAAGGATTACAGCGTTTGTGAGCAGCTATTATGGTTGTTGTGTCTTTTTTATAGGACAAATTGGCAGTACTGTTTTATCGTTAGTTTCGTTGAGGACCTCAGCTATTCCAAGATATATAGCGCTTGCACCACAGATAATGCCGACCATACCTGTAATCATGTTAAACCACATGGGATTACCAAGTAACTCTCTTGTTGTTAACATAAAGAACAGTGTAGCTAAGCTTGCAAATACAAATTGAAGGCACTTGCTAGTTTTTAGTGTTCCAAAGAACATGCTAGCTGTGAAAATGCCCCATAATGCAAAATATGCTGCCATCGCAATGTTATCAGAGGGTGCTACAACTCCAAAGAAGGTCATGTTTGGCATAAGAATAAGCATTACAAGAGACCACCAGAAAAGTCCATATGAAGTAAACGCCACGGTACCAAACGTGTTTCCTTTGCGGTATTCCATGATGCCTACAATTATTTGTGCTAAGCCACCGTAAGCTATACCCATTGCAAGTATCATACTGTTTAGAGAGAAAAAGCCCACATTGTGTAGATTTAAAAGGATTGTTGTCAAACCAAACGCTAGTAAACCAAGAGGCGCCGGATTTGCTAATTTATAGTTACTCATTTTGTCACTTTAAGATTTTTGTAGGAAAGTTTAAAGAAAAGTTTTTAACTCTTTCTACGCCATTTAACGTTTTCTTCCTAAGGTCACAACGTTTACCCATTTCACGCGTTAAAGAGCAAATCAAATATCAGCCTCAAGAAGGATAATTTGTGCTTTTATTTGCAGTTAACATATAACTCTGTCGAAACTTTCTTTTATAGCATGAAATAGAAATATCATAGAAGGTAGTTTATTTGGAAAATAGCCTGTTACGTTTACAAATAGCTGGTTTAACCCTTGATTATCCAGGTATGTTAGCTTCAGGGGTTTTAGGTTACTCTGCTGAGTCTATGTTACGGGTGATAGAGGGGGGTGCTGGAGCGGTGGTAACAAAGTCAGTGGGGTTGCAGCCAAGAAGTGGTTATGCTAATCCAACGGTTGTTCAAGCAAAGAGTGGATTAATTAATGCCATGGGTTTGCCAAATCCGGGGATAGATGTGTATGTGGAGGAGATTAAGCATACAAAGAGGTTGTTTCATCAGCCGTTAATTGTAAGTGTATTTGGTTATTCCGCAGAGGAATATGCTGTTGTATCCAGAAAAGCTGTCGATGCGGGTGCAGATGCTTTAGAGTTAAATGTTTCCTGTCCGCATGTTAAACAAACGGGTTCAGAAATTGGGCAAAATCCAGATCTTCTGTTAGAGGTTGTTAAAGCGGTAAAAACGGCAGTTAAAGTTCCTGTTTTTGTTAAACTTTCGCCAAACGTAACAGATATAGCGCTTCTGGCAAAGGCTGCTGTAAATGCGGGAGCAGATGCGTTAACGATGGTTAATACTCTTAGAGCTATAGCTATTGATGTAGAAACAACCCGGCCAATTTTAAATAATATTAAAGGCGGTTTATCAGGGCCGGCAATGAAAAATGTTGCCCTGCGATGTGTTTATGATGTGCGCGAAAAAATTGCAGACATACCAATAATTGGATGCGGTGGAATTAGCAATTGGCAAGATGCGGTAGAATTCTTTTTAGCCGGAGCTAATGCAATACAAATTGGCACGGCTATAGCATATAGTAGCCCTGAGGTTTTTCAAATAATTAATCAGGGTATTGAGGATTATTTAAAAAGAAAACAGTTTAGGAGTGTGAAGGAAATTGTCGGATTATCTCACCGAAGTTAACACCTTACGAACCACTAAAATAAAGCAGATAATAACAGAGAGCCCAACAGTTAAAACATACATGTTTACAGATAAGTCGTGTGCTAAAGCTAAACCGGGCCAATTTCTAATGTTGTGGATACCTGGGGTAGATGAAATTCCTCTAAGTATTCTTAATGCAACTGAAGATGGTGAAATTAGTGTGGCAGTAAAAGCTGTAGGTGATGCAACACAGCACTTACACACCATGAAAACGGAAGCAACCATTGGCATACGGGGGCCATTTGGAAACAATTTCACTCCAAACCAAGGCAACATACTGCTAATAGGGGGCGGAACTGGTACAGCCCCTTTGCTATTTTTAGCAAAAACATTGTCAAACAAAGCTAAAAAAATAACCTGTATTATAGGTGCTAGAGCTGAAAATGAACTATTATTTTTAAACGAACTAAACCAAATTTGTCAAGAAAACTTGATCACAACAACCAATGATGGAACCCATGGCATACAAGGATTAGTAACTGACCCATTAACTAGCCGTTTAACGCAAGAAAAGTTTGATGCCATATACACTTGTGGGCCAGAAGTCATGGTTAAAAAAATCTTTGAAATAACTCAAAAACACAATTTATCCCTAGAAGCAAGCCTAGAACGTCTAATGCGCTGTGGCATAGGTCTATGCGGTAGTTGTGTCATAGGAAAATACCGAGTCTGCAAAGATGGCCCAATATTTAACAATATACAATTAAATGAAATTAAAGATGAACTTGGCATTTCAAAGTTAAACCTTAACGGCAACAGAATACCCATATAGAACAAAAAATGTTTACTGTGAGGCGTTACACCTCAAATAAGATAGTTAATGCTCAATGACTACCCCGTTACGCCCTAAAAGGGTGAACACCCTGCTTGAGCCTTTGCGCTCACGCCACACATAAACGGCAACGTAAAATGAGCAAATAACCTGTCTCAGCACGGTGATTTAGGGTTTGTTGCCTCTCTCTCTATTTTAGCGGAAATACTACTTTTGTAAGTAGTTCATTCTCTGGTGTATCAGCAGGATTATTAAGATAATAATCATAATACACCCCTGTTGACTCTAACTTGTTTTCCGCAAGATACTGCATCATAGGTGCATACGTTTTCTCAATATCCTTATACGCACCCTTATGCATCGCCATAATCGCCCTACCCTCACAGGTTTTACTCATATAAAATTCACCCTGCACAAGCAAAGGCTCACTAACAGGCACCCCTAACTCAATATCCCACCTCATAAAATTCTCACTACCATTAGTATATTTACAATATGGAGCCCCAACCATTTGCTTACCCGACTCTGCCATATAAGCCCATAATTTTTGATAACCAGCTATCATAATTTCAGCCATTTTAGTAAATTCCACAGCCTCAAACTTCAACGCTATAGCAATTTCAGACTCTTTATTAATCATTTCAATACTCATTCAAATCCATCTCCTTGCATATCTCTAAATACCAAATTATCGTACATAAACATAGTCAACATAATACTTTAAACTCTGAAAAATTTCAAAGCCAATCTTTAAAAGAACTATAACACAACACTTGTCATAGTTAAATAGCTTAAGAATTGTATTTTTCAAAATAAACTTTCATAAGAGTTATAACTTGCTTGTTTTTCATTTCTTGCGCTCTCTTTTCTGAACACACAAAAGTAGCAAACACATTCGAGTTAAAGATAGACACTTTTAAGGCCATAAACTATTGTTACAGAAAATACTCCACATAAATTAAAACGAGAAACTCAAAAGTTAATACATATCAAACATGCCAAAATAACAGATTACAACAAAAATAGCGTGAGTTAAAAGAAAAATTGTGTTTAAAAGAGAAGCTAAGTTCCTAAATTCCCAGGGTCTTAGGCACTATGATATTTAGAGTTTCAGTAATTTCTTTTTGATCTTTAGTCAACTCTTCTACTAAAATCTCTTTATCATACACCTTACATTTCAAATTCCGCATACTAAGCAACACCTCCTCCACCGTATACTTCTTACCCAACTGCTTCTTAAGCTGAAGAAAAGCAACCA
>Ga0209737_10001624_pt1 | contig 15975 bp, 16 predicted proteins | sample TergutCu122P3_FD_187284 | JGI IMG/M metagenome (GOLD analysis project Ga0209737, IMG submission 187284) | Cubitermes ugandensis P3 segment gut microbial communities from Kakamega Forest, Kenya - Cu122 P3 (SPAdes) (version 2) | ecosystem: Host-associated > Arthropoda: Insects > Digestive system...
GGGGCTGACAACAATCTCTATTTGATATTTTGTAATTGTATAATCCGCCGCCTGTGCGCACAGAGGTATTAAAATCAATGCAAGAATTAAAAATATTTTTTTCATTTAGAAAGACACCTTAACATTTTCTCTTTCTTGCGCAGCGCTTTCAAACATTTTTACCTGAGCGAAATTGAACATTGAGGCAATGATGTTGCTCGGGAACATACGAACGCTGTTGTTCATGTTTTTTGCAACGGCATTGTAATATTTTCTTGAATTTGCAATATCATTCTCGATTTGTGACAATTCAGAGCTCAGTTGAATAAAATTTTGACTCGCCTTTAAGTCGGGGTAATTTTCGGCCAGTGCAAAAAGCTTGCCCAGTGCGCCTGTTAGCTGTTGATTGATATCAATTTTACTTTCCGCACTAAGTTCGTCATAATGAGACCCTCTCAAATTAACGATGTTTTCAAAAGTTCCTTTCTCGTGTGCAGTATATCCTTTAACCGTTTCAACAAGGTTCGGAACCAAATCCCATCTTTTTTTCAGGTAAACATCCATTGTTGCAAACGCTTCCTTAACACTGTTATCAAGCGAAATAAAATTATTATAAGTTACAATAACGTAAATGCCCGCCAGAACCGCAACAGCAACACCAATTATCAAAAACAGCATAAATTCTCCTTTTCTATCCGAAACATTTGAGAATTATTTTAGCATATATTGCGAAGTTTTTTAAATTTTATTGCACCCTGTCATACTCATAATTTTTTAAAACAAGGTTCATAAATGTTGCTTTAGAACTTGAATTCAACAGGTCGGAATAAACTCCGTAAGGCACGCTTTTGTAGCGATGAATCCTGCCGCCCGTGAATTCGACTTCCATATATTCTCTCGTATAGCCCGCAGAAATAATCCCGTCAGAATTCACCTGCTTCATTATCATTATTATACCGATTCCTTGTTCTAATAGGTGTTAAGATTCTAATGAAAACTATATAAGATGTAAATATAATTGTTACGCTTTATGTGTAAAGAATTGTAATGCCTGCGCGGGGATTGCAAGTTCGGCTGTATTTAGGTAAAATAACCGATATGAAAAAAGCAACTCTGGTTTTAATATTTTTAGTATCTATGGTTTTAGCGGGGTGTTCGATGACAAATACTGTAAATACTGCGGGAAATTTCACTCTTACAAGTGAAACGATAAAAGAAGGTGAATTTCTGTCTGATGAGCAGATTTATAACGGCTACGGCTGTACGGGCGGCAATGTTTCGCCTGACCTTGAGTGGTCTAACCCGCCTGAGGGTACAAAAAGCTATGCCCTTATTATGCACAACCCCGATGCCCCGATGCCCGGCGGCTGGTGGCACTGGATTGTGACAAATATCCCGGCGGCAAAAACAAGTTTGGCGAAAGGCGAAATTGCCGCTTCTCCAGTCGAAATGACTAAAACAAGCTTTGGCACGGCGGGCTATGGCGGCCCTTGCCCTCCCGTAGGCCACGGAAAACACAGATATATCTTCACAATTTACGCTCTTGATGTTGAAAGCGTCCCTTCAAAGCCCGATATGGCTCCGACCCAAATCGAAAAACTAATCGAACCGCATACACTCGGCAAAGCCTCTGTTATGGGGTATTTTGAGAGGAAGTAGCCCGTATATCATTATCAAAATAAATCAGAAGGCTCGCCTAAAAACGCTAAACCCTAGTAATTTGTCGCTTTTATGAAGAAATACGCCTTTGGATGGTTGCAAACGGGGCAAAGCTCAATGGCTTTTTTACCGGTATGAGCATGCCCGCAATTTGAGCATTCCCAATCATTATCCTGCGCGCGCTCAAACACTTTGCCAGCTTTGACATTTTCCAATAATGCCCTATATCTTTCCTCGTGGGCTTTCTCTATTTTTCCAACCATTGTGAACAGTTCGGCAAGCTCGTCAAATCCTTCCGCTTTTGCTTCTTTTGCAAAAGTAGCATACATATCAGTCCACTCGTAGTTTTCACCGTCAGCCGCGTCTTTAAGATTTGCAATTGTGCCGGGAACCGAACCGCCATGGAGATATTTGAACCAGATTTTCGCGTGTTCCTTTTCATTGGCCGCCGTTTCTTCAAATATTTTGCTTATTTGAACAAAACCTTCTTTTTTAGCCTGTGAAGCGTAATAAGTATATTTATTTCTCGCCTGAGATTCCCCTGCAAAAGCTGTCTGCAAGTTCTTTTCAGTCTTGCTGCCTTTTAAATCCTTCATATCTAACTCCTTTCTAACTTCCTACTTCCAAAACTGCCAGAAGCTTTTCTTGCTATTTTCTATCTCCATAAGCTGCATCTGGACTTCCATTAAGTTCAATTTCTTCTTCTGATCGTCAAATTCCTTCAACTTGCTTTCCCTTTGTTCCAACTGAAGCTGAAGCCGCTTGACTTTCGTGTTTGCTTCAAAATATTCATTTTTCGCCCTAGCTTCATGGTCTTCGAGCAGAACGATTCTTTTTTCCGCGTCTATTGCTCTGTCGGTGTACTGCCTCATCTCTTTCAGCATTGCCGTAAACAAAGAAAATATCTCAGGATAGCTTATACCGTTAGTTGTCTGAATTTGAGCAGGGTTAAAGTTGAGAGCCAACTGCCCTGCTGACTCCACGGGCTTATTTTTTCGTGCATTATTGCGGTCAAGATAAATAACCGTATCGCCCTGACCCTGCTTCACGGCCTCTTCGGTAACCATCTCTCTTATTTCCTGAAGCGAGTGTCCTGCAAGGATTAACAGCTTAACCTCTTTCAAGAAAGCGGCCTTACCTGCGCTTGAGCCTCCTGCTTCCCAATTGTCGATCACATTGGGAGTAATTTCAAACATTTCCGCTAATTTCTCAACCGTACCAAGCACAATTCACCTACCCGTCATCTAAAATATATACAAGTTTATGTTAGCAGTAAATACAAAATCATACCATTTGTGAAATATTTCTTTACAAATTGAATTTATTTTTTTGCACACTATAATTATTAAGGATAGTCATGAGGGTTGAGTAAATTTCATTTGGAAGTAAAATAATAAAGAAATATTTTGCTATGGTCATGTTACTGGCTTTTAATCTGACTATTATCTGCTCAGCTCTCGCTGTAGAAGAAAAAACCACACCCGGAACCATCCTCTCATCAAGGGTTGAGCACACCGAGCAAATTAATAACCAGCGGGCGTACCGTCTCGGGGCAAATGATATCATAAGTATATTCGTTTATGATTCCCCCGAATTTAACAACGAGAAAATCAGGGTTCAGCCTGATGGCAATATTGTTATATCTCCGCTCGGCCCCATTCATGTTGCGGGCAAAACCGTGAACGATTTGCATGATATTCTTGTGAAAGAATATAAGTTTTATCTGAAAAATCCGAAAATAACCATCCGATTAGACCTCCTAAAACCCTTTATTGCCTATATAAACGGAGCTGTGTTAAGCCCCGGAGCTTATGAATTAAACACTGACACAACCACACATTACCCCTACTCTGCCGTTGATTTGGCCATGCTTCAAGTGCAAAGAAAAACTCCTTTGCTCTCAAACTTGTTTGTTGCCGCAGGAGGAGCCACATTTGACGCGGATTTAGAGAATATAACCATTACAAACAAGATTGATAATTCTAAATTTGAGATAAATTTATTAAAAATTCTTGAAAGCGGGGATACAAGTCAGGACGTTTACCTTGTACAGGGCGACGTTATAAATGTCCCGAAATTGCCCACGCCTCTTGCCGTAAATGAAGAAATATATAAGAAATATGTAGCGTCGACTTTTTCACCTAAACATGTGCCCGTTAAAGTGTTTGGATATGTCACTACCCCTGGGCTTGTGAGACTTGATAAGGGCGCTTCTATGACAATAAGTTCCGCACTTATGGAAGCAGGAGGATATTTAACCGATGCAGCGTATGCCCCAAAAAAAGTTTACCTGAGCAGGGCTGATGCTTCGGGCAAGCTTGTAACAAAAGAAGTTAACCCGATGAAAACTGACATTATGGTAATGCCAAACGACATTATCTATGTCCCCGAGAAACCGCGTCCTTTGATAGCTAAGTCATTTGAGGCTGCTACTAAAATACTGACTCCGTTCTTGATGACTGCCAATACTTATAATAACTGGGCGTTGATGTTCAACCCCAAGCGATTTAACGGAATAATACTAAGGTAGAAAAATGAATACTGATTTTTTTGTAAATTTAAATGCCAATAACAGATATTTTCGCAACTTTAAGAAAGACGCGAAATTAATAGTTGCAATTATGGTAGCGATTATTGCCTGGTCTGTTTTTTATGTGGTGTTTTTTCATCATCCGAAATACAAGTCTGAGGCAAAAGTCTGGGTTAAAGATTTATCCACCAGAGAATTTGTTACGAATTTAGATATGCAAGGGCAATTGGCTCCCTTAATTTCTTCGGGCAACCCTATTCTAACGCAGATTGAAATACTAAAGTCTGACCAGCTTGCAAGGGCTATTGAGGAGTATAAACTGGATCGCGGCGAGAAGGTTCCAAAAAAGCGCAAGCTTAATATTGACATAAAAAACAGACCCAATACAGACATCTTAAATATCTCATTGCTTGAAAACTCCCCCGCTCAGGCTCAGCAAACTTTAGAAGATGTTTTGAAAGAATATGACAACATAAATGTTTCAATTAACAATCAAATAGGTAAATCAAGAAGAGAGTATATAGATTTAAAGCTCGAAGAAATTGACGGTAAACTCTATGATATAAGAGAGAGAATCAAGGAATATAAAACCCAAAACCTTGCCATAGATGTGACCACGGAAGCCAATAAACTTGTTGAGCAGGGCGTTTTGATGTCCTCAAAGCTTGAAATCACACGTGCACAGCTAAGGGAAACTCAATCGTCCGTTGCAGAATTGGAAAAACAACTCGGGCTTAAACCGAAGGCCGCAATTAATGCCGTTGCGCTGGGCAGCGGCAACAAAGTTCTGGAGCAATTGAGGTTGGAATTAAACAGAGCGGTTCAGGAATATGAATTTGATTCCGAGAAACTTGCAGACACAAACCCCAAAATGGTAGCGCAAAAGGCTAAAATTGACGAAATTAACAGACAGATAAAAAACCAGATTGAATCAACAATCGGAAAACAAACCCAGAACCAAAACCATATGAGCATCCACGACCCTGTCAGAGAGAGTCTTGTAAGAAACCTTGTTGAAAAACAGACAAGTTATATAGGCTTACAGGCTGAAGAACAGGCCGTAAAAAGAAGTATTGAGACTATAAATGCCAATCAATCCAGGGTGCCCGAAAAGAAGTTTACTCTTGACAATTTAGAGCAGGAAGAGAGAGCCCTTTCTAAGGCCTACGACAACCTTAAAGAAAAGCAGATTGAGGCAAGGTTAAAAGAGGCTGAAACCGCAAGCAATATAATTATCGTAGACTCTCCAAGCCTTCCTGAAGGCCCTGCATTCCCCTCCAGACTTCATATGCTTGCTATGGCATTACTTCTAGGGGTGTTAGCCGGAATCGGCGTGTCTGCTTTAAAAACTTTTGTTGAAGATGTTTGCGACGATATTGAATCCATTGAACAAATTACGGGAACTGCCGGAATAGGCACAATTCCCCGGGTTGATAATTTTATGCCTTACGGATATGTTCAGTCAATACATGGCATGGCGCTTGATAATATTGTTTCCGTTTTGATGATGAAGTGCTTGAAAAACAATAAAAAAGTGCTCACATTTACATCGTCCTCCCTTGAAAAACACAGAATGTCGATGATGTATTATATGGGTACAAGATTGAAAAAAGCCGGCTACAGCGTTGTTGTTGTTGACAGCGATTTCAGAATTCCTGCCATCATCAGAGAACTCGGTCTTGAAGAAAAAATGAAAATTAATTTATCCGAACTCATTACGTCGCTTGAAGACAGGTTGAAAGAGACCCCGTCCCTCAATGTAAAAGAGGAAATTGAGAGCGTCATGGTGACAGATGAAAGAGGTATAAACCATCTCGGCAACAAAGATATTGTCTTTGAACCCTATGAACTTTTCGGCTCAGCTGCCTTCGAAGCAATAATAAATAACTTAAAAGAAAACTTTGACTGGGTCTTGATTGACGCGGGCACGATACACATTACTCCCGAATTCTCGATTATTTCAAAGCTTTCTGACGGCATAGTTCTGTTTGCCGACAAAAATATCACACGTACAACAATCAAAAATATCTCAAAAATTGCGAAAAATACCGATTCGATGTTTATGGGAACAATCGTGAGAGAGCCAGATTCAAAGCTGGAAAAAGAATACGAAAAATATTTGCGCCTGCAAGAAGATAAATTAATGCAAGAGCTTGTGATTGGGAGCGGAGCAAAGTAATGACCACAAAAATTAATTTTTTTGGTCTTAACCTTGATATTCTTACCATGGAAGAAACTCTGGATAAAATTGCAGGATTTATTGAGCGCAGAGAACATATTCAGCATGTTTCCGTGAATGTTGCAAAGCTCGTTTACGCTCAGAAAAATAAGGAATTGAAGGATATAATAAATTCATGCGGGCTTGTTGGTGTTGACGGCGCGGGGATTATCCTCGGGGCAAAGTTTTTGGGAATAAACATCCCCGAGCGGGTGACGGGCTTCGATTTAATGGAAAATCTAATCGAGCGCGGGGCTAAAGTTGGCCATAAGTTATATTTTTTGGGTGCCAAGGAGGAAGTTGTTCAACTTGCAGTTGAATATTATAAAGAAAAATACCCCGAATTAATTGTTGCGGGCTATCATAACGGCTATTATGCGGATGAGGAGGAGGTAGCAAAAGTAATCAAAGACAGCAAGGCCGACATTTTGTTTGTCGCAATGAGTTCGCCTAAAAAAGAAATCTTTTTGAGCAAATATTCAAAACAAATGGAAATTCCTTTCGTAATGGGCGTCGGGGGAAGTTTTGACTTTGCTGCGGGTAAAGTTAAAAGAGCGCCAGGGTGGATGCAGGCTTGCGGCTCAGAGTGGGTTTTCAGGCTGATTCAGGAGCCGGGGAGAATGTGGAAAAGATATTTTGTAACTAATTCTGTTTTTGCATTTATGCTATTGAGGGAAAAAGTGTGGACAAAGCGTTAATGAATAAAACGTTAATAGCACTGGCAATACTGGGCGGAAGCCTTGTTCTTTTTTTCCCGATGCACTATATTCTGATTGCCGTTGTAGCCCTCGCGGCGTTTATATTTTTACTTGCCAAACCTAAAATTTGTTATTATCTTGTGCTGATTTTTTCTACGTACGTGCCGGCATTTTCAACCGCGTCGCAGAGAATGCCGTTTAACCAGACGGATGTTCTCATTGCGATTTGCTTTTTGGGGGTGCTTTTAAGGATTATGTTTGTACATAGATTCAAAATAGACCTGAGGACTAAAATCGACCACTGGCTTATCATTTTGCTTATTTTGTACTTTTTTTCAGGCATGACCTCACTAAGCCACAGGGGTTATCAGGGCTTTTTGCAATTCGGGGAAGTCATTGCTTTCTTTTATATGACGGTATATTTCCTTCGCACAAAAGAGGTTAAATTATCAACACTCATTAAAGTGGTGCTTTTCGCGGGGTTATTTCAGGCGCTCTATGGCATTTTGCAATCCGTCACGGGAAGTCTGGGCGCGAATTTTCAATCCTCCAGAGGTTATCTCGGATATCTGGGCATAGGCTCCTCCTTTGTCTGGCACGGAAGAGGAACTTTCTGGCACTTTAACAGTCTCGGGCCGTTTCTGGCTGTCATATTTTTGTTTTATCTCCCGATACATCATTTTATAGTTAAGAATAAAAAAATCGGCTGGATTATACTCGCAATCCTCTTTTTCGGCGTTGTTACGACATACTCGCGCGGAAGCCTTTTGGCTCTCGCTGCGGGAATTTTATATTTTATGTATCAAACTCAAGAAAGCAAGGTCAGCTTTCTGTTAAAAGTTATTCCCCTGAGCTTATGTGCCGTTATGGGCTGGATATTTTTGAAAAGCGGCAGCTATGCAACAACACTGTCATACAGATATGAAATGTGGAATATAGCGATTGCCACCTTTACCACAAGCCCGAAAACCGTTTTATTGGGGGGCGGGTTGAAATCTTACCTTGATGCCGCACTGCCTTATATACCGACAAATATACCCCTGAGCTCAATCAATAACTACCTTGCGCACAGTTTTTATTTGTACAATATGGTGGAAATCGGCCTTATCGGAACATCGGCGCTGCTTCTATTCTTTATAAACAATATAATTAACGGATTTAAAAATCTGGCTTCGCGGGATAAGGTGCTTGTTGCGCTCGGGATTGGCGTTGTGTCAATAATAATTTTAGTGCTTGTAAACGGTATTTTCGATATGCCGTTCAACCGCTTTGTTTTCCAATTGTGGCTGTTCTTTGTATTGGGAATTATGTATTCGAGAATGAAGGGAGGGCGGACGTTTGGAAAAATTGATTAGCGTCATCATCCCTACTTATAACAGGGCAGATTTAATTAAAGACGCTATAAGTACCGTGCTCGCTCAAACATACCAGAATTTCGAGATTGTGGTGGTTGATGACGGCTCACAAGACAACACCGCCGAGATTATTCGGGATTTTGGCGATGAGAGAATAAAATATATCTATCAGGAAAACTCGGGCGTATCGAGCGCAAGAAATAACGGCATTAAAAACGCAAGCGGGGAATATGTCGCCTTTTTGGATTCAGATGACCTCTGGCATCCTCAAAAACTGGAAAAACAATTGTCGGTGCTTGAAAACAACCCCGATGCCGGGCTTGTCACAACAAGCAGCCAATATACGACAAAAAAAATCAAAAAACATTGCGCCAAAAGTAACATATTACTAAACCCCTACAAGGTTTTTTGCGGCACGCCGACTTTGCTCATAAGGAAAAATGTTCTTGAGACGGCAGGCTTGTTTGATGAGTATATGGCGCTTTGCGAAGACTGGGACTTATTTTTCAGAATTTCCCTTGTATCTAAAATTCGCAATGTTCCCGAGGTTTTAACCTATGTTCGAAGCCATAAAGGGAATTTGAGCAAAACTTCCCCTGTGGACAAGTTCAAAGAGAGTTATTTGAGGTTTTTGGATAAATCTTTCAGCAATGATAAGCTGCCTCCTCAAATGCTCAAAATAAAAAGTCGTGCTTATTCTCACGCCTTCTGGATTATCGGGTTCTGGGCTTTGTATAAGTCGGAAGATTATGCGGCCGCACGAGAGAGCCTTCTCACAAGCTTGAAAAAATCTCCTTTGAAAATTTTTAATGTGAAATTTTTAATAGCGCTGTTTTTGGCTTATTCTCCCCCGATGTTTCTCACAGGGTATAAACGCCTGAAAAAGGCTCTGGGGAGAGGTTAGTGGAGATTGATGAAAAGACAAATTTAAAGAAAAATTCTTTTCTCGTTCTTTTTGCGAGCATCTTCAGGCAAGCAATTTCCATTATTTCGGGGATTATCGTAGCCAGAATATTATTCCCCGAAGATTTCGGAATAATCGGCATGGCAGCAACATTCAGCGGTTTAATTGACGTTTTCAGCAGATTCGGTTTTGAGGCGTTTGTTATTTCAAGGCAGGAAATTGACCAAAAAGAAATCAATTCGGTTTACCTCTCAAACATTTTTGTGGGGCTGCTCTCTGCCGCCGTAATCCTTGTCGGCGCCCCCATAGTTGCAATTCTCTACAAAACCCCCGAAGTTAAATATATTTTATTTTTCGCGGCTTTTTTATTCATTGTTAATTCGCTTATGAGCATCCCGAGAGCCTTGTTTATCAGGGAAATGAGGCAGGATTTTATCTCAAAAGTTGAAATTTTTCACGGGTTTTTGAATACATGTCTTGTTATAACGATGGCGCTAATGCTTGCTCCTAATGGTTTCGGGTATTTGAGTTATGTTATTGCGCTATTAATTGCCAATTCGCTTGTGTGCTTAATTTATCTTTTAAAACGGCGCTGGAAGTTCTCGCGCGAAATCGACAGGCCGATTTTGAAGCAGTCTTTCAGGTACGGGAAAAGTTTTTTACCCAAAACAATTTTAAATTACTTTGTCTATAATTCGGACTATATCTTTGTAGGCGCGCTTTTGGGTCCAGCGCTTTTGGGGTATTACTGTTTCGGTTTTGATAAGGCCTCAATATTCGCGGGGCTTCTTGTAGGGCTTCATTGTACCGTGTTTTTTCCCCTGTTTTCAAAATTCCAACAGGAGCCACAGGAGCTTAAAAAAACCTTCTTTTCGCTTGTGGAAAAGCAGGCGCTTATTGTTTATCCGCTGATTTTTATTCAGATAATTCTTGCAAAAGAAATAATCAATATAATTTACAGTTCAAAATGGGACGGCTCAATTCTCACCTTCCAGTTGATTTTAGGCTACACTTTCTGGCGAACGAGCGCCTCGATTATCCACGTCTTATTTGACGCCGTTGATATGCCTCAACAAAACCTGAAACATTTCCTTGTCGTAACCCCTATCTGCATTGCTGCGTTTTTACTCGGCACAAAAATGGGCGGTTTAATCGGTGTTTCAATAGCGGCATGTCTGGCACATACTTTTTCCGCCTTCTTATTGTTCGGCCGCACCTGCCGCGTATTCGGGTGGAATCTGAAGGAACTTTTCGTCACCCTTATAAAATATCTCATCCCGCTAATTGTTCAGGCTCCGATTATAATTCTTTTCAGAATTTACTTAATCGGGCTCGGCTGGGCAGATTGGGCAGTTTTACTTGCGGTTATGCCCGCAAGCCTGCTTTTGTACCTCTTAATTGTTCGAAAAGATGCCTTTAATTTTTACAAAGGACTAAGACATGGCTAATGTGCTGCAATTATTATCTTCATTTAAAGTCGGGGGACTTGAAAAACTGCTTGTCAGCTTCCTGAAGGCGGGCAGCAACAATTTCAGCGTTGTAATTATGAACGATAAGGTAGATGAGGGGCTCAAAGAGGAACTTTTAAAAACGGGCTGCAAAGTTTATTTTTTAAACAGGCGAGAAGGTCACAAGCACCCGAAATATCTGTTTCAATTACTCAAAATTATCAGGGAAAATGATATCGACATTATCCATTCGCACAACTCGGGGGGAATGCTCTGGGCGGTACTGTGCAAGCTGTGTAAGACTTCTCGCCCAAAATTGAAGCTCGTTCACACTATCCACGATTCTGTTATCCTCAAAAATCTGGGCAGGCTCAAATTTTTTGCCCTCAAAACTTTCGTCGATATGAATATAGCAATCTCAAACGCCATTTTTGATGATTGCGCCAAGAAAAAATTGAGAGCGGTGAAAATTTATAACGGGGTAGATGTCGCATGTCGTCCGCGTGAGCCGCGCAGCGACAGGAATTTCAACATCATCAACATCGCGCGAATTACTCACCGGAAGAAGGGTCAGGATGTCTTAATCCGTGCCTTAAAAGAGTGCAAAGACAAAGGAATGCAATTCACCTGCTCGTTTGCAGGCGGGGTTTATGACGAGGAATCTTTTGAATATCTAAAAAAACTTGTTGAGGATTCAGGCCTTGCTAGCGAGGTAGCGTTTTTGGGCAACAGAGAGGATATTCCGGAATTATTGGCTCAATCGGATTTATTCATTTTACCCTCCAGATATGAAGGCATGCCCGTTTCGCTTTTGGAAGCAATGGCGGCAGGGGTTCCCGTAATTGCAAGTAATATCAGCGGCTCCGCGGATTTAATCAATCACGGGGAAAACGGGTTGTTGTTTGAATCCGAAAACCACCTTGATTTGACCGGGAAAATCCTCTTCCTATATAATAACAGATGGGTAATGTGCTCGCTCGCAAAAAGCGCGCAGGAGTATGTTCGGGGGTTTGACATTTCGGTTATGCATAAAAAATACTGCGAGTTGTATGAATCTTTATGTTAAAAATTATTTAAAAAAACTGCTGCGGCAGGGGGGCGGGTTCAAGAGGGCTTACAGGGAACTTTTGCAATCCCGGTGCCTTTCGCCCGCGCAAATTAAAGACCTTCAAAACAAAAAATTGCAAAAAATAATCCGTCATTGCTATAAAAATGTCCCGTATTATACCGACTTGTTTAACAACTTAAAATTCAAACCCGAAGATGTGGCGTGCGTTGAAGATTTGGGCAAGCTTCCGTTTATTGACAAATACATTGTAAAAGACAATTTTGATAAACTCATCGCAAAAAATAAATTGAGATTTTTATGCTATGAAACACATACAAGCGGCACCACGGGCACACCGGGCCGAATTATGTGGGATAAAAACTCTGTGGATTGGGAATATGCGGCTATTAAAAGGTTTTACGAGGGCGCCCCCGGTTGTGGCGGGGGTGCGCGCAAAATGGCAATAAGGGGCAACCCGATTAAGCCCGTGGATGACAATACTCCGCCGTTCTGGCAATTGAACAAATTAAATAATGAACTCATGTTCTCCGCCTATCATTTCACGCCGGCTAATGCACCTCTTTATATTCAAAAAATTGAAGAATTTAACCCCGAAATTTTTTACGCTTATCCGTCCACCGCGTATCTGCTTGCAAAATATTTAGAGGATACACCCGCTGCAATTAAGCTTAAGGCTATTTTCACATCATCAGAGATGTTTCCTGATGACAAAAGGAAGGTTATTGAAGAAGTTTTCGAATGCCCCGTTTTTGATTGGTACGGTCAGGTTGAAAGAGTTGCGGCAATCAGCCAATGCGAAAAAGGCACTCACCATATTCAGGAAGATTATTCTATCGTAGAAATTATAGAAAACGAGGTTGTAGGCACACACCTGCACAATTTCATAATGCCTTTAATAAGATATAAGACAACTGATACGGTTGATATGAGTGCTGATGCTTGCTCTTGCGGCTGTACTTTTAGAAGCGTGTCAAAAATATACGGGAAAAACCCTGATAATTATCGCATTTTGACGCCGCAGGGAGAAAAATTCACTATCTTGCTTCACATACCCAGAGGTGTTGACAGTGTTGTCGAAACACAATTTATTCAGGAGCGGGCCGGCGAATTAATTATAAATGTTACAACCAATGGGAAATTTACAGAGCAAGACCGCGAAAAACTTATCCAGAAGGCACATTCGCTCATATCTGCCGATATGAAAATTACGGTAAACGAACTTGACCAAATCCCGCGCGGACCAAACGGGAAATTTATAAACGTAATTAACAAGGTGGTGACGTGAAAAAGGTATTGATAATTAGCCCTGATATTAATTCTCAAGGCGGCATTTCCTCCGTTGTTAAGATGTATCACGACAATCATCTTTATAACGATGAAGTCATCTACCTTGCAAGCTATAAAAAACTAAACATCTTTTTCCAGCTTATCTTTTACTCTGTTTTTATGCTCAAATATATTTTCACTCTGCTTAAGGGTGGCATTAAAATAGTTCATATCCACACAGCCTCAAAAGGTAGTTTCCTGCGCAAATTCGCTGTTCTTCACCTTGCAAAATTGTTCGGGAAAAAAGTTATTATGCACATCCACGGTGCGAAATTTGACGAATTTTACGCCGGTGCGGGCAGCCTTAAACAAATCATAACGGCCACTTTAAACAAAGCTGACTTGGTTCTTGTTTTATCAAAAGAGTGGAAAGAGAAAATTTCAAGCATTTCTTCTAATGAAAATATTGAAATTTTGTACAATCCCGCAGTAATCAAAGAGCAGGCCGAAAGTGGCGAGGGCGCAATATTTATGGGACGGCTGGGGCAAAGAAAAGGGGTATATGACATTATCGAAGCGGCAAAATGCCTCACTTCGAATACCATAATCAACCTGTACGGCGATGGCAGCCTAAAACTCCCGCCGCTCCCTGACAACATCAAAATCCACGGCTGGGTATCGGGTGAAAAAAAAGATGAGGTGTTTAAAAACGCCGCAATGTTAATCCTCCCCTCTTACAACGAAGGCTTGCCTGTTTCAATTCTGGAAGCTATGGCTTACGGCTTGCCTGTTATTGCAACTCCTGTAGGTGGAATACCCGAAGCGGTTAAGGACAGCGTTAACGGCTTTTTGATTGAGGCGGGCGACTACAAGGCGCTTGCGCAAAAAATTGACCTGCTTACAAATGACAAAACACTGCGCGAAAAAATGGGCACGGAAAGTTACAAGATGGCAAAAGAAAAGTTTGATGTTAAAATTATTTTAAAAAAGCTTGGGGGAAAGTATGACGACCTGCTGCGCGAATGAGATACAACGAGACGAAGTCTCATGTTACGATAGTTTTGAAAAACTTTTTAATTATGTAAAAAAGCACGATTATAAAGGAATAGACCTCTATGACGGGCTGAATTCGAGGCTGTTTCGGGGCAGTTTTCTTTACAGAAGCAGATTATTCAGGCTCGCGTTGATTCAATTCTGTAAATTAAGTCCGATAAACTTCAGGAATCTTCTTCTTGTTCCAAAAGGCTTTAACTCCAAAGCCGGAGCGCTTTTCCTCCTTGGCAATTTAAACGCGTTTAAGATTACGGGCGAAGAAAAATACAAAGGGGAAGCGCAAAGACTTTATGAAAGGCTCAAAGAAACCGTAATAGAAAGAAATGAAGGGGTCGGTTGGGGCTATAATTGCGACTGGCAGGCAAGGGCGTTTTTTGTACCCGAAGGTACGCCAAACATCGTCGCTTCTGTATATGTCGGCCGCGCTCTGGTTGAATATTATGAAACTTTCGGCTGCAAAGAAGCGCTTGATTTTGCCGGAAAAATCGCCGAGTTTATCTTAAATGAAATGATTATGATTGAGAATGAAGATTATCTTTGTTTCAGATATATCCCTGATGAACTCGCGCAGGTACACAATGCAAACCTTCTGGCCGCAAGCTTTTTGTCGTCAATGAAAAAATATTCAAACAAAGCTTACAGCAAACTTCTGGATGATAAAATTGTCAAATCCGTGAATTTTTCAATAGCCGATATTGATGAAAGCGGCTCCTGGGCCTATGGAACCCAGTTATTCCACAGGTGGGTGGATAATTTTCATACCGCGTTTAACATCGAAAGCCTTCTGAATATTCGGGAAAACTCGGATATGGCGGAACTTGAGCCTGTGATAACAAAAATAACAAACTACTATTTTAACAATCTTTTTACGGAAGAAGGAATGCCCAAATACTACAACAACAGGCCTTATCCCATAGACATCCACGTAATTGCGCAGGTTCTTATTGTCTTAAATAAGATAAGAAAATCGAACATAGCTTACAGTGAAACAAGGCTGCAGGCTATTGAAGAGCGGGTGGTTGAATGTGTAAAGCTTTTTCAGGATGAAGAAGGGTATTTTTATTTTCAAAAATGTGAGCATTACTGGAATAAAATCCCCTACATCAGGTGGGGACAGGCCTGGATGTTTTACGCTCTAACTTGTGTAGCATGATTTTTTTATGTTAAAATTTTTTCACCGTTGAAGGCTTGAGAAGATGAGGAAAAAAGTTTTATTGTTGGCAATGTTTGTTGGCCTTTTGCTGTCTGCGATTGCATTGACCCTTGCCCCGATTCACGTTCCTTCTCCTCTCGATAAAATCTGCCATTTCGCGGGGTTTTCGGCACTCACGGCGTTTGCAATACTGACCTTTGACTCCTTTTTTGGCGAGAATTCAATCAACCCTTTTATTTTATTAACTTTTGTTTTCGGAGGTTTTTTTGCCGCAATATTTGAATTTGCGCAAAATTTTGTCCCCAAAAGAAGCTGTGATGTTAACGATTTAATTGTAAATTTGCTCGGAATTGCGTTTATCTGCGTTGCGTCTTTCCTCTTTTACTCGGGGAAAAAAGTTGTTAAATCGTTACAAAATAGACCTCCTGTAACCGTTGATATAAAATTAGCACATGAATAGTGTTTGTGTAATAGGCTTAGGCTACATAGGCCTGCCAACGGCGGCAATGCTGGCTTTTCGCGGACTTAAGGTTTCAGGCATTGATATTCAACCCGAGGTGGTAGATATCGTTAACAGCGGGAATATCCATATTGAGGAGCCCACGCTTCGGGCTCTTGTCGGAGGGGCTGTGGATTCGGGTAA